>TARA_R110002051_G_scaffold70726_4_pt1 | contig 21406 bp, 18 predicted proteins | sample TARA_R110002051 | Tara Oceans TARA_R110002051 (sample SAMEA4397023) | marine metagenome | biome: Polar Biome; feature: [MES] marine water layer (ENVO:01000295) within the mesopelagic zone...; material: water (ENVO:00002006), including particulate matter (ENVO:01000060) such as......
CGGTAACTCTGTTGGTGGCGGTGCCAAGACACTGGCGACAGACGTAGGCGCTGACATTTCGGCAATGGCGGGCGACTCCATAATCCAACCGGATTGATCTAATGGGCCGCTTCGTGGAAACACGAGGCGGCCCGTTTTTGTTAAGGGTTTGTCGTTATCATAACACGAAGTCATCATTCTGCCGCCACGAAACCGCCGCAAACCCGCGCAATATTCGATCAACACTACAATGACTATCAGAATTGGATTCTAAAAATGGACAGATTTTTTGGACGTTTTGCACAAGACGAAGACGGCGCGGTCACAGTTGACTGGGTTGTGATCACCGCAGGAATCGTTTTGATGGCATCACTTGTCGGCAACGGCATCAGGGACGAAACAATTAGCGCAGGCGAGCGTATCGGCGCGCAGATCGCGGCCGTCGAAATCAAATAACTCGCTCACGAGCTCCGCAGCAATTTTGTGGCAACATCTGGGGATTAAATTCCCGATATAAAAAGAAAGAAAACGAGGTACGACAATGCGCTCTTTATTTGGACTGGTTCTCCTCCTTGGCATGGGCCTTGCAGGCTTTGCCGTCTACATGGTTCAGGGCTTCGTAAGCCAGCAGGAAACTGCCCTTGCGCAAGAACGTGCCAAGGCCGCGGAAATCGTGCCCACGACTAAGATCTATGCCGCTACGCGCACTATACTTTACGGCGAACAGGTCACCAAAGACGACGTCGCTTTGATCGATTATGCGATCAAATATATCCCTGAAGGGACTTTTGCGACCTTCGAGGAGCTGTTCCCAGAAGGCGAAGACACGCCACGTGTTGTGCTGCGTCAAATGGAAAAAGATGAACCGGTTTTAGCCGTTAAAGTTACCCAAGCGGGCGAAGACGCGGGAATTACAACGCGCTTGGACCGTGGGATGCGCGCCTTTACAATCAAGGTCGATGTGGCCAGCGGCGTCTCGGGCTTCTTGCGCCCAACAGATACTGTTGATGTCTACTGGAGCGGCTCCGTCGGCGGCGAAGGGAACCAAAGTTTTACCCAGTTGATCAAATCGAATGTCGAGATTATTGCAATTGACCAATCTGCCAACGGTGAACGCAACGAGGCATCCATCGCACGTACTGTTACTGTGCAGGTATCTCCGCAGGACGTCGCCATTTTAGCGCAAGCCCAATCCACTGGCGCGCTGTCTTTGTCACTGGTTGGCGACAATGATGACACGGTTACGGGCGAGATTTTGGTTGATCAACGTAGCTTGCTTGGCTTGGTCGAACCTGTTGTGGCTCAAGTCGAACAGGCACCGGAGCGCCAAGTTTGCACAATCATCACAAACAAGGGCGGCGAGCGGATCGAAGTGCCCATTCCTTGCACAAACTAAGCGCTGCAAGAATAAAATAAGCGGCACGCCATTCTCAAGATGGCGTGCCTTTTGCATGTTCCCCCACCACCCAGCCGTTACGCATCTGCACCACTCTCACCGTGCAATGCATTGATTCTTGCAATAATTCCGAATTCGGTGCAGGTTCTACGAAATGCGGGCAAAAAGACCCGTCAAAACGAGGCGTGATCGGAGAGGCAGGTCACAATGACATGTAAAAATATTTTCAAGACTGTTGTAACCAGTTTTGCGTTGGCGGTAATCAGTGCACCGGTGGTCGCTCAGTCAGAGACCTTGCGTGTAATGCGCGGTGCGCCGTCAAGTGCGCTAAACGTCCCGATGAACCGTGCAGTGGTTGTTGAAAGCGACACACCGTTTACCGAACTTTCAATCGCTAACCCTGGCATTGCAGACATCTCGTCGTTATCGGACCGTACAATCTACGTTTTAGGCAAAGAACCAGGCCGCACCACGCTGACCCTTCTGGGTGGCGACGGACGCCTGATCACCAATGTCGAAGTTCACGTCACTCCAGACATCGCAGAATTCAAAGAACGCCTGACACAGATTTTGCCCGGCGAGAATATCGAAGTGCGCACCGCCAATAATGGTATCGTCCTGTCTGGCACCGTAAGTTCCATCGCGCGGCTTGATCGGGCCATGGAATTGGCCCAGCGGTATGCGCCAGAACGGGTCTCGAACCTGATGTCCGTCGGCGGCACACAGCAAGTCATGCTCAAAGTGCGATTTGCAGAGATGCAACGCTCTGTTAGCAAATCCCTGTCCTCTTCAATTGCGCTGCAAGGCACAGGTCTGAATGGGAATCTCGGGCTTAGCGGTGGCTCCAACTCTCTGAACAATTCCGGCGCTGTGAACAATGCGTTTACCGGATCCGTGCCTGGAAGCAACGAAAACAATGGTGCGTTCCTGTTTGGTTTCAACGCAGGCGGTGTCGAAGTTGGCATTCTTCTCGAAGCACTGGAATCGCGCGGCGTCGTGCGCACATTGGCAGAACCAAACCTGACCGCGCTTAGCGGACAAGAGGCGAAATTCTTGGCGGGCGGTGAATACCCGATCCCTGTGACGCAAAGTGACAGCAAGATTTCAATCGAATACAAACCCTTTGGGGTTGAGTTAAAGTTCACACCGCGTGTCATCGACAATGACGTGATAAACCTCGAACTTTTCGCAGCTGTATCGTCAATCGACCCCTCCAACGGGTTCTCTGCAAACGGGTTTTCCGTTGACGCGTTCAAACGCCGCGAAACATCAACAACTGTCGAAATGCGTGACGGCGAAAGCTTTGCCATTGCAGGCCTTTTGCAGGACGACTTTATTGATCTGAACGGACAAATTCCTTGGATTGGCGACATCCCTATCTTGGGTGCTCTGTTCCGCAGCGCGGAATATGCGCGCAACCAAACCGAGTTGGTCATCATTGTGACACCTCACCTAGTGACACCGACGCGCGGCGAAGTTCTGGCCTTGCCAACCGATCGAGTGCAGCCCCCGTCAGAGCGGGATTTGTTTCTCTTCGGTCGAGTTACTGCCGATAATGCCCCACAAACCGGGGCCGCAGGAGAAGTAGCACGTCAAGACTTTAGCGGGTCTTATGGCTATGTGTTGGATGATTGATAAGGATAGCAAGCCAATGAAAACCGTTCTGACCGTCACCTTTGCTGCCCTTGTGCTGTCAGCTTGCACGCAATCAAATCAAGTCCGTGTCGGCTTCAACAGCCCGGCGGGGTCGCAGCTTGATAACGGTAACTTTGGCGCGGCCACTATGAATAATTCGATTATTCAATCAGGCAATGCGGATTATACCATCAACCTCGCGCGCCGTTTTGCAACCGAAGTAAATTCGACCATTACCTTCCCGTTCAACTCGACCGCTTTGGACGAAACCGCCCGCGCCACACTGCGCCAGCAGGCAGCCTGGATCAAACAATTCCCCGAAGTGCGCTTTAAGGTGTTCGGGCACACCGATCTTGTCGGCAGCCAGACCTATAACCGTCGGCTCGGCCTCAAGCGGGCACAAGCCGCTGTACTTTATCTGACCAGCCAAGGCATCAGCCCCTCACGCCTCGAGGCCGTTGTTTCCTTTGGCGAAACACGCCCCATTATTGTTACCGAAGGTAAAGAACGACGCAATCGGCGCACCGTGACCGAAGTTTCGGGTTTTGTGGAAAGCCATCCGATGCTTTTGAACGGTAAATATGCCGAAGTTGTCTTTCGCGAATATATCGCCAGCGCGGTTCCGCAAACGACAACCTCCACAGCGGCCGCCGCCACCGAATGAATATTGCTTTGCGGGTATTGCGCAGAAAAGCTGCAAGTTTGATTTTTCCAAAAACAATTTAGTTTAAATTTGATCGTTCACGCATGGCAATTGCGTGAACAACAGTCCCTAAAAGCGATGATCGTTCAAAGATACCAAACAATAACGCTGTTTTTGTCCCATTCTCGACACGATTGCCGTCCACAAACAGTCCAAAGGGTTAACCACGCTTGCCGAGTCGGCTCGCATGGGCAGCTGCTTGGATGTTTGTTGACGTGATTTTCACTCATAACGTTCATCTTGCGACTGCGCCCAGTAAACAAAGGACGTATCGTTATGAGCAGTGCAGTTTTAAAATCCGATCCACAGCCAATCGTCGCCTGTACAATCAGTCGCGATGTGCAAATCTTTGATCTGTTGATCGAAGACATGGAAACCGCTTTGGGCGAAAATTGGGGTGACCTATCGTTTGAAGATGCTGCAACCTACCTGCAGCAGCCAGAAGCACAGGATCTGCAATTTGTTACCATCGCAATGGACCATGAAGACGAGACGCGGATCGCTGAAATCACCCATATCATCTCAGTCGCCAAGTCCCGTGAAATCAAAGTGATTTTAATCACCGAAGATGTTAGCACTGCTGCCCTGCACCAACTTTTACGCGAGGGCGGTGACGAATTCATCCCCTACCCGCTACCAGAAGCAGAATTAGCCCGTGCCATCGAACGGGTTTTAACCCCGATCGAACAGATTGCAACAAAACCCGACGAAGAAGTACGCCTAAAGCCGACGGGCAACCATGACGGTGTTGTCATTCCGGTGCATGGTATGGCCGGCGGAACTGGCGCAACCACATTTGCCGTCAACCTTGCGTGGGAACTAGCCAATGTTAGCAAAACCGCGACACCGCGTGTCTGCCTAATTGACCTCGACCTACAATTCGGCACTGTCTCGACCTATCTCGACCTGCCGCGCCGCGAAGCAGTGTTTGAACTGCTCAGTGACACCGAAGTGGTCGATAGCGAAGCATTCATGCACGCGCTTGTGCCATACGAACAAAAAATCCACGTTCTGACAGCGCCTACCGACATGATCCCGCTAGACATGGTTACAACCGACGACATCAGCCGACTGATCGGCATTGCGCGCGCGAACTTCGATTATGTCGTGATTGATATGCCCTCAACAATGGTTGAATGGTCGCAAACAATCCTCGAAGCAGCACATGTCTATTTCGCAATGCTTGAGCTCGATATGCGCTGTGCACAAAATACGCTGCGCCTAAAACGCGCTCTGCAATCCGAGGATCTCCCATTTGAAAAGCTGCGTTTTGCGTTAAATCGCGCGCCCGGCTTTACCGACCTAAACGGCAAAAACCGCGTCAAACGTTTGGCAGATAGCCTTGGCATCAACATCGAAGTCATGCTGCCCGATGGCGGCAAACAGGTCGGTCAAACCAATGATCACGGCGCGCCTTTGGGTGTTGCTTTACCTAAAAACGCGTTGCGAAAAGAAATCGCAAAGCTGGCCAAATCGGTCCACGACGTCAATCAAGCCGATGAAGCCGCAGCACAGGGTTAAGGATTAAACCAATGTTTTCCAAGTATAAAAAACAAGGTACCACAGCGCCCACCGGCGCCAAACCAGCCCTCGCAGCTGTTCCTGCCGCAGCCCCCGCCGCGGCAGAACGCAAATCCTTGATGCGTACTTTGCCCAAAGCGCCCGCAGAGGCGTCGTCGATGGACAAAGAGAAAAAGCGCAAGGAACGGTTTGGTGAAATCAAACTCGAATTGCACAAAGCTCTGCTCGATAACCTGAACCTCGCGGCCTTGGAAACGGCAACCGAGGCGGACTTGCGTGCGGAAATCAACGCGATTTCGCAAGAAACAATGGAAGAACTCGGCATCGTCTTGAACCGCGAAGAGCGGCAAACGCTAAACCAGGATCTATATTTCGAGGTGACCGGTCTCGGCCCTCTCGAGACACTTTTGAAGGACGAAACCGTCAACGATATTCTCGTCAACGGACCGCAACAAATCTTCGTGGAACGCGACGGCAAACTGCAACTGACCGACGTGACGTTTAAAGATGAAAAGCACTTGTTGCGTATCATTGACAAAATTGTGTCGGCCGTTGGTCGTCGGGTTGACGAATCCAACCCCTACGTCGATGCGCGCTTGGCTGACGGATCGCGTTTCAACGCGATGGTCGGGCCCATTGCGGTGGACGGCAGCCTCGTTTCCATTCGTAAGTTCAAGAAAGAAAAACTCGGCATTGACGAGTTGGTCAATTTTGGCGCCTTCACCGAAGAAATGGCCGCCTATCTGCAAGCCGCGGTTGCGACCCGCCTCAATATCATCGTCTCGGGTGGTACAGGTTCAGGTAAAACAACCACATTGAATGCGCTGTCATCATTTATCGACAATGACGAACGCATTTTGACAATCGAGGATACGGCAGAACTTCAGCTCCAACAAACTCACGTTGGGCGCATGGAAAGCCGTCCACCAAACGTTGAAGGTAAAGGCGCCGTCAGCCAACGCGATTGCTTGAAAAACGCTCTGCGGATGCGCCCCGACCGAATTATCGTGGGTGAAACGCGTGGCGAAGAAGTTATCGACATGCTGCAAGCCATGAACACCGGCCACGACGGGTCGATGACAACAATTCACGCCAACTCTGCGCGAGACGGCGTGTCGCGTCTGGAAAACATGATCGCTATGGCTGGCATCGAAATGCCGATTAAAGCAACGCGCAGCCAGATCTCTTCAGCTGTGAACCTGATTGTTCAGGCCTCGCGCCTTCAAGACGGCTCTCGCCGCATGACCTCGATCACCGAGATTACTGGCATGGAAGGTGATGTCATCTCCATGCAAGAAATCTTTCGCTATCAACGTGTTGGCCTAACACCCGAGAATAAAATCATCGGGCACTTCACCGCCACCGGTGTGCGCAGTCACTTCTCGGACCGCTTTAAGCTTTGGGGCTACGACCTGCCTCCAGCTATTTTTGAACCCATGGTCGCGGAGTAATCAACATGATTTCGGCAGCCCCAATTATCTACGTCGTCATTTTCGCCGCTGTTATCGCGATTGTGCAAGGTGCATATCTCGTGATCTTCGGAAAATCGATCAGCATGAACGGCAAAGTGAATCGCAGACTCGAGCTCCTTGAAAAAGGCGGCGCTCGCGAACAGGTATTGGAACAGCTCCGCAAGGAAATGACCCAACACATGAAATCGCAGAGTATTCCACTCTACTCGATTTTGGCCACCAAAGCACAAAAAGCAAACATTGCGTTTTCGCCTTCCCAACTGATCATGATCATGGGTCTCGTGAGTGTCGTGGCCTTCATCGGCCTAACCGTCGGAACCGGCGTCGGCACCCAGGTGCGCATCTTTTTAGCAATCTTGATGGGCGTCGCCGGGGTCTTTGTGTGGATTTCCAACAAAGCAAACAAGCGTATGTCAATGTTGGAAGAGCAATTGCCAGAGGCGATCGAATTGATGGTGCGCTCCTTACGCGTCGGGCACCCGTTTGCCTCCGCAATCTCGATTGTTGCCCATGAAATTGCTGACCCGCTCGGCACCGAGATGGGCATCATCTCGGACGAATCTGCTTACGGGCGGGATGTTGGCGAATGCCTCAAAGCAATGGCCGAACGCCTTGATATGCAAGACCTTCGCTTCCTTGCCGTGGCCGTCACGATCCAGCAGACGTCAGGCGGCAACCTGGCCGAAATCCTTGACGGCTTGGCCAAGGTTATTCGCTCCCGTTTCCGTCTGTTCCGTCGCGTGAAAGCCATCACCGCCGAGGCAAAATGGTCAGGCAAATTGCTCTCGGCATTCCCTGTCGTGGCCGTGATTGGTGTCAACGTGGTCGAACCAACCTACTTCGACGAAGTTATGGCGTCATCCGTGTTCATTCCGGCGGCTTTGGTTGTGGGGTTCTTGTTGGTCCTCAACCTAATCGTCATGCGCGCACTCGTGAATATTAAAGTATAGAGGGCAGTCAGATGCAAAAACTGAATACAATGATCACAGAAATGCTTGGACCTTTCGGACCTCTCATGCTTGTGGGACTGCTTGGCGTCTTTTTGATCCTGATCACGTTGCCCGTGCTCATGAAAAAACAAGTGGACCCACTTGACCGGCTTAAGGCGGCTCCTCGCAAAGAAGCCCCAAAAAGCGCGAAGCTACGGCAGGCCCAAAGCAGCGATAAACTTGATAAATATGCCAACTTTCTGGAACCGCAAAATATTGACGAGTACTCGGCAATCAAGCTGAAACTTGTGCAGGCGGGTTATCACTCTAAAAATGCCGTGCGCAATTACTACTTCGCACAATTCGTTCTAGGGATTGCAGGCCTAATCTTGGGGGCCATCTATGCCTTCATGAAAATGCAACAGGGTTCCGTGGAAACCCAAGACCTGATCATGATGATCGGCGTGCCCGCAGGTGCTGGATATATGGGTCCGAAATATTGGGTGACCCGCCGACAGTCGTCGCGCAAAGAAGCCATTACCAATGGTTTCCCTGACAGTCTTGATATGATGCTGGTTTGCGTCGAAGCAGGCCAATCGCTTGACCAATCCATTATCCGGGTCGCCCGCGAGTTGAAATCAGGCTTTCCGGACTTGTCGCACGAATTTGAAGTTGTTGCCCATGAGATGAAAGCGGGTAAAGATAAAACAAGCGTGCTGAAAGACATGGCCGAACGCGCAGGGGTGCAAGATGTCAAAAGCTTTGTGACCGTTTTAATCCAGTCGCAACAGTTCGGGACGTCAATTGCCGACGCTCTTCGGGTTTACGCAGGCGAAATGCGTGACAAACGTGTCATGCGGGCCGAAGAAGCAGCAAATAAACTTCCCACCAAGATGACTTTGGCCACGATGATGTTGACTGTGCCACCGCTTCTGATCATTTTGATCGGGCCGTCAGTCTATGCCATCACCCAAGCCCTCTGACGGGGTAAGGAAGTCGTCAAATGTTACACATGAGGGTCGTTTTGCTTTTGGCCCTAGCCTCCCTTGCCGCCTGTTCAACTGGCGGCTTTGGACGTTCGGATGATCAGGTTTTTGCTCCCGGCATTGCGGGGGAATCCGATATCGACGGGCTGCTTATCGGGCACCGAATGATGGCGGCTGGCGAATACGAACTGGCGCTCAAGGCTTATACCCGTGCTGCAGCCCAACAAGGGTTAAACGTGGACACACTTTCGGCCCTTGGATCCGCAAATTTGCGCCTTGGACGGTTGGGACAAGCCGAGCGGCTTTTGCGCCGCGCGACCAAGCTCGACGCGAATTTTCCCGCCGCCTGGAACAATCTCGGGGTGATTTTAATGGAAAACAACAAATTTTCCGAAGCAGCACAGGTATTTCGTCGCGCTTATGCCACGGATAACGGGAATTCCGACCAGATCAGAGAGAACCTGCGGATATCTCTCGCCCAGATTGAAGATCCGTTTTATAACATCCAACAAAACCAAGATGTAAAATTGGTGCGGCGGGGAGCAGGCGATTTTGTTATCCTGACAGCACTTTGAGACAAGAGCAGTAAAGGACGCAAAAATGCGCCACCCTATTATTCTTACACTGGCCGCATCGGCCATCCTTGGGCTTAGCGCCTGCGAAAAATCTGGCGAGGCGCAAGTTGAACGCGCGTTGCAAGATATGAACGTCGTTGACGAGACAAATTTGAACGACGTCATGCTCACGATTGGCGACCCTGATCAGGCGGTCAATTACTTCGCTGGCGCAAACGACAACGATCCGGGGCGCGTCGATTTACAGCGCGGGCTTGCCAAATCGTTGATCCGCGCAGGACGCTCCGCAGAGGCCCTGAATGCGTGGAAGACTGTCGTCAAACACGCCGAAGTGACAAATGATGACCGTGTAGAATTGGCCGACGCGTATATCCGCAACAACCTTTGGGACGATGCGGCCGCTACTCTCAATGAAATTCCGCCGACCCACGAGACATTCAAACGCTACCGCCTCGAGGCGATGGTCGCGGACAGTAAAAAGCAATGGGATAAAGCAGATAGCTTCTATCAAACCGCTGTTGGCCTCACGACGACCCCAGCGGGCGTGCTGAACAACTGGGGCTACTCCAAGCTCACGCGTGGCAAATACACTGAGGCGGAACGCCTTTTCGGTGACGCATTGCGCAACGATAGTGGTATGTTCACCGCAAAAAATAACCTCATTCTGGCCCGTGGCGCTCAGCGCAATTACGACCTTCCCGTCATCGCGATGACCCAAATTGAACGTGCGCAACTGCTGCACACCTTGGCATTGACCGCGATCAAACAAAACGATGTCGCCACCGGTAAGGGGCTCTTGCGCGAAGCCATCGACACTCATCCACAATACTTCGAAGAGGCCGTCCGTTCCCTGCGTGCCCTTGAAGATAACGTAACGAATTAATTCATGCAGATGACCGCATCAGCCGCCGCTTGGCTCTTGATTGCCGCCTTGCCTATCTCTGTTTTCGTGGCATGGAACGATATGCGTGTGATGAAAATCCCCAACCTTGCCGTTGGCGCGCTGGTCATCGGATTTGCCATATTCGGCGCGATTGCATTGCCATTTTCAGTCTATATCTGGCAATGGACACATTTGGTTGTGGTCTTGCTGGTAGGACTTGTTCTAAACGCCGCTGGCGTCTTGGGAGCGGGCGACGCAAAATTTGCAGCCGCCGCTGCACCCTTTATTTTACTGGGTGATTTGACACTATTTGCGTGGATATTCACTGCTTGTACCTTCACAGGCTTCATCACCCACCGCATCGTAATGTATAGCCCCCTTCGCCGCCTCGTCCCCGAATGGGAAAGCTGGACGGCTGGCCGCCGTTTCCCGATGGGGCTGCCACTGGGCATGACGCTTGTGTTTTACTTGGTGTTCGCGTTGATCCAAAGCTAACTTTAATTAACAATGCCGCGAAACATGGCCGCTTTGTCCATCATTTAGCCACAAACCACCGCGATAGTTACTCTCGACACACCCAACCATGGGTACACGAAACGAGAGGCAGTCGACCCAATGAACATGCAAACTTCCACCGTAATGGCACCTCCCGCGCCAAAAACATTGGCGCAAATGCAACTTCCGCTTGCGATGATGCGCGATATCTTGATCAAATCCATGTTCCGCATGAACGCAAATTTGGTCACAGAAATGAGCAGGGTCATTTGCCTGCCCGTCAATGTCGTGCAAGAATTAATCGACCTTTGTCGCAAGCAACGCCTCGTCGAGGCAACAGGCACGCTCAACGCCAATAGTGGCAATGAAATGGGATATCAGCTTACCGACCAAGGTCGTGCGCGCGCGCAAGATGCTCTGAAACAATCCGAATATTTCGGCGCCATGCCAGTGCCGCTCGACGTCTACCGTGAACAAATTAGTCGCCAGTCAATTCGCAACATCGCGATCACAAGCGACCAGCTTTCCAATGCAATGGGGCATCTGATTTTGCCTCCCGCACTGCTGGGAAACCTTGGTCCGGCGGTTGGCGCTGGCCGCTCTATTTTGATGTATGGACCACCTGGCAACGGCAAATCATCTATCTCAAACGGGATCAGGGACGCGCTTGGCGATAAAATCTACGTGCCACGCGCAATCGAATTTGCAGGCCAAGTGATCACCGTTTACGATCCCATTGTGCACTCCGCCGCCGAGGCCGATATCGACGATCCAAACAGCCTGCGCCGCACATCAGGGCGCTACGACACCCGCTATGTGCGCTGCGAACGGCCAACCGTTATTACTGGCGGCGAATTGACGCTCGACATGCTTGATCTGGTCTATAACCCAACCGCGCGGACCTATCAGGCCCCCCTACAGCTGAAATCAACAGGCGGAATTTTCATCGTCGACGACCTTGGGCGCCAGTCCGAGCCGCCGCAAACACTTGTAAACCGCTGGATTGTTCCACTTGAGGAAAACAAAGATATCCTCTCACTACAGTCAGGCGAAAAATTCGAAGTGCCCTTTGATACGCTTGTAATCTTTTCAACCAACTTTCACCCGAACGCGATTTTCGACAAGGCCGCGCTGCGCCGCATCTTTTATAAAATCAAAATTGACGGACCGACGCAGGCCGATTTCCTGAAAATCTTTGCCATGGTTGCGCGCAAGAAAAAAATGCCCCTCGACGAGGCCACTCTCGTTCACTTGCTCAATAATCGGTATCCCGAAATTGATAACGTCTATGCCAACTACCAGCCTGTTTTTCTGATCGACCAAATGATCGCGATTTGCGAATTTGAGGGCATTCCCAACCAAATGACCCCCGAACTGATTGACCGGGCGTGGGTTAATATGTTTGTCGAAGACGAAGACATCGTGCGCTAAATGCGCCCTTGACCGCGGCCAATTGAACGGCAGGTTAGGTTCATGACAGACCTACCTGCCCCACTTGCAAATTGGTTCACCGCGCGCGGATGGACGCTACATCCACACCAGCGCGCCATGTTGGACCGCGCCCTTGAACCGTCCGTGTTGCTGATCGCTCCAACAGGTGGCGGTAAAACGCTTGCGGGCTTTTTGCCAACCCTTGCCGAACTCGCTGACGGCACCCACCAAGGGCTGCACACACTGTATGTCTCGCCTCTCAAAGCGCTCGCCGCCGACATAAAACGCAATTTGCGCCGACCCATCGATGACATCGGCCTGCCCATCCGTATCGAGGACCGCACAGGCGACACCTCCTATACACAAAAACGCAGGCAACGCGCCGACCCACCGCATATTCTGCTCACCACACCGGAAAGCCTCGCGTTGCTCACCAGTTACCCCGACGCACCGCGCATGTTCGCGGGACTTCAACGGGTGATCGTCGACGAAATCCACGCCCTTTCCGAAAGCAAACGCGGCGATCAATTGATGCTCGCACTGAGCCGTCTGCAAGCAATTTCTCCTGACATGCGGCGCGTTGGCCTTTCCGCCACCGTCGAAGATCCCGCAGCCATCGCGCATCTTTTGGCGCGCCACCCCGACCCCTGCCAAGTCCTGCTAGCCGACCCCGGACCAGACCCCGACATCGCCATGCTGACAACCCAAGAGGCTCCACCTTGGTCAGGCAATAGCGCAAAATACAGCATACCTGCGGTTCTAAAAGAGATAAAAAAGCATAAAACAACACTTATTTTTCATAATACCCGCGCGCAAGCCGAGATATACTTTCACAATCTCTGGCTGGCAAATGACGATAGCCTGCCCATCGGCATTCACCACGGTAGCCTTGATCGGACACAACGTGACCGCGTTGAGGCGGCGATGATTGCGGGCACGCTGCGGGCTATTGTCTGCACCGGCACGTTGGATTTGGGCATTGATTGGGGTTGCGTCGATCTGGTCATTCAGGTCGGCGCGCCCAAAAACGTAAAACGCCTCGTGCAACGGATCGGTCGGGCAAACCACCGCTACAATGCCCCGTCCAAGGCCTTGCTCATCCCTGCAAATCGTTTTGAAGTCATCGAATGTGTCGCGGCCCTAGAAGCCGCGAGCGCACACGATCTTGATGGCGATCCGCGTGGATCTGGCCCCAAGGATGTGCTGTGCCAACACATCCTGATCGCTGCCTGCGCTGGACCATTTGATGCAACAGACCTTTATCATCAGATAAAATCGGTCGGCGCCTATAGCGACCTGTCGCGGGCCGCATTCGACGACTGCTTAGACTTTTGCGCCACTGGTGGCTATGCGCTGCGGGCATATGATAAATGGAAACGGCTGTTGCAACGCCCCGACGGCCAGTGGCAATTGCGTGACCCCCGCGCCGCCCAACGCATCCGCATGAACATCGGCACCATCCAAGACACCGATATGCTCAAGGTCAGGCTCAAAGGTAATTTCAAACCCTTGGGAGAAGTCGAAGAAGCTTTCGCAGCCACCCTCACTCCGGGTGACACTTTCTTAATCGGCGGGCAGGTCGTGCGCTACGAACGGCTGCGCGAATTGACCGTCGAGGTCACGCGCCGTGCCGACAAAACCCCCAAGATTGCGACCTTCTCGGGCACAAAATTCGCGACCTCCACCCAGCTTTCGGCGCGTATCCTTACACTGCTCGAACAGCGCGACTGGCCCACCCTGCCCGCCCACACGCAAGCGTGGCTGGCGCTCCAGCGCGAGGTCTCGAAACTACCGCGAACTGGACGAACCTTGGTGGAAACCTTCGCGCACGACGGGCGGCACTACACTTGCTTTTACGGCTTTGCAGGGCGCAACGCGCAGCAAACCTTGGGCCTGCTCGTCACCCAACGCATGGAAGACCAAGGCCTGCATCCTTTGGGCTTTGTTGCAACCGATTATGCCACGCTGATCTGGGGGTTGGACCCCGTGACCGCGCCAGAAACTCTGCTGGACCCTGTTGTTCTGCGCAGTGGGCTGACCTCTTGGCTTGCAGGCAACGCGGTGATGAAGCGCACATTTCGGACCTCGGCAACAATCGCGGGGTTGATTGAACGCAACCTGCCACAGGTGCGAAAATCAGGACGGCAAGCGACGTTTTCCAGCGATATTCTCTACGAAACGCTGGTAAAATACGATCCCGATCACCTGATGCTGCGGATCACCCGCGAAGAGGCGATGCGCGGGCTTATCGATTTTGGTCGGATCGAAGACATGCTGCGCCGCACACAAGGCGCCGTCGACCACGTGATGCTTGATCGGATTTCACCCTTGGCTGCCCCGATGCTCCTTACCGTCGGGCGCGTGCCCGTGGCGGGGCTTGGGCATGAACGGCTTTTGAAGGAAACCTCCGATGCCTTGATGCAGGCCGCTGGCTTGGATCAATTTGACACTTGATTTCACGCAGTGTCCGCGCAATCCAGTTGCATGAGCGATTACACATTCCAATTTTGCGGCACCAAAGCGATTGCCACAGCGGGGCGTGCATTGTGGCTACCCGATATGCATGTGCTTTGCGTCTCTGACCTGCATTTGGGCAGGTCAGGGCGGATTGCGCGACGTGCCGGCACCATGCTGCCCCCGTTCGAAACCGACGACACCCTTACGCGGCTCGGCGATGAAATTGCCCGCTGGAACCCGCAAACGGTCATTTGCCTTGGCGACAGCTTTGACGATCTGGACGCTGCGCAAGATATTTCCACACAGGCTTCGGCGACAATCGCACACCTACAGGCAGGACGACGCTGGATCTGGGTCGAAGGCAATCATGACCCCGGCCCAATCGCATTGGGCGGAAGCCACCACAATAATATCGCATTGGGAGGGCTGCGGTTCTGCCATATCGCCAGTGACCAGCGGGCGGAAATATCGGGGCACTACCACCCCAAACACGGTCTGCGCGGCACAGGCCCTGCGCGGCCCTGCTTTTTATACGATGCAGAACGCCTGATCATGCCTGCCTTTGGCACCTATACAGGCGGGCTGCTAAGTCACGCGGCACCGCTGCTGCAGGTGTTCCCAACCGGCGCTATTGCGATCATGACCGGACGGTCCGCTATTCCTGTTCCGGTTACAGAAATCCGGCCGACACCACGCTCGCGCGGTAGGTTTTACTGATCGGAATACGCTCACCTGTTGTCAGGACCGCAAATTCCTTTGCGCCAACTTTCACGGCCCCCGTCAGGGCATCGCGGGCTATCCAATGTGACCGGTGCACACAAAATCCGTCCGCGTCGTCCATCTCGTTTACGGCATCTGAAAATCGCATGCGCAACCGATGTGGAACGCCGTCCGACACCCACACCTCAACATAGTGGTCCTGCACGGTCACCCGTATAATCGTCTGCTCACCTACATCTGGCAATCGCGCGTATAGCCTTGGGCGAAGAGTCATTTCGTTCATGTGCTGCAAATATTCAGTGCCAAAAACAACGCACCAAATCCCCAAGACACAAGCAAATGCTACCACCGCAGCCAACACAAAAAACATCGGAATAGGCTCAGGCAGGCTCCCAAAAATACCCAACCCCGTCGCAATCAACATGAGCGGTGTGTATATTAGAAAAAAGAAACCCGCGGCCAGCCATGCATGATCAAAACTACTGCGTTTGGGAAACCAATACAGCGCAATCAAGCAGCTCACCCCGTTTACAGCAAGTGCAAGTGCGACAAGCGGGGCCCAATAAATAGCGCGCCCAACCAAAGAAAACGCCTCGTATGTGCCAAACGGACCCGACACCACCACCAGAATACCCACCAGAGCGGACATCAAAACCGTTTTGTGAGAAAAGGCACTTCGGTAGTAGGAGACCCAAAAATTATACACACGGCACCCAGTTAAAAACTTAGTCTAAAAGCTCACTTTATTGGGAACCTGCAGATAAGAAAGCAAGAAAAGGCCAAAACTCCCAATTTTCATGCATATAATCGGCGCGAGTGTCATCTACGCGGTCAACCCTTCAGGCTCTGGCAGGTTATTTGCGCGACAACATGCGGTGATTGTATTGGCCAGCAAACACGCGATCGTCATTGGCCCCACGCCGCCAGGCACGGGCGTGATCGCACCGGCGACCTGCGCACAACTTGCGTAATCCGCATCACCCACCAGACGAGTGCCTCCTTCGGGTTTTTCAACGCGGTTAATACCCACATCAATAACCGTGGCCCCGGGTTTGATCCAGTCACCAATCACCATCTGCGGACGCCCAACCGCAGCAATGACAATATCGGCTTGGCGCACAACACCGGGCAAATCCTTGGTTCGGCTGTGGGCAATCGTGACCGTGCAACTGTCACCCAACAACAGGTTCGCCATCGGCTTGCCCACAATATTCGAGCGGCCAATCACAACCGCATTCAGCCCCGACAAACTACCGTGATGGTCTCGCAACATCATCAAACAACCCAGCGGCGTGCAAGGAACCATGCTTTTTTGCCCCGTGCCCAGCAGACCGACATTCGAAATATGAAACCCGTCTACGTCCTTGGCAGGATCAATGCTGTTGATTACCAGATCGCTGTCCAAATGCGCGGGCAACGGCAATTGCACCAAAATACCATGCACTTTTGGATCAGCATTCAACTGGGCAATCAACGCCAGCAAATCCGCCTCTGAGATATCAACATCGCGCTTATACTCATAGCTTTCCATGCCAACTTCGACGGTCATCTTACCCTTGGACCGGACGTAAACCTGACTAGCCGGATCTTCACCCACCAACACAACGGCCAATCCCGGTGTGATGCCATGCTCTTCTTTCAGGCGGGTCACATGGGCTGCAACCTTCTGGCGCACCGTTGCTGCAAAGGCTTTTCCGTCAATCACTGTCGCTGTCATGGGTTTTTCTTCCGAGGTTAAAATGTGCCCGCCATAGGCGGAATGCGGGCGCCGTGGGCTCAATGCCCATGGCGCCCGCAATTGTTTTAGAACAAGCCTTCGATTTCGCCGGCATCATTAAGATGGATATTCTCGGCTGACGGCACACGCGGCAGACCAGGCATGGTCATGATCTCACCGCAAATCGCCACAATAAAACCGGCGCCCGCAGACATGCGCAACTCGCGTACAGGCACCGAATGACCCGTCGGCGCGCCGCGCACTGTCGGATCGGTGGTAAAGCTGTATTGCGTCTTGGCCATGCAGATCGGCAAATGACCGTAACCTTGATCTTCCCAATCCTTCAACTGACTGCGCAGCTTTTGATCCATGATCACTTCGTCAGCATGGTAAATCCGCTTGGCAATCGTGTCGATCTTGTCGAACAACTTCATGTCATCTGGATAGATCGGCGCAAAGTTGGACACGCCGCTTTCCGCAACTTGCGCTACCTTGCGGGCCAAATCCTCGGACCCTTTGGACCCGAATTCCCAATGCTGCGATAGCACCGCCTCGGACCCTTGGGTTTTCACATAATCCTTCACCGCTTGCACTTCAGCGTCCGTGTCGGTGACAAAATGGTTGATCGCGACGACAACAGGCACGCCAAACGACTTAAGGTTACCAATGTGGCGGCCAAGGTTGGCACAACCGGACTTAACCGCGTCAACGCTCTCGGTGCCCAAATCCGCTTTGGCCACACCACCGTTCATCTTCATCGCGCGTACCGTGGCTACCAACACAACACAATCCGGTTTTAGACCCGCCTTGCGGCACTTGATGTTCAGGAATTTCTCGGCACCCAGATCCGCGCCAAAACCCGCTTCGGTCACAACATAATCTGCAATCTTCAACGCAGTTGTCGTGGCCGTGACAGAGTTACAGCCGTGGGCGATGTTAGCAAACGGGCCGCCATGCACAAACGCAGGGTTGTTCTCTAGGGTCTGCACCAAATTCGGTTGCATCGCGTCTTTCAACAACACTGTCATCGCGCCATCGGCCTTGATATCGCGGCAATAGACCGGCGTGCGATCACGGCGATATGCCACGATCATGGAGCCCAAACGCTCCTGCAAATCCTTCAGGTTCAGCGCAAGGCACAAGATCGCCATGACCTCCGATGCAACCGTAATGTCAAAACCAGCTTCGCGCGGGAACCCGTTTGCCACGCCACCAAGCGACACGTTGATCTGACGCAGCGCGCGATCATTCATGTCCAGAACGCGGCGCCATGCCACGCGGCGAATATCAATCTCAAGGCCATTGCCCCAATAAATGTGGTTATCAATCATCGCCGACAGCAGGTTGTGCGCAGATGTAATCGCGTGAAAATCGCCCGTGAAGTGCAGGTTCATATCTTCCATTGGCACGATCTGCGCCATGCCACCACCAGCAGCCCCACCCTTCATGCCAAAGTTCGGTCCAAGCGAGGCCTCGCGGATGCACACGGCCGCTTTCTTGCCGATGCGGTTCAAACCGTCACCCAAACCCACGGTTGTGGTCGTCTTGCCCTCGCCCGCAGGGGTCGGGTTGATCGCCGTGACCAGCACCAGTTTACCGTTCGGGCGGTCCTGCACAGAATCAATAAAGCGCTGGCTCACCTTCGCTTTGTCATGGCCATAAGGCAGCAAGTCGTCACTACCGATACCAAGCTTTGCACCAATCTCCTGGATCGGCAGCTTGTTGGCGGCACGTGCGATTTCAATATCAGTCTTATAAGCCATGTGTTGTTCTTCCCTGTGCGTGGACCGCAGCCCATGTGTTGTGACCCATGTCTAACGAGACTGCCAGACGGATTGCGCCGCGATTGCGACATTTTGACCTTCGGAATCGTCGAACACGACAAAAGCGTTTCTGATCAGAAACCAAAGATTGCCGTTAGGGACGCCAACTGCGCTGGTCAGGGACATGAAGCCGCAGTTTGTCTCCGACGCGTAAAATACCCTCGCGCTCGACCCACGCGGTTACGCCGCGCTTGCCTTTGGCTGCAACCTTGAACGGTTTGCCGTGGGTCGGATGATCGACCTCAATCTCTCGGGAAGGTAAATTACAGGGCCGGTTTTCCATGTCGACCACAATCGTCGTGCCATCAGGCGCCTGTAGCCGCGATGAAGGCGGCACATGGGTAAAATCGGAAATCCCCGCCACGACAATCGAACACCCCAGCAACGCAGGGTCCAACTGCGGCAATCCACACGCCGCAGCAATCAGATCAATCTCTTCTTGGGCCATCACCGACAACTGGCGCACATTGCGAATTTCGGTGCCCTGCGGCCATTGCGATTTGACGCGCACACATGACGAACGCGTCACGCCACTATGGGCCTCACCATCCGCGCCAGCATATGTCAGCACCAATTCCTGAACCGCACGGCTGCGTAATCCAGCGCCGACAGGCACTCGCCCAAGCCAGACGATTTCACCATATTGCTGTGTGGGGGCCAGTGCGGGCATCCGGAGTCTCCTGTCGGTTTGCCTCTTGATAACGGCTCCACCCGACCCGATCAAATGCGATTTCGCGGCGGCCATAGAAACGAAAAACGCCGCCCCGGTTTCGGGGCGGCGTAATCTTTACTGTGTTGGCTCCGGCGCAAGGCCCGCATCAGGCTTCTTGGGCTTTTTCGGCTTGGTCTTGGGGATCGCCGACACCGACGTGCCACTCTCGGGCGGGGTATCATCCGCATCATCATCACGGTTCAATGCCTCGCCCGCAATCACCCGTGTGATCTCGTTCCCCGTCAGCGTTTCATACTCCAACAGCCCCTGCGCCAAGCGTTCCAGATCATCGGCCTTCTCGGTCAAAACCCGTTTTGCAGTTGCATAGCCTTCGTCAATAAAGCGGCGCACCTCTTCGTCAATCAACTTCTGGGTCTCGGCTGAATGGGTCGTACCACCGCTATATGCACCCAAATGCGACTGCTGTTCGTTGGCATAATCGATATGACCGATCTTTTCCGAGAACCCGAACTGGGTCACCATCGCGCGGGCAATCCGGCTGACCTGCTGAATATCAGAGGTCGCGCCAGACGTGACATGCTCGGCACCAAAGATTAGCTCTTCGGCCACCTTGCCACCCATCGCCATGGCGATTTTCGACGTGTATTTGCGGTAGCTGACTGACAGCTGATCGCGCTCTGGCAATGACAACACCAAACCCAGCGCACGACCCCGTGGAATGATCGTCGCTTTGTGGATCGGATCGTGATCAGGCACGTTCAACCCCACAATCGCATGGCCGGCTTCGTGATATGCGGTCAGCTTTTTCTCGTCCTCGGTCATGACCATTGACCGGCGCTCGGCGCCCATCATGACCTTGTCCTTGGCATTTTCGAAATCGATCATCGTGACAAAACGGCGTCCGATACGGGCCGCTGTTAGCGCACTTTCATTCACAAGGTTTGCCAAATCGGCACCGGAAAAACCGGGCGTGCCGCGGGCAATAATGCGCAAGTCAACATCAGGGCCAAGCGGCGTTTTACGGGCGTGAACCTGCAAAATTTTCTCGCGGCCTTTGATATCGGGGTTCGGTACCTGCACTTGGCGGTCAAAACGACCCGGACGCAGCAATGCAGGGTCCAACACATCAGGGCGGTTTGTCGCCGCCACGATAATCACACCCTCATTGGCATCAAAGCCGTCCATCTCGACCAGCAACTGGTTCAACGTTTGCTCGCGCTCGTCGTTACCGCCACCATGCCCAGCACCACGGGACCGCCCAACCGCATCGATCTCATCGATAAAGATGATGCATGGCGAATTCTTTTTACCCTGCTCAAACATATCGCGGACACGGCTTGCACCAACACCCACAAACATCTCGACAAAGTCAGAGCCCGAAATCGTGAAAAACGGCACCCCCGCCTCGCCCGCAATCGCTCGCGCCAGCAGCGTCTTACCAGTACCCGGCGGACCAACAAGCAATGCGCCTTTCGGGATCTTACCACCAAGGCGGCTAAACTTCTGCGGATTGCGCAGGAATTCAACGATCTCTTCCAGCTCTTCTTTCGCTTCATCAATACCCGCCACATCGTCAAACGTGACACGGCCATGCTTCTCGGTCAGCAACTTCGCCTTGGATTTACCAAAGCCCATTGCACCGCCTTTGCCGCCACCCTGCATCCGGTTCATAAAGTAAATCCAAACGCCGATCAGCAAGACAAATGGCAACAACCCGACAAGGAATGTCTGGATACCCGATTGCTCTTGCGCCTGCGCATTCACCGGCACGTCATTTGCCAACAACAGATCCGAAACGGCAGCATCGCGAGGAATGATCGTCACATAGTCACGCCCGTCCGTGCCGCGATAGCGCACTTGCTCCCCGTCCAGCGTTGCTTGAGCGACATTGGAACTTTCCACCGCTGTGACAAATTCCGAATAACTTTTGGCATTGCTCATCGTGTTATTTGCCGCGCCACTGAATAAGTTGAACAGCGCCAGCACCAACAGGAACAAGACAACCCAAAAG
>TARA_R110002051_G_scaffold3930_4_pt1 | contig 21384 bp, 14 predicted proteins | sample TARA_R110002051 | Tara Oceans TARA_R110002051 (sample SAMEA4397023) | marine metagenome | biome: Polar Biome; feature: [MES] marine water layer (ENVO:01000295) within the mesopelagic zone...; material: water (ENVO:00002006), including particulate matter (ENVO:01000060) such as......
AGTAGTGGGCAGCGCTATTTTACTCCTACACGCTATACTGGCGGCAATAATGCCCTTCCTGAAGAAGCTGCAGGGCTTGCGGCTTTAAATTTAGCTAATCCTGCCAGACAAACACGTAAATACGGACCTCCACCCGTCAAAGCAATGCAAGAAGGTGGCATAGCAGAGCTAGAAGAAGGTAGACCTCTCGCAGGTAACACTGATGGTATGGCGGATGAAATACCTGCTGTCATAGAAGGAGAACAGCCTGCGGCCTTGAGTGATGGTGAATTCGTTATCCCTGCGGACGTTGTGAGTGGACTTGGTAATGGCAATACGGATGCCGGGGTCAAGGTTCTGGAAGATATGATGGACCGGATACGGAAAGCCCGTACAGGTAGAGAAGCGCAGGCTAAAGAAATTAACCCCGAAGAATTCTTACCGGTGTGAGATAGATCATGATGTACGGAAACATACAAAAATTTCAAGATGGCGGAACACCAATTATAAATCCGACAACAGCAGCGGCACAAACAGGGGATGCGACTAAACCCGCTATAGCTGCAGATCCTATAGTAGGCGAGCCAATAGGGAGAGAATCCGCACTTTCTACCTGGGCTGGTCCTTATGTCACGGATATGTTGGGTAGAGGGCGGGCGATAGCATCTGAACCATATCAATCATACACTGGCCCCCTTACTGCCGGAGAATCCGCTCCGCAAGCTACAGCTTTTCAAGGTATTGGTAGTTTAAATGTACCCACTACTGAGATGGGGACGTTTGCGCCAACATCGTTTACGGATACTGGAATAGCCCAGCGGTATATGAATCCCTTTGTACAGACTGCGTTAGACCCACAGATTATCGAAGCACGTAGGCAGGCAGAGATCCAACGTGTGGCTAATGCCGGTAGACTCACTCAGGCCGGTGCGTATGGTGGAAGCCGTCAGGCGATTATGGAATCCGAAATTGATCGTAATCTACTACGAAATATTTCTGATATTACAGGTCAGGGGTACCACTCTGCGTACGAGAGAGCGCAACAACAGTACAATACAGAACAAGATCGTGCTCGAAATGTGCAAGATATGACAAATAAATACGGTCTGGCTGCGCTCTCGAAACAGGCTGAACTTGGCGGAATGCAACGGGGTATCGAATCCGAAGGGGTTACCGCAGACTACGGGCAATTCAGAGAAGAGCGAGATTTTCCGTACAAACAAGTTCAGTACATGCAGTCTCTTCTTGAGGGGTTGCCCCTTGCAACACAGTCTTATACGTATGCGGAACCAAGTAGAGTATCCCAGCTTGCTGCCATGGGTGGCGGGGCTAATGCGCTGTACGAAAATATTTTTGGGTCTCCCTCCACTCCTACTACGGTCCCGGATGCTTCCTTCGCAGAAGGATCATAGTGGTAATCTTATTAGTTAGAGCGATAGGTAATTGATCATGGCATATCCAAGAGTTACGGAACGAGTCGAGCAAGCAGAGGCTGGTTTGCAGCGATCAGGGAAAGCAGCTACTACGGCTGGTGTTACGCCCGAGCTTGTTAAGGTATTAGCAGCACAAATAGTTTTAGAAAAACAAAAAGACGCACAAGCTGCGATAAATAGGCAACTGGAGACAAATCCAAAAACTATTGCTGCGCAACAACTGGAAGCAATGGGGATTAACGAAGAAAACAGCATACAGAACAAAGTAGCTGGTGTCCGCGGTGCTTTACAACATAAGGAAGGGCAGCAGCAGCAAAGGCTTGCTCAAGTTGGCCAAGGGGCTACACCTCCCCAGCAGGTAGCTAACGCCGGTATTGCTTCTGCCCCTCGCCCTCCAATGCGGATGGCCCAAGGCGGGGTAATCGGGTTTCAAAGCGGGGGAGGGATATCTGATGAAGAAATAGCTAAAGCTTCTGATATGAGTTTGGCTGATTTTTTAAAGCTAGATCCCAGCATACAAGAAAGCTATCGTAGTGCTGTTAAACAAGAAATTGATCCTAAATCCAGTGGTTTTACACGGTTTTTAGCCAAACAACAAAGAAATCTCGCCAATCTCCGACAACAGGGCATTACCGCAGGTAAACAACGCACGGGGGCAGATAAAATCTACGACTGGTTCACTCAAGGTGCAGAAGAACGCGCTACTGCCGAGAAACAAGATACAGCAGCAGCTCAACAGCTGAAAATGTTAGACGAGGCACGTAAGGGGCAGACGGAAATACCAGTAGCTGGTTCTCCTATTGTATCTGATTCTTCTACTGACGGTGGGGTTGGTTACGGTAGATGGGGTGGACCGGAACACGAGGCAGATGTTTTTGGTGCTGCTCCCGCTGCACTACCTAAACCACCACCACCACTACCAAGGCCAGAAGACGTAATAGCAGGCGCAGAGCGTACTGAAATAGTGCCGCAGACCGCAGGAGTTGCGGCGCTCGTACCCGAACAAAAATCAATTTTCGGTGCTGGCGAGGGTGGAGTACCTCAAGTAGCACTCACGGATCGTCCTCTTAGGGAAGATGCAGTACAGGGGTTTACAAAGTTAACACAGAAAGATCCAACTAAGGCATATGAGGCAACGGCCAAGCGGGCGCAGGATGCGTATGGAAGAACCAAGAAAGAAGACGCAGCCGAGCAGGCTAGACAAGGGGCGGTAGGTCGTTTTGATGCCCAATTAGACCGCCCCGGCAAACAGCAACAAGATAGAGCCATGGCTTTTCTTGCGGCACAGGCTAGAAATCCGATGGCAGGTCCACAGGGTTATTCAGAAAAGAGTGACCAACAAACACACGCAATGCGTAACAGAATGTTCCAACGCCATAATTTAGAGAGAGATTGGACAGCATCGGGACGTAAAATAAATAAAGATATCCATGACAGTGCCGAGGCATCATATAAGAAGGCAGAGGATCTGGTAGTAAGCGGCTACAATGGGCTAGCAGCGGTTGACGCTAAGGATGTTGACATGTTGAACGAAAATGCAAGAAATACCCTGCAGGCCAAGATAGCGAATCGAACGTCTTTTGACGCACGCCTAAAAATGACCATGCTGGCCGCAATGGATGCGGCAGGTAAGGAGTTGAGCGCACAAATAGCTGAGGGAGTGCAGGAAACAGCGCAACTTCGTATGCAGCTTGAAGTCGCGCTAGAGGATGCGCGTGGTGGCCGACTAGATGCACAAGCCGCGGAGACGTTAATCCAAAGAACAGCCAGCGACCTAGCGAAGCACACGCTAGCATTCGAAAAGATGTTTGTCGAGAGCTTCCAGCAGCTAGACATGCTGGAGCTAAAGGGCAAAGAGAAGAAGAAAAAGATGGAGGCGCTGACGGCCAAGCTGGAGGAGGTTAAGATACAGGCACTAGGCCCAATAGCGAGTAGTCTAAAGATGTTAAAGAACGCACAACGAGAAAAAAATACCACAGCAACGCCGCGATCTGGCGGCGGAATCGTATCTGTTAGACCAAACCCGTAGTTTTCCACATAAATTGTGCCATAAAGAATACACATGCCGCAGTATAACTTAGATTTTGGAGATGGAACATCCGCTGTAGTTAGCGGTCCTGCAGGCGCGACTGTAAAAGAACTTCTTGCAATATTTGATAGGCAAACAGCGGCTGAAGCAGAAGAAGCTCCAGTAGCAGGTCTATCTGCTGTAAACCAAGCACTTCTGGATGCGTATACCACCGAAGGAGATGATGAAGAAGCTGATATTATCGACCAAGGCCAAGAACTTATAAAGGGGCTGGTAAGCGGAATACCCGGAGTGCTAGAAACCGCAGCTCTTGGTGCTATTGCTCCTCTCCCAGAAGGCGCGGAAGCCACTCTTCGAAAAGGTATTCAGATTGTTGGGGATGCTGCAACATGGGAAGCACAAAAAGGACATGAACAGCTTGTAGGCCGTAAATTTGGCGAAGCTCTAGGTTCCTATTTAGGGATAGGCGGGGCATTTCTAATTAACCCACTCCTTGGTGCCGGGATAGCTGTAGGTGCTGGTGCTGGTGAGGCTAGTGAACGCGCCCGTGCCGCTGGAGCTACAGAAGGAGAACGTGGTATTTCTACACTCCTTGGTGGGGGAGTTGGTCTTACTGAGTTAATTCCCCCGGCAAGAATAATAAATGCGTTCAGGAAGGGTCTTGGGCCAAAGGTAGCCAATGAATTCTGGGGAAGAACCAAACGTATAGCAAAAGAGGCGGGCTTCGAGGCTGCACAAGAATTTACTGCTGGCGTAGCTCAAAATCTTATAGAAAAGAAGATCTATAACCCAGAACGCGGTTATTTTGAGGGTGCAGTAGAAGAAGGTTTGTATGGTGGCGGGGTTGGCGGCTTTGTGCAAGCGGTTATGGAAATTATTGCCCCAAGGCGGCGTGCCCCAGATCCAAGTGCCCCAGATGCAACCCAATTAGAATTATTTGGGGATGTCCCCGTGAGCGGCGAGGCTGGGCCGGTAGATCTTGGAACACGTCCTGTAGAAGCTGAGATTGCGAATATACCGGGGTATCCTTACGGTCCCAGAAGTGAAGCTGACATTGCAAGTGACGCTGAAAGGCGTGAAGGAGAAGCAGGGTTACGTGCTCAAGATGCCGAAACTAGACAAGCTGTAGAAGATGATATTTCGGGTATTAGGGGTGTCTATGGTCCTAGAGGCGAAGCTGATATTGCCGATGAGATCCGAAGACGTGAAGATGTAGAAGCTGCACGACCACCACAATACCCTTATGGACCTAGAAGTGAGGCTGAACTTGCAGAAGATACTAGAAGGCGTGCAGAGTCTGACCAACTAGACATATTTGACCCGCAGCAACTAGAAAATCGTGACATTGAAGAGACTCTGCAAATAGAAGAGCTGATTGCGGGAGATGTTAGAGAAGAGAAAGACGCTGCCGAAACCGCGCAATTAGAAGATATGCTTGCGGAAGATACTCAGGTACAAGCAGCGCAAGAGGATATGTTAGGGGAGGCACAAACAGCGCAGCGTCAGGCTGTTTCTCTCGCGGAGCAAAATCGCCCAATCGTGCAACAAGGTGCGCAGGCGCGGAACAATGTGCTCCAAGATGTAATTAACAAGATTACGAATATAAGTTCTGTCCCCGTGCAACTTTGGGGCCTAGAGCGTACAAGCGGCAGGTACCCCGCTGATAGCTCAGATACTACAGGAAACGAGGAAGCGGCATGGAGGGATAGGCAAGTAGCTGATTTCTCTGCCGCATTGGCTGCTGCGGGTGTCGCTAATACACAACCTACCAATGCTGAGGTAACTAGTATTTTCGAAGCCGCGGACGCTAAAATAGCTGCCGCCAAAGCACAACAACCCACCGCAGCGGTAGACCCCGGAGATCTTACCCCTCCGACTGATCTTAGTGCGATGGAGGAGAGGATACCCCTAGCAGGGATGCCCCCGCGTGTAGATACACCGTTGGATCGTCCTTCGACGGATCGTCCTTCGACTCCTCCTGCTCTCCTTGGCCGCGCCGGAGCTGGAGTTATACGTCCACCCTCACGGCGTGAGAAAACTGTTATGTCCCAGCAAGCTCAAGGGATTGAAGCTGACATAGCTGAGAATGAGTCGAGGCAAGGAGAACTTTTTGAAGACCCAGCTACTGTTGGAGAAGCTACCCCTCTTGCCGAACCTGTAATAGATAGATTGCCTGGGCAGAAAAAGTCGTATCAACAGAAACTAAGAGATCGTAGGAGGGCTGAAGTAGCTGCGGAAAAAACCGCGCTCGAAGATGAGAGGCTCAGTGCTCCTGATCCTGGTGGGGTTTCAGATGAGCTGAACCCCGTAGCAATGCTTCAGATGTTTCTGGACTCAAAAATTATAACGAAAGAAATTTTGGACCTTCTTGGTGTACCTGAAACAGGAGCAGGAGCAGCTATCCGTGAGCGTATCGAAGGTAAGGCTCTCGATCCTGCCCCTACGGAACCTGTACGTCAAACAGTAGATGACAAACAAAAGCGGGGAAAAGATAAAATAGAGGGTACCCCGCGCCAACAATTAGCTCATTTTGCTGGTCTTAAAAGTACGCCTTTAGATGCGAAATCGCGCATACATAGATTTTTGAGCGATTCTCCTGGCGCACAAATGGATATATTCCAACCCAAACCCCGTGCGCCTAAACCCAGAGGGCCGCAGGGGGCAGGACCGGGGCCAGGGCCAGGACGCGCCAAAGCCAAAGCTAAATCTACGAAGGAAGCTAAACCTGATACCACCAAGGCTAAATCTACGAAGGAAGCTAAACCTGATACCACCAAGGCTGAACCCGAGCCTGCGCCTGCAGAAGGGCAAGTTGAAGGCCCGGAGACTGCAACAGAACTTTTGGACAGGTTAGGCGTTGCCGCGAGGGCTATGGTTCGTACTCGTATCAAGGATAAAGATAGCGCCACGGTACAGACGGAATTAGAAAAATACGCAAAGATTACAAAGGTGGAAGGGGCAAAGGAGGCGATTGGTGCGTGGCTAGCAGATACCACCGAGGCCGAGCCCCAGACCCCCGCGGCGAAGATAATTGCTGATGTTGGGGAAGTAGTCCGGCCCGATGTAAAAAAAGTTGATAAGACCGTACGTGGACAACTAACACAAAGTTTCTTTACCGCACCTTACCCAAGAGAGGGAGAGGAGGTAAGAGTTAGTGATCCCAAAACCGGGGAGACGAGGTTAGTATCGTTAGACCAAGAACTTACTAAAGAAGATGCTCGTAAGGTACTAGCGCTCCTCAAAACAAAAATACCTAGCAAACAAACAAAACCTACGGACCCAAAAGCACTTGAGAAGTGGGTGGGGGATGCGTATGCGCGTGCGGCGCAAATCTATTTTTCGAGGCATGGCCACCCCGCAGATGCTTTAACTACTATAGCGTACGAAATTATCTTCCCTGACATTAGTGCGCCTTCCGATGTATACACGAAAAAAGAAAAAGCCTTCAAAGACTCTCCCCAGTACAGAAATTTATCTGCGTCAGAGAAAAAACAGGCGTTGAGCGCGTTCAGGGAAGTAGAACAACGAGCTAAGATTTATAGCCCGCAAGAGGGAGCGACCCAGCAAGAGAAAGATTTCTTCGCCGGTACGGGTTTTGAACCCGCTCTATATGCTAGGGCGTGGGTAGCAAATAATCTAAGTTCTAAGGCGGATACCTCCCTGCACGACCTATTACAGGCGTACCAAACTCTGGCACGCAAAGCCAAAACTGAAAATAATGCGGTCGCAGCAAATGTAGACCCGTCGCCAATGCAGCAGCAGTCTCGACAAGCGGATATAGAATTCCAGAAAACACTAGACCCTTCCTTCGATGTGGAGGGTCAAGACTCGCAAGATACGGTGGAGGTGAGTACCGAAACTCTAGTAACTGCGATTGGCAACATAGCAATAGCTGACGCAGATCAAGCAGTAGAACAGCAAGATGCGCAAGATGTGGTTGTAGTGATGCTGCAAAAATCGCAACTACCGCTTTCGGCTGACGCTGTGACCGGCCTAGACATGCCCACACACCCGATCATTGGCAGCTTGTTAAAACAAGGCAAGTTTGGGGCAGCGCTCCGGGCACTACAAGCCACGGCTCAGACTAAACGCGTGGCGCAAATCGCAGGCGTACTAGCAGAAATTGTTAGCGACACCAAAGTTGAAGTGCGGAATCACGTAACCGATGCTGCAGGCAACCCTATTGCGGGTTTCTTTGATCCAAAGACTAACACCGTCGTGCTCGATGCAGATACTGGCATCAACGCACATACTATTTTACATGAGATGACGCACGCAGCCGTCTCTCACACACTTGCTAATAAGTCCCACCCGATAACCAAACAATTAAACAAGTTGTTTAGGGATGTTGTGGATTCTGGGATGTTAGATACCGCCTATGGAGCTACTAATCTTGATGAATTTGTATCTGAAGCTTTTGGCAACCTAGAATTCCAGCGTAAACTTGCGGCTATTAACTATGGGAGAGGAGAACTAAGCGCGCTGCGGAGATTCGTAAATACTATCGGTAATTACCTGCGCAGGAAATTGGGTATGAAGACTAAGCCCGCAGATTTTTCATTCGATAAAGTTGATAAACTGATCAACGCCATGCTCGCCCCCGCCCCACAATCCCGAGATGCCGCTGCGATGTATCTGCTAAGTGCGGAGGAGACTCTGAAAACAATAACGGGCGGGCTTGGTGAAGTTGTAAAATATCTTGATCCTGCTAAATCTAGCAAGAGGAGGGAGGGTCATGTAGATAATGTGGTAGAGCTTTACCGCACCATGACAGTTGTTCCTGCTAAACAACTGCTTCTAAAGTTGTTGGGTACGAGAAACTTGGGGCAAGTATCTTTGGCCAACGGTCTTGGGCGGTTGGGTGTGGAGGTGCATGAAGTATTACAGAAGCAGCGGGGGGCAATGCAGGCTTCTGACAAGAAAATCAAGGCTGTAGTAGCTGATATATTACCGTGGGCAACTAAATATCCAAAAGCTAGTGCGGCGCTTGACCGTGTTATATATTCGATGGAGCACGGCGCTACTATATGGCAGGTAGACCCCACCAAACCCGAAGAACATTATTCCAAATATTCGCTATCGTACACGGATGCAAACAAGAAAACCCATTGGCAGTATTACGATAGTGCTGATGCGCGTACCGCGGGTATAGAAGCTAGAAAAAATAGCGGCAAAAAGGCCAGAGTAGGGTTAGACCCAGACTCAGTGAAACATGATAAGTGGAAGGCACAACGATCCGACTGGAATATGATGGGTCCGAAAGGGCATGACGTATACAACAAAATCCGTAACACGTATAAAGAGCAGTACGAAGAACTTAAACGGGTTATTAATCGACAAATTGACAGCTTAACGGAAGTTGATCCCAACGACAGTGCAGATACAAAGGCTAAGAAAGCAGCGGCAAACGCTAAGCTGAAGAATGAGATATTCTCTAAGTTGTTCGACACCGCAACTCTGGATGTCTATTTTCCTTTGTTACGCGTGGGGGACCATAAATTAAGTTACGAGGTGAAAAACCCAAATCCTAAAGAGGGCGAAGAAGATTCCTATGTGATGCGCATGTTTACTACGTCAAGAGAACGGGATCGTGTAGCGAAAGAGCTGGAAGCAGATCCTAATATCGTTCCAGGCACAGTAAAAAAACTCCAAGACGAGATGAAGCTGCAGGATTTTAGGGAGAGCGCCCCAGCTACCTCTTTTGTTGGGGAGACGTTGCGTATAATTGAAGGTATCCCTGTAGATAAAGATAACAAAGGAGCAACTAACGACGCTAAAGAAGAACTCTTACGGCTGTTCATTTCTACGCTGCCTGAAACTTCTTTTGCTAAATCTCTGCAACGGCGCGGAAACGTGGCGGGCTTTGTGGGGAAGTCGGTATTGGGTCTAAGAACGAAGGCTTACGATTTAGGGCGGCAAACAGAACGGCTGAAATACAGCGCGATATTGCGCGATCTCGAAACCAGGATAGTAGAAGCTCAGCCCCCAAAAGCAGACCCCGCTAGAGACAAGCCGTGGTACAGCCCCAAGTACGCTATAAGCCGCATGGAAAAAGGGGCTATGGCGGATTTCGAAACAAATAAAAAAGAGTTATTAGCACGTACTAAGTTTGGGCGGCAGGGAGCGCACTACAAGGGGTTGGAGCGCTACGTCAAAGCATTGAACCAAGGCGCGTTCCTCTACACCATCGGTTTTAACCCATCTTCTGCGGTGGTTAATCTCAGCCAAATCCCACTTTTTGCCTACCCATACTTAGCTATGCAACACGGGTGGGGTTCCTCCTCAGCGGCTATACGAGACGCAGCGCGAAGTACCAACGTATCCCGTAACGCTATAGATCAATTATATGACGTAAATTCTGACGGCGACTACGTACTAAAGAAAGACATAAACAAGTACTTAGCGGCAAACAAAAAATACAAAACACCCTTTGATGGTACCGATATTCTAACAAAAGAACAGATAGCGTATTTAGAAGATTCGGACGTGCTTATGCGGATTGCGATGGAGCAAGGGCAGCTGGGGCAGTCTTCTATGGAAGCGTTTATGGGGTCAGAAGAGGGGGACCGAGTGCGTACGGGACACGGGGCATCTAATTTATTGGATGCAATATCTTCTACGTCCGCAATTTTCTTCGATGCGGCGGAACGATACAACCGGCAAGTCCTTCTTCTAGCAACTAACAAACTCCACCTTGACGCCATGGAGAAGTCAAAAAAATATTACGTGTATACTCATGGCAAGTTTATGAACACAGCCGCCATGAGTAAACCTAAACGTAAACAGCTTGCGGCAGAGGAAGCATTGTACCAAACAGACGCCTTGAACGGTGGTACCATGTTAGAGACTGCGCCTGGGATATCGCAACAACACGTAGGTAGGGTTGCGTTTATGTACAAAGGCTACGGGCTGAACATGTACACTACGATGATACGCAGCGCGAAAACTGCCTTGGACGGTATGGAAGATAAGGAGATGCGTAAGGTAGCGGCAAAACAATTAGCCTCCGTGTTTGGTTCCTCCGCGCTACTCGCAGGGGTACAAGGGGTTCCTTTATACGGTATGGTCGCGATGCTGATGGACCTTCTTTGGTACGATGACGAGGAAGAAAATTTTGATACTGTCGTACGTAAAGGGTTGGGGGAAGGTTGGTATAAAGGTTGGCTTGCACAGGCGACAGGTCTGGACGTTGCAAGCCGCATAAAATTAACGGATTTGATTTTGGAGGAGAACCGTTTTAACCAAGATCCCTCCATGGAAGAAAGTTTATACCGGGTACTTGGTGGACCTGCAGGTAGTACCATTAAACGTTTTGGTCGTGGGGTAGATAACTTGGTGGAGGGGGATGTTGAGCGAGCGCTAGAGAATTTTGTGCCCCCGGCCATAGCAAATTTTTGGAAGAACGCGCTGCCTTGGGGGCGAACTCAAAGGGAGGGGGCTGTCACTAGACGCCACGATCCCATAGTCTCTGATTTGACCGGTGTCGAACTGGGTGGGTGGGCTTTAGGATTCACGCCGACAAGGTACTTACTCGAACAGGATAAGAATCTGCAGTACATGGAGATAGGTAACGCGGCGAGAGAGCGCCGGGCCAAACTACTGAAACAATTCTACCTCGCGAGGCGGGTGGGGGATGCTGAACTTGCGCGAGATGTTTCTGAAGGAATTCATAAGTTCAACAACCGTTACGCAGGTACGAAAGCTTTTATAACATATGAAACCCTGAAAAGATCATATATGGGACATCTGGAGACCACTGCGTACGGTACAGACTCTGGGGTTCAAATGCCCGCGCTACTTAGACAGCAACTGCGTGCGCTCCGTGCAGAGTGGAACCAATAAAAAACCCCCCGCCGAGGTATGAAGCTCTAGCGGGGGGCCAGTCCAGGGAGAACGACAGTATGTGGCTGTCAGAAAGATAGTATCATGTAGTTCTCCAAACCCGCAAGCCTAATTTTCCACCCTCTATTAATATTTTTGTCTCTATACCCCAGCCCTTTTCCTTGGTTATCTGCTTGATTTGTTTCAGTGCTTTATCGGTATTGACGCACGGGATAAAGATAGAGGCGTTTGTTACCATCTCCTTCCAGTTGATAACCACCCTTACCCCATCCGGGTTCAGGTCATACGTCCGGTGCATCTAATCTATCTACTGAACAGTCCACAACGAGTACGTGCGCTGCGGGTAAATTCATATGTGTACCCTTGCTTAACCGTACTTTAGATCTCTTGGCCCCCAGTTTGTTTATTAGATCGTACACAAATGAACTATAGTTTATCTGCATTTCTCCACACCAAGCCTTGAGCGGTTTAGGTACGAGGTATGCCCGTTTGGTATCTGTTTCGTACCGGGCAACAAGTTGACCTTTCGCCATCATTTCTGGTATGACTAGGGCTTCCTCGCCGTCCTCCCGCAAGTCTTGACTTTTTATCCATAACACGTTGTTCCAATGTTCATTTATGTAGTTATTCAGTGTTTCTTCTACTGAAAGACTCATATCTTCTACTTGCTGCTTGTTTTCTTTTAGTTGTTGTACAGCCCACTTGAATATCTTCTCTACATTGTAGTCTATGAGCCCCGCCTTCTGTGCTAATAGCAGCCCCGCTATTGTTGCCCCTACAAGTGCAGACCAAAAACGATTTTCTGCGGTCAAACCTGCCTCACGATCCACCCGTTCCCGCACCTCCACCAGAAGTTTTTTGGCCGCGTCTAAATTATTCATAAGGTATTGGACGTAAGCCACCCCGGCGTACCCGTAATTTTCTTCTATGGCCGCACTAAAATCGTCGGTTTCTTTCTTAGTCTTGAAATGTATCGTTTTGACTCTGCACTCCAGTATCCGCTGCGCTTCTGCCTTTGGCATCGCCTTAATGATACTTATCCGTTCGACAATACTGGTGTTGCCTGTTGTTACCGCCAACAGGCTCCATGCTTCCCCCCTATGGCGTTCGGTATTAGTGTTGCTAGACATACGACCACGTTGCTTACCCCCGGTTAGTTGGTAAGCGAGATTGCTTAAATCCTGCCCTTTGGCGTTAGTTAATTCATCCATGTACAGGGGTAAATTATGATAGACCTCACCGCGGTTCATCCTAGTGTTCTGTGTATCTCGTTCATGCGTTATAAGGTCTTCTGGTTTACCCCAGACAGAGGCCCCTGCGGCCATGGCAGTAGTTTTACCTACGCCTGACTCCTTACTGTATAGATGCAGAGCTGCGCATTTTACGGAGGAGAATTGCATAAGTGGAGACCCAAAAGCAGTACCAACTACAAACTGGTGTAGCTCAAAGTCGTCACGATTATAGAAATTTATGGTTTCTTTCCAACCCTCTAGTGTGCCCCTAGGGACAAAGGCCGGAAATAACCCCGCAGTTGGTGTAGACGGTGGGTTAAACTCTATTCTGTCTTTGAAAATATCCTGATTGCCTAGTACAAAAGAAGTACCCTGTTCATCTGCCCAACCAAACTGCCTATGAGCTTGATCTGCTACGCTACCCGCCTGTAGTTCGGTTACCCAAGTTGTTGTATACGTCATAAGTTCATCCACCTTTGATACTGCCACGCCCTTCATGGACATATTTCTGCGAAATTCTTCTCTAGAAGTTATATCACTAAGAGGTATAGTAAACTCCCGTACCCCGTCTTTGGGTAGATGCAGCCGCATTACAACTGCTTCACCCAACTCTACGTCATCCAAACGCCTCACAACGTACAAATCGTTGTGGTATATAAGCTTCTCGTCCACCTCTCCATCGTTCGTGCTGGTGCGTATGTAGACGCCACCGTTTGCACCTCGGAAGTAGGGGCTAGGGTACGTCGGTATGACATACTTATTGGAGGGTGCGTTGGGTAGGCTGATCGCAGGAGCCTCAACTATGTTATCTTTTGCTGTAGCCTCGCGTATGCCTCGGCCTAGCATCAGGGGGGACTTTATTTTTCCCCAGTGAAGGCATTCGGAGCATATCCCCTCCTTGTGTTGGTCGAATGTATTGCATAAATATGGCCCCTTTATTTTTTCTAATTTATTTTTTGTGTCCTGCGGCGTATATTCGGGGTGCCTTTTTGATATGTTATAGGCCGCGCTATCTGCATCGACACAAAATTTAGCTATGGATAACCCCGCCCTCCACAGAGGCTCACTGCAATTCTCCTGGTCGTTGGAAATTTGCCATAGCTGTTCACAACCTCTGCCAGCTTTGCTCTTTATGAGTATAGTTTTGAATCTATTCTCGATATTAGGTAGCTCAGTAAATGGGGTGTCCGTCTCTACGAACCGTTTTGGTATTGGTATTGGTTCGCTACCCATAAGTTCCGAGAAAGCGTCGAATTCTACCAACGCAGATACGTGATCGCCGTAAATTATAACCTCAGAGGGAGGGTTATCTTTGTGGTTATGCGTGGTGGGTATCCGCAGGACACGGGCTGCATCAGCGGTTACTGCTACGTCGGCAAATAGCTTATTGTCTGCGCATAATTTTTTCAGTCTTTCTGCTGCGGGGAGCCAATCGTCTATTGGTATCTTTTCTGACAACGCCCAATAGGCATGGACCCCCCGCCCTGAATTTATCATGGTAGGTCTAGGAAACGTGAACTTCTTACAAAAGACCTGCAACGCCGAAATCGCGGCTTGCTGGGTAGCGTAATCCTTGCTAGCCCCGCAATCCAAATCTAGAAAAAATGATTTCAGGTATTTTACATTCTTCACCTTCCGTGAATTAGGCTCTTCGAATGTGGCTAGCGCGAAGTAGGCATCGTAGCCTTTTGCGTCCAGAGATACCGCGGCGTCTATAACTTCATCTATTGAGTCGTGGAAAGTCTGTGTTCTATGATCATCCTTAGAGTGCGCAGCAAAAACACAATAGTGTCCTTCGTCTGCCAGCACCCCCGCCAAAAAAATTTTCGTTTCCATTGGGGGGCGCTCCTAGTCAGCGTTTTTTGGTGTCCACAGGGTAAGATTTTCCCCTTTTGGAACTGAATAGTAGACGTACACGGGCCGTTTACTAGGGACTTTTGTTCGAAGGTTGAACCATTTAGTTTCTATCCCTTGCAGTAGATAAACTACCCCTAACTCATATAAGCTGTAGGTCATCTTACGGATTTCCCGCAAATGTCGAGCGGCGGGGCTAGCATCTGACTTAAGTACGCCACTTTCACAGTCACTTACTAGATTTCCAACATGATAGACTGTTGATTTATGTGATAGTGTTTTCTCCAAAGCATAGAGCGTCGGGGCTCTCCACCCCGAATTATAAATATAGCTTGGCATAAGTATCTCCCAGATAAAATAAGTATAAGTGTTGGTCGCGTGGGGCGGAATAGCCTCATGTACTATAGCGCCACCACCACCAACTCTACTTCTGACGTGCTAGCGATCCCAATCGTATCACGCTAGAGGCAGGTACACCCTCATTGACTTGGAGGTCCGTTGGAGGGTGTTAGCCGTCCCAACCATCTAGGATAGAGTCTAACTCCCCGCTGCCCTCTTTCGGGGCGGCTTTAGTGGTTTTCTTCACCACTTTTTTTGGCTCCTCCTCCTCCGCAGCCTCAGCAGCTGGGGTAAACGGATTGGTGTCTGCCTCCGCGACTTCAAAGCCGTCCGCAACAACGCCAAACGGAGACTCCTCTACCATGGGCTTGAGGTCAAGTACCTGTACCGCCCTTAGACGCAAAGATACACCGGCACCGCCTCCCACCATGTTATATGGCACGAATACTACGGCGATATTGATGGTGCTGCCGGTGGTCAACAGGAAGTCCTCTGGTAACTTCTTACCTTTAGAATCCCATTGTGCCGGTTGGCGAGTAGTCTGCTGCCCGAAAGCACCCTTTAATCTGGCCTTGTGGCTGAAGAAGCCATCGTCCTCTTTTTTGAAGGGCATCTCCAATTTTTCCGGCCAGCTAGTTTCCTTCCGACTTTCGTAAGCTGCCGCCATCTTCGCATACAGCGCCTTAGCTTGTGTACCATCCATACGAAACCGCAGAGCGTACTCAGCCCCGGCTTCCGTGGCACCACAGGGCACAGACCTGCGCTCCGTGTTATCAAAGCGGTATGTTTGGTTTATACGGGGCCACAGTGCTTCCACCGTGTCGATGTTGTGGTTTAGGCTCTCAGTCATATCGTTCTCCTAACGATTATTGATCTTCATCCAAGTTATTTACTACGTCTCTAGGCGCACGTAGCGCCTCTTCTCGCCGGTCTGCGGCGTACGATATATTCACTCCTTCCTCGCCAACCGCGTATGGTCCTTCCTCCGTAGGTAGTTCTGTAGCCTTTAGTTCCTCCAGAACCTCCTCTCGAAGGGCGCTGGTTACGTCCTCAATACAGAACCGGTAGGTGTTGCCCACTTTTATGTATGTCTCTGTGGGAATTTGTTTTTTCCGTATCCAAGAACGGACTGTAGAAATGGATACTGAAAAGTGTGCCGCAACGTCATCAATAGGTACATATTTTGCGTCATTCATTTTATTTTTTCCTTACAACAATGCTATATTTGTGATCCTCATTCAAGCCGTCAGGTTTAGTGTCTGGATTTTCTTCTAGGAATTGTTTCACATTCGTCTGGTTGAGACGCCGCTCAAATAATTGGGGGACGTTATGCTCCACCACAAAGGTGTACATTTCCTCCCAATCAGCCGTCCAGAATTTTGTCTGTACAGACCTGTAAAACACGCCTTCTGAAGTCCTGACACTCTCGACATTTTGGGCGTTGCAGTAGTCAAGCAGTCCCTGCTTCACTGTATCTTGTTGCCGAGAAAGAACCGAATCCTTCTCTTTGAATTCTGCATTTAGTTTCGCCCGCTCGTCACGTATTTTTATAAACGTCTTGGTTAGTTTTGCAGCCGTTATACCCTTAGCCATTCCGCTCTCTCCAGATAGTGAGGTATAGTATATAGTGCGTTTTTATACCCTAGTCAAGTAGTTCTTCATATAATTCTATCATTTTTGTGTGAACGTCTATTCTCTTATCAAGTAGTGTGTAAACTCGTTTTTCCACAGCCGATCCGTGTAGCTGCACAACCGTACATTTGTGCGCTTGTCCCGGTCTGTGCACCCGTGCATTTGCTTGCGCGTAAGTCTCCAATGAACTCGTTGGACCCCACCATACCACGGTGTTAGCAGCGGTTAACGTAACGCCGTGTGCAGCCGCCTGTGGTTGGATAACCAACACTCTTGGGTCCGGGGTTTGTTGGAATGTCTTGAATATCTGGGTTCGTTGTGGCGCGGATACGCTACCTTGAATAACCTCCGTAGTTATACCGTCTTTACGTAGTTTTTCTGTGAGGATGGCAATCGCGTGCTTGAACGGGACGAAAACTAATACTTTTTGGCTAGATTCGTCAATCACCTCGCGCAGCACTTTATAGCGGTGCTTTATATCAAACTCCAACACGTTACCATCGTCGGTATAAATAGCTCCGACCGATATTTGTAGGAGTTTATTCATGGCTACAGCGGCGTTCACCGCCGTTATTTGCTCCCCTGTTATGTCCATGACCAGCTTTTTTCTCAATTCTTCGTAGTATTTTTTCTGCTGTCGGGTAAGCGGTACTTCGCGTTTGGTGTATACCATCGGTGGTAGGTCGAGGCACTCATCTTTGGTGAACCGGATCGCGGGCTGCAAGGCTCTAAAAACCGTATCTGTTGCAGTATCTCGTGGCACCCACTTGAAATTGGTTATCTTAATCATAAGCTGATCGCGAAATGAACCAAAGAAACGCGGTACGCTCTTAGGGTTAACAAGTTTAGCTAATCCATAAGCGTCTAGCGGGCTCTGTGCGGCTGGAGTGCCTGTCATCATCCATAACCACTGCCCAGACGTTATTAGCCTGTTCAGGGTTTTCCATCTTATGGTCTGCGCATTTTTGTAGTGGGTAGCCTCGTCCACAATGATAAGATCGAACCCACCCTCGGATATCTCGTCGGCTAGGATAGCCACACCATCGTAGTTTATGATCACATAATCCGCGCCCTGCGCGAGGATTTCCCTACGTTGCTTTGCGTTACCATAAGCAACATCTACGCTCCTGTGCGGGGCAAATTTAGACAGGTCGTCACGCCACGCACTGTCCATGATGGAGAGCGGGCAAATAACCAGCACTCGATTTATGATTTTACGATCTAACAGGAAATCAGATGCCCATATGGCGCTGGCGGTCTTACCTGTACCCTGTTCATTGAAACAGAATGCCCGACGATTTAGCGTAAGGAACGCGGATGTCGTTTTCTGGTGCGTAAAAGGTGTAAGGTTGCCCGCCCATTTGTACTGTTTTTGTATCGGTGAGGGCGCGGCTATCTTTAAGTTATTAAGTACACGCGTTTCGTCTAAACCCCAATTTACCAGTACTTTGTTATCAGGTAACTCCTTACTCTTCGGTATGACCGCGGTTACTTGTTGCGGATTTCTTAGTTTCAACAGTAATGCTCTACCATCGCGGATTATTTGCACGTACTTCTCCCCTGAGTTACAGCTATTCGCCTTTTGTTTCTTCAGCTTCTTCCCCGTTAGTCGGGGGTTCGATGGATACATTGCCCTCATTATCAACCACCAGTAGGTGGATTTTCATTATTTTTTGTAGGTCTGTGCGTACTCTAAACGAACTAGCATCCCTCCGTTTTCCTTTGTAGGAGACATACTTAACGTCGAAAAGAGATACCTTGCCAACCTTATTAACAGCTACCAGATCAAAAGGGCCGTCATGGGCTATATTGCGTGATACCCAGTACCCACGTTCTATAAGCCACTGTGCGGCGTATGCTTCTGTCCATGCGCCACGTTCACGTCTCCCTAAAATTTCAGATTCTGGCATGTTACGATAGGCGTCAACATTTAGGCGTACCACCTAAGCCTTCGCTTTGCCGTTCCTACTACGGTTTGCGCCGGGACTTTCTAGCCGCGTACCGTCTTTGTTTGACCCGCCCTTGGCTAGCGCCACGTTATGGCTTATATCCTTGCCCGCACGGTTGATACCCTTTGCATCGTACTCCCGTCGCTTTTGCTGTCGTGCCATACGCGCCGTATGCACAGTTGGGTTTGCCGCAATCCGGTTTTTCTGCAGCTGGTATTCATGCTTGTACGGTCTCGGACTTTTAGTATAGGCCATCTAATTGCTCCCGTTATGTACACACTCAAGAACTACACAGTGCCGCTTGCATAGCCCACTGGGACGAGCGTTCCAAGTATCGCTATCGTGTGCGGCTTCCATAAGTTTGTAATTTCCTAACCACTTATCCCATAAAACTGGCATCATATCTCTAGTATAAGTATCCTTGATTAGGCTCCGCGCAACAAAAAATACCAGCCCCGCCTTGATGGTGTCCACATCGGGGAAATGTTTGAATACGGCCAGCGCCATCAACTCTAGTTGGCCTTTGTCCGCATACCGGGCGCTTTTCCCGGTCTTATAATCGACAACCCACGCAAGGGGGCCATCCAGAATAATCAAATCTGCGATCCCGCGCCACCAAACATTTTTATCAAAAAATTTACACGGGTCTAAATCTTCGGTCAGCCCCATCTTAATTTCACATAACTTATCACCGGGTTTAGCCTTCAACGAATCAAGCCCACCCTGGGCGTAGCTGAACTTATCGGGCAGAGACTTGTTATCACGAACGTATTCTTCGGCAGCTCGGTGGAAGGCCGTCCCGTAACTCATAGCACTCGTTACTGGCTCGGAGTAATCCTTCGCAACCTTCAGATGGTAGAATTGCTTCGGGCACTGCTCAAACGCCTTGATTCTACTATAAGACCACGATTTGATACTCATTTTCTATCCACATTCTCCATAAGATTTACCCACACCGCTCTCGCAGTTCACGGGCAGGCCCTCGGCCCATTCAGGTGTCCACCGCATACACTGTTCGATATACGCCTGTGCCTCATCGACTTCTTCATCTTTAACACAACATACTATAGAGTCATGGACTGTCAGAACAACACGGCACTTCTTGGCGACCTCCAACATCTGCTCACCAATTATACATCGCGCCACGGCCTGACACACATTTTCTATGACCTTACCGCCGTAGATACGGGTGCGCCCCTTCCTTGTCTTGTAGGTGAACTCGACATCTTCCTCCACCTGTACGAACTCCAGATCATCGTACCGCAACAACAGCCCAGAAGGTAGCCGGATCGCTGTCTCCTCTGGCACGACCTCAAGAACACCTCCAACCCCTAATTCAGTTTTTTCCTTATTGGCCAGCCCCCTAAGCGTCCGATGGGCATCCCGCCATAATTCGTTTATCTTTCCGTTGGTATCACGATATACCTTAATGATCCTACGGGCCTCTTTTAGGTCTATGCTAACGCCGAAATTTTTTAGCTGGTCTTGAAACCGGATTGCCCCCATGCCGTACCCGGCACCAAGAATAGTGGTTTTACCAACAAATCGCTGCTCCTTATTAATTTTTTTCTCGGTCGTATCATAAATGTGAGAAGCCATCTTTACGTAGACATCTTCTCCCTTGGCAAATGCTTTGGTTAGGTCTTTATGTTCGGCCAACCATGCAAGTACCCGCGCCTCAATCTGTGCGGAGTCAGCATCTATCAAGGTATGCCCTTCGGGCGCAATAATACTGCGCTTTAACTTCTTACCGTTAGGCCCGCGGCTGGGTAGGTTTTGCAGATTAATCTTATCGTCCCCACCCCACCGACCAGTATGTGCGGCATAGTACCGTACCGGCACGGGCAACAGACCGCGTTTGGATATGTCGATAAATCTTTGTGTCCGTGTCTCTTCGAGGGTAGATTTTGCGCCTAGCCTCGCCGCGACGAGCGCCTGTACTCGGGCATCGCCATGCTCGGCTAACCCCAGAAACCCTTCGTCAGTCTTGGCGAAAGCGAAAGTCTTCTTGCCTGTAGTAACACTTACCTTCATCGGTGGGGTGACCCCAAGGGATTTCAGGGCTTCCGCAAATTTCGGATTGCTCATCAAATCTTTTTTGGTGGTGCCGGCAGCCTCCAGTAAAGTGTCTTTATTATAACGTGTTTCTGTAAGGTGTTGTTCCAACAGCCCCAGATCTAGGTCTAATGTCGGCTGAATGAACATCCGCAACGTCAGGTCAATCAGCTTGAGTTCCTTTGGGGGGAACCCATGCGTCATACGACCAAACAATTTATGAGTAAGCGCTACATCATTGGTGCAGTAGTCGCCGTATCGACCTAACTCTTCAGCGGTGAAATCTTCTCGGCGCTTCCCCAACGCATCTACTACTTCCGTGCCTTTCTCACCAACTCCATACTTTTCGCTGACGGCGCTGAGGCTTGCACTAACTTCCACCCCGTGTATAGCACGGGCAATGCACATAGTATCAGCGTAGCGGCGAGGGAGAATGCCAAAATTCCAACTAAGAATAGCCCCATCAAACATGGTGTTATGGCAGAGTAGAATAGAATTTTCCCAGTCAAACGACTGCAAGTATTTAGCAAGCTGCTCATCTGTACCGCTGGCCCATTCTATGTCCTCGTCATTAACCTGAATACCGACGCCGATCACTTGGAATTTTGGACTACGTATATACTCTTCTGTTGTTAACTTCTTGAGGGAAAAGTCTTTATCGTAGTACGTCTCGAAGTCTAATGTTATCAGGTCCATTAGTCACCCCCTGCTCGTGCGTTAATACGATCTTCAATCCAGGTCTCGACCTCGTCTCTGACCCAAGCAATACGGTTTGCTCCCATCCTGATGCGTTCGGGGAACTGTCCCTTCGCTTCAAGACGGCGCAGGTGGGTTAGGGTGTAAGGTATGAGTTTAGTAATCTCCTTAGAGAAAATCAGTGGTGTAGAGTTTTCCAGGGTGCTCATCGCACGCCCCCAACAAGTTCGCCGCCACAGGCGAGGTATCCACAGCCGTCGATCCAGTTATCCAAGTTGTTTGGGTTAGATTTGATCCGCGCGATCTTAACTAGGTTCATCATCACGGCCACATCTGTTGCAGAC
>TARA_R110002051_G_scaffold64139_3_pt1 | contig 21376 bp, 14 predicted proteins | sample TARA_R110002051 | Tara Oceans TARA_R110002051 (sample SAMEA4397023) | marine metagenome | biome: Polar Biome; feature: [MES] marine water layer (ENVO:01000295) within the mesopelagic zone...; material: water (ENVO:00002006), including particulate matter (ENVO:01000060) such as......
GTCAACCGTCAACCGTCAACCAAATTAAAATTGGAGGATTAACATAAGCAATCACTTTTTATAACCATCTAATAACATCTAAAAAATTACAAATAGTAAATAAATTAAGAATATTGCCCTTATAATTTACAAATAGTAAATAATTGGAGCATGTTTAAAATTTCCAAACTTCAAATGACCGTGTTTCTAAATGGTGCGCTGGCGTCATTTGGACTCTACTTTTGTATGTATGCTTTTCGGAAACCTTTTTCGGTGGCTACGTTCAATAACATGTTCTTTTTGGGTATTGATTATAAAATACTATTGATACTTGCCCAAGTAGTGGGGTATATGCTGTCTAAATTTATTGGAATTCGTGTAGTATCGGGATTAAAAGCACAACATCGCGTAGCCTATTTAACCGGTATGATAGTGTTTGCGGAGCTCACCCTTATTTTGTTTGGACTACTGCCTACCCCTTATAATTTTGTTGTATTCTTTTTCAATGGACTTTCCCTTGGAATGATTTGGGGCATTGTATTCTCCTATTTGGAAGGCCGAAAAATGACCGAAATACTAAGCATTATTCTTTGTGCTAGCTTTATTGTATCTAGCGGTGCAGTAAAATCGGTAGGGCTATGGCTAATGAAATCATTTAATATTTCAGAATTTTGGATGCCGGCGGCAACAGGAGGGTTGTTTTTAGTTCCTTTTTTTGTGTGCCTTTATTTTTTAAGAAAATTACCACCGCCCACTATAGAGGATATGCACCTTAGAAAAAAGCGCAAGCCCATGACCAGGGCAGACCGAAAAAAGGTACTGGTACAATTTTTATTTCCCATTGTTATCTTAGTCATCTTCTACACCGCACTTACCGCTCTGCGCGATTTTAGGGATAATTTTTCAAGAGAATTATGGGATGGCCTTGGGTATGCCGGTGATGCTTCTATTTATACCTTGTCTGAGTTGCCAATTGCATTTTTAGTCCTGGTTATTTTAGGCTTGTTTGGAACTATAAAAAATAATTTTAAAGCCTTTATCGGTTTTCACTACCTCCTTATTTTGGCAAGTCTGCTGGTAGGTGTATCCACCTTATTGTTTCAACAAGGGGTGCTATCGCCCGCCTTATGGATGATAAGTATTGGACTTGGACTTTATGCCTGCTATGTGCCTTTTAATTGCATATTTTTTGACAGAATGATTGCCGCTTTTAAAATAGAAGGAAACGCGGGCTACCTTATTTACATTGCAGATTCTTTTGGCTATCTAGGAAGTATGGCGGTTTTGCTCTACAAGAATTTTGGACAGCCCAATAGCTCGTGGTTGCAGTTTTTCATGGGCGCCACCTATTTAATTGCCTTTTTAGGGGTCGGTATTGCGGTGGTATCCATGGGCTATTTCCAACGAAAAAAAAGAACGAACACAACAGAAGTAGAACTAAAAATTCCGATAGTAAATGGCTGATTTAGATTACGATTTGGTAGTAATTGGAGGAGGAGTATTAGGTACTTTTCATGCCTTTCATGCTAGAAAAAAAGGACTTAAAGTGGCGATGCTAGAAAAAGACAGTATGCCTAAAAGTGCCACCGTTCGCAATTTTGGACAAGTAGTACCTTCGGGTATGAATACCAAATGGCAAGAATATGGGCGTAAGAGTCTACAAATCTATAAAAAGATTCACGCTAAATTCGATATTACGGTGCGCCAAGAGGGGTCCATCTACCTAGCATCAAATGACGAGGAAGTACAGCTCATAGAAGAATTACGCCAAATTAACAAAGCCAATGACTATACGTCCATCCTTTTTACAAAAACGGAATGCCTAAGCAGGTACCCAGGCTTAAATGAAAACTATGTAAAAGCAGGCTTGTTTTTTCCAGAAGAGATTACCGTAGAACCCAGAACCATGATCGGGCGTATTCATAAATACCTCATTAAAAAAGGAGTACCTATTTTTTACAAGTCTATGGCTATAGAATGTAATGCCCTAGGAAATCAGGTAAGCACGCAATTGGCAGATGGAAAAATGCTACTGTCCTCTAAAGTAATTATTTGTAACGGGAGCGATTTTAAAACCCTTTATCCGCACGTTTTTAACGCAAGCGATTTAGAGATTTCTAAACTGCAAATGATGAAAACGAAACCACAGGGCAAGTACAGAATACCGGGCTCTATATTAACGGGACTCTCCATACGCAGGTATGAGGCCTTTGCAGAATGTGCATCGTACTTAAAAATAAAATCGAAAGAGCCTATGGATAGTCCGGAGAAAAAATGGGGAGTTCATATCCTTTTTAAACAAGCTGTGGACGGCTCCATAATTTTAGGAGATTCCCACGAATATGCCAATGCGGAGAATATAGATGACTTAGGGTTCGACCTGAATATGGAAATTGATGACTTAATGCTAGAAAAGGCAAAAGAAATTTTTCACTTACCCACGTATGAAATTGACCAGCGTTGGTACGGAATGTACTCCCAATGTAAAAACAGCGATATTTTTGAAAAGACGATTGATAAAAACATACACATCGTTACCGGTATTGGGGGAAAAGGAATGACGGGCAGCGCTGGTTTCGCAAAACATAACATTAACCAAATTTTTAATTTTTAGGATGCATACAATTAAATTAGCCGTATTTGACATGGCGGGTACCGTAGTAAATGAAGATAATGTGGTATACAAAACCTTGCAAAAGGCTATTAATACGAAGGGGTATAAAGTTTCTTTAGATTTTGTATTAGTACACGGTGCCGGTAAAGAAAAACACCAGGCTATAAAAGATATATTAAAAGCCGAAACCGGTACTACTGATGTGCCATTGGCGAAAACCATTTTTGCTGAGTTTAAGGAAATGTTGGCAGATGCCTACCTGCATTTAAATGTTACCAGTTATAGTGGCCTAGAAGAAATGCTGTATGCCTTAAAAGAAAGCGGAATTAAAGTGGCACTTAATACAGGGTACGATACGGCTACCGCTCAATTATTATTGAAAAAAATGGACTGGCATAAAGGCAAGGAATACGATGTTTTGGTTACTGCCGATGATGTAGAATTAGGAAGACCAAACCCCGATATGATCCTAGAAGCTATGCTAAAGATGAACATTAAAAATGCAGCACAAGTACTAAAAGCGGGCGATTCTATCATAGATATTGAAGAAGGCAAAAATGCGAACTGTGGCGTAACCATTGGTGTAACCACAGGTGCACATACAAGAGAACAATTACAAAGTGCAAAACCTACTTATGTGTTGGATAGTTTAGCAGAACTCAAGGAGCTGATTTCTTTTGAATGATGGGTATTGGTTGTTCGTTGTCCGTTGTCGGTTGTTGGTTTTTCGTTTCGTTTCGCTTCGCTCAATTCACTTATTAGATGATTGCTAATTGTTCACTGTTCACGGTTGACGGTTGACGGTTGTTGGTTGTTGGTTGTTGGTTGACGGTTGACGGTTGTTGGTTGTTGCTGCTTCGCTTCGCTCAGCACAAGTGGGTTGTTCGCTTCGCTCAATTCACTTATTAGATGATTGCTAATTTTTTACTTAACGCTAAACGCTAAAGGCTAAAGGCTAAAAGCTAAACGCTTAACTCCTAATTATTCACTGAATGATTGTCAGTTCGAGTGAATTTCGAGGTACGAGGAATTTGTTACGAGAACCTTTGGAACACCTAAAACCCACTATATAAAAAAGTAACACACCAGCATGGTAGCAATACTTTTGCTTCTATTTTCGGGGACATGGGCAATGCGGCCATCAAAAAAGATAGCATCGCCTTCTTTTAAAAGAATTTCCTCATCATCAATAATATAGTAACACTCACCAGAAAGCATATACTTAAATTCAAACGCATCGGTACGTACTTTTTCCCGTTGCGAATTTGGGTGTACTTGTAGCAAAACTGCTTCAAAACCAAGGGAGTTTAGCTGTTTGCCAAAAATATGGGAATATGAAAACCCTACGGCATCATCCTCTTTCTCAATAAAGGTATTCGCTGCTTTTCTAGAAACAATATATTTGGCACCGTTGGCCTGTGGTAGCCCACTGAAAAAATCGGTCACCTCCACATCCAACGAACTAATAATTTTTAAAAGAACAGGCAAAGAAGGTATGGTCCTGCCATTTTCTATGCGTGAAATGAGTCCTGAGGTAACACCGGCTCTCATCGCTATTTCACTAATCGTTAAATTCTCGTTTTTACGAATTTCCTTTATTCGTTTTCCAATTCCTATAAGGTAATCTTCCATTAATATGAGTTATCCTACAAACATACCAAAAAATAAAATTTAACTTTTTTATAGTTGTTAATAGGTCGCCATCCTCGTGTATACAGGGGCTTTACATAAAACTTACAATTTGCATATTTGTAAATAATATTTTACTAACTTTTAACTAACCTTAGACACGTAATGGTAGCAATTGCTTAATATATATAGTGCAATACATTAGTTTTTCATTTGGATATTTGTTTCGTAATAATAAACCAAAGTTTACAAATACGAACAAAAATGAAAAGAACATTACTTATTGCATTATTTGCTATCATGGCAAGTTTTGTATCACATTCCCAAACCATTTTTACGGGAACCGTGTTAGATGAAAACCAAGTTCCATTACCAGGGGCTACGGTGGTGGTCAAAGGAACAACTAATGGTGTTGCCACAGATTTTGATGGTAAATTTAGTATTGAGTTAAAAGGTTCAAATGATATTTTAGTGGTATCCTACATTGGGTACATTAAAACGGAATTTGATACAACAGGAAAAAATTTGGCCTCTATAGCCTTAGCACCAGATTCCCAACAATTAGATGAGGTTGTAGTTACCGCTTTAGGGATAGAGCGTGAAAAAAAATCATTAGGGTATGCCTCTCAAGAATTGGACAATGAAGAGGTGGTACAGGCAAGAGAGCCAAACTTATTAAACAGCATGTCTGGTAAAGTAGCCGGTTTGCAAATTACCAATAGCCCAACAGGATTGGGGGGTTCTGCAAGAGTATCTATACGTGGTGATGCATCCTTAAATATCAATGGTAACTCTCCACTGTTTATTGTTGATGGTACTCCTATTAGTAATGAAATTGTAGGATCTAACGGTGCCGGTACACAAGATGTAGATTATGGAAATGGCGCTGCAGAAATTAATCCGCAAGATATTGAGTCTATAAACGTACTTAAAGGTCCGGCTGCAGCAGCACTTTACGGTTCTAGAGCGGCTAACGGTGCCATTATTATCACCACAAAAAAAGGAAAATCTCAAAGCAGTAAGCTTGGCGTTTCCTTTAATACTGGTATCACTGTTGAAAATGTTCTGATGTTGCCCGATTGGCAAAATGAATACGGACAAGGTAATAACCAACAATTTGAATTTGTTGATGGTAGTGGTTCTGGTATTGCCGATGGCGTAGATGAAAGCTGGGGACCTCGTTTAGATACCGGACTTATGATTCCTCAGTTCGATTCCCCTAGGGCCGATGGTACACGTGGTGGCGATACTTTTGTGAGCAATTCACCAATTACCGCTACTCCTTGGGTATCTCAACCAAATAACACCAAGGACTTTTTTGAAACGGGAATTACAAAAACAAATAGCATTGCCATTTCTAAAAGTGGGGAAATGGGCAATATGAGATTGTCTTTTCAGAATCTTGATCAAGAAGGTACCTTGCCAAATACCGACTTAAAAAGAAATACACTGAGCTTTACCGGAACCATGAACGTTTCTGATAAGGTAAAAGTAAACGCCAATATAAACTACGTAAAGACCGATAGTGATAACAGACCGGCAGTAGGGTATGGTACAGAGAGTATTATGTACCTTTTTATATGGTATGGTCGTCAATTAAACAATGAGAGTTTACGAAATTACTGGCAGCCAGGCTTAGAAGGTACACAGCAGTTTAACTACAACTACAACTACCATGATAACCCGTATTTTACCATGTATGAAAATACGAACGCCCAAGATAAGGATCGTATGTTCGGTAATGTAAGCCTTACCTATGACATCAGTGAAAACTGGAAATTGTTGTTACGTAGCGGTAGAGATTTCTATAGGGATTTTAGAGTTCGTAAAAGAGCTTTTAGCACCCAGCGTTTCCCTTTTGGAACCTACCAAGAAGATAATATTTTCTTTGAAGAGAGTAACTCAGATTTCTTGTTGAGCTATGATAAAACCTTTGGAGAAAAGTTTAATCTAAACGTATCTGCAGGGGGTAATCAATTGCGCCAAAAACAAGATTTTACCAAAAGTGTAGCACCACAACTAATAAACCCTGGGGTGTATTCCTTTAATAATAGTAGACAAGCGGTACAAGTAAGTTCCGATAACAGTGAAAAACGCATAAATAGTTTATATGGGTATGCGCGTTTTGGGTATGATAATGTATTGTTCATGGATATAACGGGAAGGAACGATTGGTCCAGTACATTACCTGAAGGGAATAACTCTTATTTCTACCCATCGGTTACGTTAAGTGCCATTGCCAGTGATATGTTTGCTATGCCAGACTGGGTAACCTTTGCAAAAGTAAGGGCAGCTTATGCAGAAGTAGGTAATGATACCGATGCCTATAGGTTACGTAGCTTCTATCAAAATGAGACCGCTTTTGATAGTTCTACACCTATATTGACGGAATCATCTTTAATACCGAATGCAGATTTGAAACCGGAGATTACAGGTTCTTACGAATTTGGTTTAGATCTACGCTTTCTGCAAAGTAGAATCAATTTAGACTTAACCTATTATGACAGTGCTACAAAAAACCAGATTATCAATATCAGTACAGATATTGCAAGTGGGTATAGTAGTCAGTTAATTAATGCCGGCGAGGTACGTAATTACGGTTTTGAAGCAATCGCGAACTTTGTTCCGGTACTTACCAATAATTTTAAATGGAGCTCTACATTCAATTTTGCTACCAATAAAAGTGAAGTGACTGATTTAGGAGATGATATCCAATTCACCTTAACTTCAGCAAACGGTGCATATATTCAAGCTCGTGAAGGAGGTTCTATCAGTGCGATCTACGGTAGAGGTTTTCAAAGGGTAGAAGATGAGAATAGTGAATTCTTTGGTCAGAAAATTATAAATAACCAAGGTATTCCTGTTCGTACCGACGATTTAGTGTACCAAGGCGATTATGCGCCAGACTTTACTTTGGGCATGCAAAATACGTTTAAGTATAAGAATGTTGATCTAGGATTTTTACTAGATACCAGACAAGGAGGTATTGTTGTTTCTAGAACAAAAACCATTGGGAGCACATCGGGTCAATTAATGGAAACGTTGGAAGGTAGAGAAGGCGGAATTGTTGCTGAAGGAGTTGTAAATACAGGTACAGCGGAGAGTCCTAATTATGTGCCAAATACCGTAAATGTAGATGCTAGAACATATAACAACAGATACTACGAAAGAGATAATGTGGAGGCTGCAAAGTATGATGCTTCTTATACCAAGCTTCGTGAGGTGTCTTTAGGATATTCTTTCCCACAGAAAATAATCAGCCAACTTCCTATTACCAATGCCCGTTTCTCCGTAACCGGTAGAAACTTGATTCTTTGGACAGATAACCCTCATTTTGACCCAGAAACGGTTGGGGTATCGGGTGGTACACTGCAACCAGGTATTGAGAATATGTCGTATCCAAGCTCACGTTCGTTTACCTTCAATTTACAGGTTAATTTCTAAGCGTAGAAGAAACTATTAATTAAAGAAATCATGAAAAAAACACTAGTAATTATTTGTTCTTTGGTGCTGGCGGTAAGCTGTACCGAAGATTTTGAAACAATCAATATAAATCCCAATTTCCCTGCGTCTGCAGAGCCAGGTTTATTATTACCTGGCGTACAAAGAGAAATGGCTTACAATTGGGGCGATCAAGGTTGGGAAGAGGGTTTTACCGTAGTACAATACGGGGCTAGACTTCAGTTTACCAGTGGAGATACGTATAACTGGTCGCCTTCTGGGAATCCTTATGACAATGCCTATGCCTCTTTACGTGATGTGGAAAATATTATTAGGGATACGGAAGCTAACGAAGAAGCTCAGAATTATTACGGCGTTGCCTTGGTAATGAAATCATGGATCTATTCTTACGTAACCGATGCTTACGGAGATGTGCCTTACTCAGAAGCAACCATGGGTATCGAAAATGGTAATGTTACTCCAGCTTTTGATGCTCAAAGTGCAATTTATGCTGGAATATTGGCAGATTTGGAAATAGCGAACACGGTTTTGACCGATGCTGATAATATTTCAGGTGATATTTTTTACAATGGCGATATTGTAAAATGGAGAAAGTTTGCCAATTCGTTACGACTACGTTTGTTAATGAGAATCAGTGATGTGGATAATGCAACCGCCGTTGCTGGTATGACTCAGATAACAAGTAACCCGTCTGCCTATCCTATTTTTGAGAGTAATGAGGATATGACTTTCGTGGCATGGAATTCTGATAATCCACAGCCAAAATATGATACCCGTAGTGGTAGTTTTGATGAGGTTCGTTTAAGCCAGACTTTAGAAACGCGTTTAAAGGATTTGAACGATAACAGATTGTATGTTTTCGCACAGCCGACTACAGCTTCTGAAAAGGGAATTTTTTCTGAAGATTTTGATGATTATGTAGGAATGCCTAACGGTTTGGATGATGAAGCTGCATTAGGCTACAGTCCGTCTGGAAACCCAAATGAGTCTGGATCTAACTTCATTTCTCGATTAGGTATTTTATTGGGATGTAGAGCGTGTAACCCAGAGCAGGCATCTGCTACGGCTTCACAGACTATTATCATGAGCTATTCTGAACTACAGTTTATTTTGGCGGAAGCTGCGGAAAGAGGATTCATTTCTGCAGGAGATGCGGCAACATACTATGAAAACGGTATAAGAGCATCTTTTGAATATTATACGGAAAGAGTGGCTGCCGGTGGTTGGTCAGCTATTGCAAATGCAATGCAAGCAACAGATCTTGATGCCTATGTAGCGCAATCTGCGGTTGCTTTTTCTGGTGCTACAGATGAAAACCTAGCTAAAATTGCGCTGCAAAAATGGATTTCCCTTTTCTATACCGGTTTTGAAGGCTGGTCCGATTGGAGAAGAACAGGAATGCCAGAAGTAATTCCTGGCCCAGATGCCGTAAATGACCGTATGGTTCCGGTACGTTTTCAATATCCGAATTCTGTGAAATCGACCAACAGCGAAAATTATAATGCCGCTGTTCAAAGTATGGGTGCCGATAATATCAATACCAAACTTTGGTGGGATGTTAACTAAAAAGAACGTTGGCCAAATAACCAAACCATTTATTTCAATGTTGTTACTGACCATAGGGATGACTTCCCTATGGTCTTGTAATTATAAGGATTTAGAGACCCTAGACGGTAAAGTAACACATGTAATTGTAATTGGTTTTGATGGGTTAAGTCCAGACGGACTATATAATGCACACACGCCTACTTTTGACAGCATTATTAAGCAAGGAGCATCTACTATGCATGCTAGAGCGGTGTTACCCACCAGTTCCAGCCCTAATTGGGCTTCAATGATTATGGGGGCAGGACCAGAACAACACGGTATTACATCTAACGCATGGGAAAGTGATCATTTTACGTTGCCCGCCGTTACCCAGAGTGCGCCTTTTTTATTTCCTACCATTTTTCAATTGATAAAAAAGGAAAGGCCTACTTCTGAAATTGGGGCTATTTATCATTGGGGCGGATTTGGTCGTCTTTTTGAAAAAACCGCTGTGGATTTTGATGAAAATCCGGCTACGGAAGAAGAAACCGCCATAAATGCAAGTACTTATATCAAGGAGAAGAAACCGGTGTTCACCTTTATACATTTTGACCATATTGATCATGCTGGGCATGAATATGGGCATGGAACAAAGGAGTATTATGCCAGTGTGGAAAAAGCAGATTCCTTATTGGCAGAAGTAATGAAAGCTATTAAAGAAGCAGGTATTGCTGAAAATACCATGGTAATAATAAGTGCAGACCATGGCGGATTGGGAAAAGGCCATGGAGGCGAATCATTAGCGGAAGTAGAGATACCATTTATTCTTTGGGGAAAGGGAATTAAAAAGGATTATAAAATAAAATATCCGGTTTACCAATATGACAATGCTGCAACAGTTGCCTATTCCTTGAATATTAAAACACCGCGTGCCTGGATAGGAAAACCTGTATTAGAAGCATTTGTAGGTGAAAACGTGTCCGATGAGTATCCTACTTTGGTTCAATTGAGAAAACCAGAACTGGTGCCTGAAGCAAAAGGGTATGCCGCTGAAGGCGGACTATATGGTACTTCGGCAGAACTCATTTTTAAGAATCCCAATAAAGAAGGGGTCATAAAATATACCTTAAATGGTACAACTCCCAAAAATGATTCGGAAGAATTTATAGCGCCAATTGTTGTCACTAATAACACGGTTGTTAAAAGTGCCATATTCTTTGAAGGTAAACTTAGTAGCGGAATCAATGAAGCCTTTGTTAGAATTAAGCCCGCTACCCTTAAAAAAGCAGTTTCTTTTGAAGCCTTTTACATGGATAACCTATCCTTTATCCCATCCATAGGAAATAGAAAAGCAGATGTAAAAGGAAACACTTTTGAGTTTTCATCGGAAGAGGTGCGTGCACATATTAAACAGCATACGCTATTTCGTTTTAATAGTAAATTGCAGTTAGCGTCTGGTGGTACATATGAATTTGCCCTTCGCTCGGATGATGGCAGTCAGTTATTAATTGATGGAAAATTAGTAGTAGAGAATGATGGCGACCATGGTGTAAGAACTAAAAATGGAAATGTAACTTTAGAAGCAGGAGCGCATGCTATAGAAGTACTTTGGTTTAATGGGGGCGGAGATGGTTGGTTAGATGTGTATGTGCAAAGTGATGAAATGCCTAATCAGATTTTGTCGACCAATCTTTTAAGAGAATGATAGAATTGAGAAATTTTAAACATTCCGCAGTACTAATAAGTCTTTTTGTGTGGGGCAGTTGTTGTGCTCAAGTGCAAGGTGAATACATACCAAAATGGGAAGAAGGCTTTTTGGATATTCACCATATACATACGGGAAGAGGTGATGCCGCTTTTGCAATTTTGCCAGATGGTACTACTCTTTTAATTGATGCGGGAGATATGTCCGAGACGCACCCAAGAACACGATCTGTACGCAATGCCCCTAGAGTGCCCAACAACAGTAAATCAGCTCCGGGTTGGATTGTAGATTATATGCAACAATTTTTTCCTGAGGGGTATGAAAAGAGGTTGGACTATGGTCTAATTACCCATTACCATGATGACCATTTTGGTGAAATGGATAGTCTCCGGATAAAAGCAGCCGTAGGGGATTATTTTCTTACTGGAATTACTGAAGTAGGGAATAAGTTTCCTATACTTAAAGTGTTGGATAGAGGCTTTACGTACCCTGTTAATTTACGTGATTCCGAGATTCAAAATCAAGAAAGGTTTCAGAATGATGCCTATGGTATGGTGCCGACGCTTAAGAACTATTGGGAGTTTCTAGCGGGTGAACATACTCGAAATGGTTTGGTACATGAGCAATTGATACCAGGGCAAAATAACCAGATCGTTTTGGTGAACAAAGCGAAAAAGTATCACAATTTTAATATTCGCAATATTGCCGTAAACGGAACAGTTTGGACAGGGGTCGGTAATGATACATTGGCTCTTTTCTCCAAAGGGGAATACCCAGGTGAGAATAATTTGAGTACCTGTATTAAAATTAGCTACGGAAAGTTCGATTATTTTACTGGTGGCGATATTAGCGGTGTAAATACGATAGGAGGGACGGATATGAATTCCCTTGAGTCGCACATTGCGCCAGTTATTGGAGCTGTTGATGTAGCTACGTTGAATCATCATGGTAATAGAGATTCTCAGAACGATTTTTACGTACGCACCCTGCGACCAAGAATTTGGATTCAACAAAATTGGTCATCTGACCATCCGGGAGAGGAAGTGTTAAGAAGAATAACATCAAAAGAACTGTACCCAGAAGAACGGGATATATTTTCAAACGTCATGTTACAGGCAAATAAAGATGTTATTGGGGGTCGATTAAATCAATATAAAAGTCAAAACGGACATATTGTACTAAGAGTGCATCCGGAAGGAAATTCGTATGCTATTTACATCCTTGACGATACTTCTAAAGAACGAAAAATTACTGCAATATTTGGACCTTATGAATCAAGATAACGACAGCACCATACCACAACATAAGCGTACCGAAGGCGATATTAATATTACGGAGGCCAGAAAAGAATGGAATGCTACTATTTCTGACAAAAAAACCTTGAAACTGCTAGAAAAAGATGCGCGTTATTTTATGCATCAGGCACTTTCCACACCGTGTTTAGATGTGCTAGGAAACTGTAATGGCTCATATATTGAGAGTATAACGGGTAAAAAGTACCTTGATTTTCATGGTAATAATGTGCATCAATTAGGGTTTTCACATCCTAAATTAGTACAGCGCTTAACGGAACAACTTCAAAGCCTTACTTTTTCTACACGAAGGTATACGAATGAAACGGCCATAAATTTTGCCGAGAAGCTAACATCACTTTTACCCTCCGATTTAAATAGGGTGCTAATGACTCCCAATGGGAGTTCTGCAATAGGTATTGCCTTAAAATTAGCTAGGGCCATAACCGGGAAGCACAAAGTGGTCTCTTTTTGGGATTCTTTTCATGGGGCTTCCTTAGATGCCATAAGTGTGGGAGGAGAAGCGGTATTTAGGGAATATATGGGACCCATGATGCCTGGGGTAGAAAGGATTTCGCCACCAGTAACCTACCGCGGAATCTTTGAGGGAGATGAAAATAAATGTTTAGAGCATCTAGAATATGTTTTTGCGAAAGCAGGGGATATAGGCGCCTTTATTGCAGAAACGGTGAGGAATACCGATGTGCAATTACCGTCTATAGCCTTTTGGAAAGAAGCACGTACCCTGTGTGATAAGTATGGAGTACTACTGATATTAGATGAAATCCCTATTGCGCTGGGAAGAACAGGGAAAATGTTTGCTTTTGAACATTATGAGATTGAACCCGATATACTTTGTTTGGGGAAAGGATTGGGAGGCGGAATTTTCCCCCAGGCATGTATCGTTACTAGAGATAGATATAACACGTTCCCAGATATATCATTGGGTCATTATACCCATGAAAAAAGTCCGCTTGGTGCCATGGCTGCTTTAACGACCTTAGAAATAATTGAGGAAGAAAAGATATTGCATAAAGTTGCAAGTGATTCGCTGGTCATGTGCACGGCAATGAATATTTTAAGAGATAAACATGCAATTATTGGTGATATTCGAGGGCGTGGATTGTTATGGGGTGTAGAACTGGTAACCAATAAAAGCACTAAAGAAAAAGCAGTACAACAAGCAGAGCAGGTAATGTACGAATGCCTTAAAAACGGATTGAGTTTTAAGGTGTCTGCCGGAAATGTCTTGCAATTAGCACCGGCACTGACCATTTCTCGTAACGAGTTGAAACAAGCCATAAAAATAATAGATAATGCGCTTTTTAGCGTAAGCAATTAAACAGGTATGAAAACATTAAAATGTATATGGGTGGCTGCCCTTTTTTTAGGAAGTATATTAAATGGGCAAGATAAAAGTTCTTTTGTAGTTCAACCCTACTTACAAAATGCTAGCCCTAATGAAATAACCATAATGTGGGAAACATCAATAGGAGAAGAAAGTATAGTGGAGTATGGCGAAACTCCAAAATTGGGCACTAAGGGAAAAGGTATTGTTTTCGATATTAATTTCAGCGAATCCAGAATTCACGAGGTAACTATAAAAGGGTTAAAACGCTTTACGGAGTATTACTACCGAGTTAAAACAGACAGCTTAGTGTCCGATATTTATCAGTTTAAAACACCACCATTTGCTGGTGATAATGAGTCTTTCAATTTATTGGCCATGAGCGATATGCAAATAGACCATCAACATCCTGATAAGTTCAATGAAATTGTAAATAAGGGTATTATTCCGTATTTAAAATCGACCTATGGGAATGATGTGCCAGATGATTTGGCAATGGTATTGATTCCCGGAGATTTGGTGGAGAACGGAGCAAAATACGAGCAATGGCAGAATGATTTTTTTAAACCTGCCAAAAACCTGTTTTCAGAAGTACCCGTGTATCCTGTGTTGGGAAACCATGAGCGGAATTCTGCCTATTATTTCAAATATTTTAGCTTACCAAAAAACGGCACTCCCGCCTATGCGGAACATTGGTGGTACAAAGATTATGGTAATACTAGAATTATAGGGCTGAATTCCAACGAAGGGTATCGTGATAGCCGAGAGCAATTTGCATGGTTGAAATCATTGCTTGAAGAGACGGCAAAGAATGAAGAAATTGATTTCGTGTTTGCCCAATTACACCACCCACATAAATCTGAATTATGGATACCTGGAGAAGAAGAGTCTTCTGGGAAAGTAGTGAAAATGTTAGAGGAATTTACAACGGAAACAGGAAAACCAAGTCTGCACTTTTTTGGTCATACCCATGGATATTCGCGTGGGCAATCTAAAGATCACAAGCATTTATGGATAAATGTAGCCACTGCAGGTGGGGCAATCGATAATTGGGGAGAGTTTGAAGGTAGGGATTATGATGAGTTTAGCGTTACCCAAGATGAGTATGGTTTTGTTATGGTTGAGGTTGACGGGAATAAAGAAAATCCCAATTTCACTGTTAAAAGAATAAGTCGCGGTAATGAGCATGTGTTTAGGGAAAATGAAAAGACCGATGAAATTACCATTTACGCTAACGAACATAAACCAGAAACACCTGTAGTGGTATCCCCTAAATTGGAGATAGCATATACGGGAGTCCTACTAAAAGCGCAGCCATTTAAAAGTAGTTTTAAAAATGCGTACCATGCCGCATCGCACTGGCAAATTTCTACTACGGATGATTTTAGTACATTGGTACTAGATAGCTGGAAACAGTCGGAAAATTGGTATTATTTAGAAGACCGTCAAAAAGGAGATGATTTAACAGACGAGCCTACAACAAGATTACAACCAAGTACCTCTTATTTTTGGCGTGTACGCTACCGAGACCAGCATTTAAATTGGAGCAATTGGTCAAAAACACATTCATTTAAAACTAAAAATTAAACACCTATGAAACCACTTTTTAGAGTAGCCTTACTGGCAATTTTGTTGACTTCTACATGGGCCATTGCACAAAAAGATAGTACCCCCAATGTATTTTTAATCACCTTAGATGGGGTTCGTTGGCAAGATGTTTTTACAGGTATGGATAAAGATTTGCTCAATAGTAACTATACCCATAATAAAGAGGTATTGATGAGCAAATATGTAGGAAATTCTGAAGAAGAAAATAGAAAAATGCTAATGCCCTTTTTCTGGAATACCATTGCAAAAGAAGGTCAATTACATGGAAATAGAAATAAAGGAAGCAAGGTGGATTTGACTAATAAAATGTTGTTTTCTTACCCTGGATATAATGAAATTTTAACCGGAAAGGCAGATGACGCCCATATTGATAGTAACGATAAAAATTATAATAAGAACAAAACTGTTTTGGAAATAGCCAATAGCTCAGAAGTGTATAAAGGTAAAGTTGCCGCTTTTGCAAGCTGGGATGTATTTCCGTTTATTATTAATGATAAAAGAAGTGGTGTACCGGTAAATGCGGGGTATATGGATGCTGTAGGTAAATTGAATGAAAAGGAACTATTTTTAAATGAAATACAACGTCAGGCACCTATTATTTGGGAGAGTGTTCGGTTAGATGTATTTACGCATCACTTTGCAAAAGAATATATACAAAAGGAACATCCAAAATTGGTATATATCTCTTATGGTGAAACAGATGATTTTGCACATGGCGGACAGTTTGATTTTTATATGAAATCTTTACATAATACCGATGCCTTACTAGCCGATTTATGGGAGTATGTGCAAAATGATACCTTCTATAAAGACAATACTTATTTTATAATCACTACGGATCATGGTAGAGGAGATGGTGTTCAAGAGGATTCTAAATGGACCAGTCATGGTGCAGATGTACTGGGCGCCGAGCATACTTGGTTGGCAATTTTAGGACCACGCATAGCCAAAAAAGGAGAGGTGAACAACGAACAACTATTTACAGATCAAATTGCACCAACAGTGGCTAAGATTTTAAACTTAGAAACAGATGCTGTAAAAATGCCTGCAAAACCGTTGAAATTAGAATAAGCTTTGTATTCCCTTCTATTTTTAAATAATTAAAGAGAGGCTGTTTAATACATAAACAGCCTCTCTTTATATTTTTCACCAGAGTTATATAATGGCTTTTATTTCATTTGATACACTACACTTACCGAAAATTGTTCTTGATAATCGGTATAATAGCTTACCCAATCCTCGTTTTTATACAGGTTGCTACTTATAGAGATAATATCACCAACACTTGTATTTATAGCTTTGCAAAGTAGTGCCGCATTGGCCATGGCATCTTTTAAAGCATTATCAAGGGCTTCTTTATTTTTTTCTGGAGTTACAAATTGCTTTACTTGAAATTGTAATTGAACCCCTTGTAAGTTGGTCTTTACTAATTTCATTGCTATTTCTTTAGAATTAGTTTCGTAGTAAAGAACAGTGCCATCGCGCTGATAACCTAAAGAAAAATATTCCATTTCTTTTTCTTCAAATTTTGTAATATCAATTCCTTGCTCTTTAAGCGCATTAAAATATTGTTTTTTTAATTGCTCTAGATTTTCCATGCGGGTATCTGCATAGTACACCTGATCCATGCTCAGGGTTGCTTTTATTCTATAGTTGCTAATTGTTTTTTCTAATGGCGCCGTACCTGAAACGGAAACAGTGCGTTCTTTTAGATTGGTTTGCGCTTTTATTGAAAAAATACATAAGAAAACAAGAATTATAAAAGGAACAATTTTTTTCATGGATAGGTATCGTTTATGATTTATCAAATTTATGCTATTATTTCTATGAAATAAATTTGATTTTATGAATTGTAAAATAAATAACTGGAGGCCCTAATTATATTTTTATGTTAGTAAAGCTATTGCTACAAACTACCGGCAGTGGAGTATTTATTGTAGGGAATTAGATTTTTAGATGGTGTAAGCTATGATATACACTGTGTTTAAACTATTCTAGAAATACGATAATAAATGTATTGTATTTATTTGGTTATTTATATGTTAGTGGGTTTTGGCTTTAATTTTGTGGGGGAATACATCACTAATTTTTTTGAAATTATTTTTAATTTAAAGTATAAAGTGGTGGTTAATTAAAATATTTTTTGTAAGTTTTATCTTGTTAAAAATAATGAGTATTAATTTTAAGAGCTAATTGTGAAAGTGGAAAAGAAGCGTTATGAAGTACGAGACGGTTTGTATAATTGATGATGATCCTATTTGTGTGTATGGAACCAAGGTTTTATTGAATCATAATAATTTTTTAGGGTCTTCTATTTTGGTTTACGAGGATGGCTATGAAGCATTGGTAAACTTGACAGCAATAGTGAAATCTGGCAAAAAATTACCAGATGTACTACTGTTAGATTTAAACATGCCAGTAATGAATGGTTGGCAGTTTTTAGATGAATTTGTAAAGATTGTTTTTGCAGTTAAACCAAGAGTGTATATCGTAAGCTCTCATTTTAATAATGAAGTTATTGAAAAAGGTAAAACGTATGAAATAGTAATTGATTTTATATCCAAACCCTTATTGAGCAAAGATCTTAATGAAATATTTGAAGGAGTTAAGCAGAAAGTATAATGCTGACTTAATTTAGTTTGTATGATGGTTAATACAACTAAACCACGCCAAAAGGCGTGGTTTTTCATTTTGAGCTGAATTTCAAAATATAGTTAGGGAGCATGCCAATAATCTAAATTGAAAAAGTGAACCTCTTAGTAATACTGTTTGTTTAATAGAATGAGATTTTTACGAACCCGCCTTTTATCCAGGGTACATTTTACGCCATAGTTTAGTAGTTCTATTCCTTGCCCAAACATTTTTTTTATGTCTTTTTCTGGATTGAAGAGAAATTTTTGTCGAGGTGGGCATTGAAATTTCCCCGGCGCACTTATACGAAACTCCAATGAGCTTGTCTCTAACCAGTATGCCTTTCTGGAATAATGGTAGGGGAGTCTTCCAAAGCTTTTTATAGTTGCCATAGCATACCAATACCCCTACTATCATAAAATTTACAGGAATTATAAAACGCGCAGAACTGTTCAAGAAAAACAATAGATATATAAGCCACGCTGAATAAATTTTTAATGTATATGAAATCGCTTACTTACAATTTGACGGATTACACCTACAAAAAATATAAGATACGCAACAAAAGTAGGAAAAGTAGCACTTAATCGGATATTATTGCAGTTAATCTATATAACATACAAAATCATCTAATTACTAATTTATGAAAACAAGTGTACAAGTTGTAAGCAAATTAATAACAATTCTCTTTCTTTTTTATTCCTGTTTTAGTACCGTGAAGGCTCAAGAAAATAATGGAAATGAGTATGTAGGTCAACTACCTGAGGAGATAATTTCTCAAAGTTTAAGTAATACCCATTTATGGGAGGAATCTTCTTTAAGTTTCAACGCTGTTTCTTCTTTATATGTATTAAACCATGGGGTAGAATTGGACCTTCCTACAAATTTAGAGGTAAGTGGTAAGCCAGTTGTGCTCATTAACAAGGGTGATATAGGTACTTTAGGGAATTCTCCCTATTTCTTATTTCACACCTTAAAAATAGATGAGGTTAAGGCTTTTGTACGTATCTATTTATCCTATGATGTAAATGGTGAAAGAGCAACCAATAATGTAGAACTAAACTTTCTAAAAACCCAAAATGGTTGGGAATTATCCAATAACCAACTATAACCTCCAAAACAATTTTAATATGAAATTCAATACACTAAAACTAGTATTGGTCTTTTTGTTTTTGACCAATATGTACACCATTCACTCGCAAACCAATCGGGTATTAAATAACAACCGATTACGAATTGGTAGTGGGGCAGAAAACTCTATTAACAGCGCGGGAAATATGCAACAACCATTTTATTACAATGGTTCTACATACCGCGCATTAACATTTAGTAATTATCCTTTAGATATTCGATGGGGTGTGGGAGGTGATGGTTCTTCTAGCTGGAATACAAGTGGAGGCATGATCGACAATCCTGTTTTCACAAATCAAGTATACGATTATTCAGGTTTTACCATTACTAATAATACCACGGGAGAAGGATATGGACAAATAAAGACCACAGGCGAAATAACGGTTAATGGACAGTTATTTAGCGTTGAAAATATATTTGAGCTACTACAACCCGAAGGCTACATTGCCATTAAGGTGAAAATAACCAATATTAGTGCTTCCCCTGCAACGAATGTACGTCTATGGGTGGGTACACGAGATGATTATGTAGGTGGATCTGATGTCCCAACTAAAGAAAGAGGTAATTTGGTGGATGAAGAATTTGTACAAATAGCAAATCAGGCGGATCAGGCGAAAGCAATTAAAATATCGACCGCGCAAGAAGCAATTCTATTTTTTAGTAATTCGGACAGAGCGTATTCAACAATTAGTGGTTGCTGTTCATTTACAAATGCTACCAACCAAAACCCGGCAACAAATGCTATAACCCAAACAGGAGATGGCTCTTATGCGCTTTATGTTCGATTTAATGATTTAGCCGTAAATGAAAGCGATGAGCTTATTTGGTATTATGGCGCAGGTACTTTACCGGAAATTGATGAAATTATTAGTAGAGTGGCCAGTGCAGCTATTGGTGCATTTGACAATATCACGTATAATTCTGCCGATTATGCCGCAACAACGGTATCTGACGGCACAGGATATTATATGTTAGTACCTAGTGGTTCAACACCACCTACCGAGGCTCAAATAGAAGCAGGTGTTGACTATAATGGTGTATCAGTTGTTTTGGCTGATAATGCAGCAATGCTTGCCAACCAAGAGCATGTATTTAATTTAACAGGTTTGTCAGCGTTAACTACGTATGATTTTTATTTTGTTTCAAAATATTTTGATGGCGTTTCTGATGTTTATACAGAAATAATTGATGAAGAATTAAATACAAAAGAAGCTCCACCAACATTAACACAAATAAACCCTTCTACAGCGGCATTTGGTGAGACAATAACATTAACAGGTACAAATTTTTTAACAACCAATGATGTTTTAATTGGAGGCTTAAATGCAACTTATACCGTAATTGATGCTCAGACTATTGAAGCTGTAGTGCCAAATAATGTACAGGATTTTACCATTACCGTAACCAATGAAAGTGGTACGGCATCAAATAATTCTGATGGGGAAGGTAATGATGATGCAGCTTGTTCTTCAGATTGGACTTCTGCATGGCAGCAACTTACGACACCGGTTTCAGGAACATTGAAAACGGTTACATTAAAATTAGAAAACACACATTCAACGAATTCATATGATTTATTTTTAGAAGTATATGATGTTGATAATGCACCTGGTTCTGCAGATACCAGTATAAAATTTAGCAATTCAATTGAGACCTCACAGGTAGTAACCATAGCAAATAATACAACTTCATCTGAAGTTACATTTACTTTTGATAGTAGTGTCAATTTATTGGAAAACACGGATTATTATATTGTACTTGTTGGTTCTGGTACAAATCCTGCAATGACAGGAGATCAGGAAATTTCAATTGATTGTGCCGGTGGTACAGACGGTGGTTCGGCGGGTAGTTTTGGTACCTTATACCACAGTTTTACAATGGGGCCAGAATTTGATATTAGTAATCCGCCTACAGCTATAAATAGTACTCCTTCTAGTATTGAAGAGAATAATGAAGTAAATGATGTTGTTGGTAGCCTAACCGCTACGGATGCTGATGTTAGTGATTCCCATACTTTTCAATTAATTGCAGGTGCTGGCGATACGGATAATGCTAGTTTTAGTATTTCTGGAACCAACTTATTGGCGAGTGAAATATTCGATTTTGAGACTAAATCCTCTTACAGCATCCGAATTTTAACAACAGATGAAGATGGTAATACCTATGAAGGTACTTTAACAATAACCATAACCGATGAAGTAGATGAAGATGCGGATAGTGACGGAATTAAAGATTCTGTAGATAATTGTCCTGCAATTGCAAATGCGGATCAATTGGACACTGATAGTGATGGAGCGGGGAATGTATGTGATACCGATGATGACAATGACGGTACGCTAGATGCGGAAGATGACTTCCCGTTAGATGATTCGGAAAATACGGATACGGATGGTGACGGAACAGGTGACAATGCCGATACCGATGATGACAATGACGGAACGTTAGATGCG
>TARA_R110002051_G_scaffold55210_1_pt1 | contig 21369 bp, 26 predicted proteins | sample TARA_R110002051 | Tara Oceans TARA_R110002051 (sample SAMEA4397023) | marine metagenome | biome: Polar Biome; feature: [MES] marine water layer (ENVO:01000295) within the mesopelagic zone...; material: water (ENVO:00002006), including particulate matter (ENVO:01000060) such as......
GAAGGTGTTCCTGCCTGATGGCAACACCGCCATGATGACTGAAGGACATGATAGGGTTAATAGTGTGATTCCGGGCGAGTATAAAATTTCTACCGGACTACTCAAAGTCGATGAGACCGGAACTAATGGGGTGCTTCATGAACCAAATGGACTCACAAAAGATGTGAAGGTTGGTGTCAACCCTTTTGAGTTCGATCAAGTTCCTTCATACGCAAAGCAACCAGCCCAATCAAAGGGTATGAACCTCAACTACAACCAAGTCCTGCCCAACGGCGCGGCTAAGTTGCTTGGCGTTAGGGGTGAGTATGTGAATCTGGGAAGGCATAAGGATAGTCCGATTGCAGGGACATATTACTTGAAAGATTTTGGAACTACAAAAGCTGCCGAAGAGTTTCTTGATGGTCACAGCGAACCAGCTTATGGTATGAATCGAGGATCTTGGGTGGTTTTGGAAGCTGACGTAGCTTATTCACCTAAAGGTTTTAGAGAAGTAGAGCAACCACCATGGTTCAACTCTCCAGAAGCTCACTCGAATGTTCGCACCCCAGTCCTCTTAGACCACTTAGGTAAGCCGCAAACCAGCGTCACCGGGCGCACCTTTGACCTCACCGCAGCGCGACAGAAGATGGAAGCTGACGGTGGTATGCCAGCAGTGGGACGTGAGGTTGGGTTTGAGGCGATGTTGACTTTGCAAAACCGACGTCAGGCCGAAGCCGATCACTTCCTACGCAAATCCGGTATGTCTGAAGAGGAAGCCACTGCGAACTCCGAGACTGTCCGCAACATTGCCAATGCGTTCGAGCAAGCTACTGGACAGAAACTAACTCTACGTGAGCTAGTGGATGCTCAAAACCGTGGCGTGGCTGGTGTGTCCATGCGCTCTGCGGTTGGAAGGGAAGTTGCACTGTCGAATAAGGTTGATGCAGATGTAGCCCCACTCGTGGCCGCTCACGAAATCTTCGGTCACCAGTTTCAGAAATCCTATGAGTTAGGGCAACTCTCGAAAAGTCAACGTAAAAACTACGAACACTTGCTCAAGCACTGGGAGGAGACCACAGTCACAGAGCGTCAGACTTTGATGGAATCGTTTGCCAAGGACGTGATGGGCAAAGACGCTTGGGCTAAAGTCAAGGAGGAAGTGTTCAAAACGGCAGGCAATGAGGAAGAGTCGATGGCTAACCTTATGGGACTGATTGCAACCCAAGCGATTAAAGGTAAGAACCCTTACGACACTCTACGCTTCCTTCCACAGCCTATTGCTGATTTTGCAATTTCGGGAATGCAGCTGTTAAAGGATATCCTCAATGTGGCCAAAACGATGATCGGATTTGACGCGTTGCGTGGAAGCGGTAGTCGGGCCAACTGGCAAGCTATCCGTAAGGTCCAAGGCCAAATCACCAAGAACTTCCTTGCAGCACAACGGGCCGAGTCAAAAGCTAGGGCAGAACTTGGGCCTCTTGAGAACTTCATGCGTGGCACTGAATTGGATATCTCAGACCGCGGAATCAAGGGTAACTCACTTGAGGGTGCTGCCGCTCAATTGATGAACGTTAAAGGAGTTGTGGGACGGGTGGTTGACTTTCTTGATCCGTTGATGGCACGAGGTTTACGTCATCCGGTTCTTCAGGAAACCTTTATTGCGGCAAGGCTAGAATCTGAGAACGCTGGAATCATTCAGGCAGGCAAAGAGTTACGTTTGTTTGGCTCAAGAAAAACCGAAGGCGGCCGTATAGTTGTTGAGCGTGACATGGGAGCACTTGGGCGTATTGAACGTGATTCCATGACCGCGCACAGGCTTGACGAACTGATGCTTGCCATTCAAGTCAAAGGCGGGAGTTGGGAGGACTACAAATTTAACAGTCCTGCTGAATACAAAGCGATCACTGAAGGTTTTTCAGGCAAGCAACTGTCGGATTTCGAATCAGCACTGACGCTAATGAAAGCAGACACTATAGCCGAACAAGCTCTGATCATTGATTCCAACAACAAGGTGGGCGTGATCAGATTCGCCACGTTCCTGAGGGAGATTCACCCTGAACTGAAGGGATCGAACAAAGAAGTTCTTGAACAAGCTAGAGTTCTGTATAAAGAATACAACATAGCACGTAACGAGAATAAGTTCGCCCGTGTTTTCACAAAAGCTACTAGGGAAAACTTAAAAGACCCTAACCTTTGGAACCTAGAGAACGTCATCCAAGAACGTATTGGGCATACGAAATTCTACGCCGATGCGGTGGCAGCCGGTGTAAAACTCGAGCTTGCTATTCGTTTCCTTGAGCCTACACAAAACGCCATTGCAAGTAAGAAAGCAATCCACGAAGCTAATCCCAATTACATTAACGAGAGTCGAACCTTACAGTATGCTATCAGTTATAACACCAACAAGGGTAACGCTAATGGTCGTCACAGTGTTGCGACAATTGAGGAAGCTGTTGCGTTCGTTGCAGAGATTCGTAAGAAGGGTTACAAAGTGTTCTATCCTGACACTGGTTACTTAAACACTTGGAAAAAATACGGAAGCACTAACAAGGGTCAAGCAGATTTTGATTCAATGCTCGACGCTGCTGAGAACCGCACGTTGCATACCACGTTGGAGCAAATGAAGAACCAAGAGATAATCAGTGAAGCTACTTTCGATATTTTGACTGCTTCCAACAAATCGGCTCGGGCTGAGTTCTCAGCGGAGCGTATGAATCTAGTCTTGGGAAGCGAATCCCCTCATCGTAAATTCACCGATGGGCGTGAGAAGCTCAACATGGTCAACCAAATGCTGCGCTATGGTGGGGCGATATCCAAGTTGTTGCCAAGGCAGGAGACTGACGCAATGTTGGACTTCACCCGCAAAGACCCCGCGTTGAATGACCCGCGAGACTTGCATATGTTTGAGGAGTTGGAAGCCGGTATCTCTCACTACAGAACACCCGATAGTCCTGTTGGCAAGTTTGTCAGCACAGCTTCTTTTGTTCAATACATGGCACTTAACGTTTCGTCGGGAATGATTGAAGCTAGTCAGTTCCCTCTCACTCTGTCACCAATGTTAACCCGCCACGGTATGAGCATGACGGAGAGTTACATTGCACCTATCGCAGCTATAGGTAAAATTACTCAGCATGACGCTACAGGTAAGTGGTCATCGGGCTGGAAGGTCAAGCAGGGTAAAGGCAGTAAAGATCTCTATCAAGACATGTTCGACCGCATTCCAACTGGCATGGGTCAACGTCAAGAAGTCCAAGAGTCGAGAGTTGCTACCCAACTAAACGTCGCACGTATGGCTGCAGGTAAATCACCTCTGAGTCGACAGAACATAGCTAAGTCATCTTTGCAAGGGTTGCTCAACGTGGCAACTCGCTTCTATTCAGCCTTCACTGGTTTCAATGAACGCATTGGTATGATATCATTCTTAGACCTTGTTCTTGCACGTGACTATGCAGGACGTAAGAATAAGGTTCTGTCTGCCGAGGAGTGGGAACACGCTCTTAACGAGGCAGTGCATCTGTCAAAGACTACCAACAGTTCACTCGGACGTGTTGGGCGTCCGGTAGGGTTCTTTGACAACAAGGGAACTTGGCGTTCGGCAGCTCATAGTGCTTGGGCCTTGAACTCCTTCAACGCTGGGTTCTTATCGCATACGTTCGCACATGTCCGTATGGGTTTTGGTAAGGACAACATCCAAGGGTTCACCAAGGCAGATCGTTCCAACGCAAAGAAGGCTTCGATACAAGCGTTTGCCACGTTGGTCTCGGCTGCCGGAGTCATCGGAGGCATACCGTTTATGGGTGGCGTCAACAAAACGTTGCAAGAGCACTCCGAGATCGACTTGGAAAAAGAAATGCGACTGTTCTTCCACAAACTTGGTGGCGAAGAACATGGACATTTCATGGCGGACTGGGCAACTCATGGAGTGTTCTATGCTGCGGGACTACCGATTGATGTTTCGCCCCGTGTTGCTCTCGGTGGAGTTCCCGGCATTAACACTTATGAGGGTATATCGCCCAAGGCTTTACTGGGGCCTGCTGCCGGTATAGTTTCGGACTATGCAAAGGCAGGAGAAGACGTGCTGCGCGGTGACATTGGAGCGGCACTCGAAGACGGCTTGCCATTAGGTCTACGAAAGGCTTATGTCAACTGGCGTAACGATGGAATTTATAGGGACACCACGGGTAAGAAACGCTTCCAACTTACAAGCTCAGAACAAGTCGCTCAGTCATTAGGCTTTACTCCCGCAAGAATTTCACAGTTCCAGGAGCAGTCGCGTATGTTACGCAATGCAGATCTGCGTCAGGGTAAAAGGAACCAAGTAGTTTACAAGGAGGTTGCGAGAGTTGAGCGTGAACAAGGTTCGGCCGCCGCCAACGCAAGGTTGGATGAGTTTGTCCAACGAGGCGACATTTTAAACAAGACGGCTGGGCTAAACGGCGTAATAAGAATACTGAATCAGGAGCGTTATGGTAAGGACTTGCGTGAGGGGGGCAGTTTGGGAACTTCTCTTGAAGCCACTGGGATAAACGAGACCTTCCGTGATAGGGGTTTGCCTCAGGTAACGGCACAGGAACGTGTGATGGCAAACTTCCGGAACAAAATGTCCATGGGACAAGTGAGCGATCCGATGCGCGCGTTTGAAAATTCATTTGTTGCTGATGCTATCTGGAAACAGAATCCTAACTTACCGTTTGCGACTGCTAAGTTTCTCGCAGGTCAATTGACAAGGCCGACTCACCAGAACTTTGGAACGAGCCAGGAACTCCAACAAGAGTTATTGCCGTTTGGTTTTTAACTACGCTCTGAATCTCCACTGTCCCATCCTCTCGTAAGTTCTCAATAGCTTCGTCTAGCTCATCGTTCTTACCATGATCTCGCATCAGATACCTTAGCTTCTTTAAGTTCAAAGGTTCGGCAGCTTCGGCAACTACAGCGTGCATCTTTGCAGCAATTGCAGCGATAGGATTTCGTCCGGCCCCTGAGAAGATACGAGGGAAGTGGAGTTCTGTTTGGTCCAGCAACTTGATAGCCTCCTTAATCGCATCGGGTTTCAACGTCATGTCCAACGTTTCTTCCGTCATGAGGGTGAGGATCATTGCAACCTTGACTACGATCTGGTCCTTACTGTTCAGCCAACTTGCGAAGAAGCTATCGTTGACCGTCATGATGAGTTTCTTATTCTTGAAATACCAAGCGTCGAAGAACACCTCAGCTTCTTTAGTCCAAGTGAACTGCCCCGTTAGATGGATCATTCTTCCAGACCATTGCTCGATGACGGCCAAAGCCTCAAACTGCTCGGTCGTAATTTGACGCCTTGGGATTGCTTTAGTGGAGCGTGTGGCGTAGACAAAGATACATCGTCTACTGAATCCTGTAGAAACAATCCCCTCCTTAATAACACCAGAAGTCTTCTCAGGTGTCATGCAGCCTAACAGTGTTATGTAGGGGTTTTGTATATGATCTAGCTTGTTACCACCTGCGGGTGGGTTTTTGATTTTGTATTCATAACTATCGTCATCATAGATGTCCGTAAGAAACCCAACGATGCCAAGCGGGTCAGCTCCAAGCAATGTAATAAACTCGTTACAGAACATACTCGCATGGGAATACGGGATCTTCTTATCGTGCCAGTCGAACTCTTTCTTGTAGTCCGAGTCGTCGTCAGCCAGATCTTGAATAAGTGACTGATGAGTTTGTGCCCTTGGAGGGATCGGACAGTGCTTAGAATGTTTTCGTATTATGTCACGAGCTTTTTTCATTGCGGTCGATTTGCCGTTCCCGGCTGGACCCACGAACATAACAAATAAGTTCGCCATGACTACATCCATACCCTGCTCACACCAAACTCGGCGAGACACAAGGTTAGAAACTATTGATAGTCCTGCCCATTGATGATAGATTTCCGGGGCTTCGTCACCGCCGGACCAAATTGCATACGCTTCTCTAAAGTTCATTTATTTTTAATTGGCTCCACGTAAAGCATACAGCTCTTGGGTGCACTAAGTTCTGTCATGTCGTTAATCTTATACAAAGTTTCCTCTCGACCTACTCTTACCAACAATACCTGGTCTCTACTGTATGTGTTACCAACAATGTGTTTTAATAGAACCATTCTTACGATTCCTTTCGAGTCTTCTGCATAATGCATACTGTCTTTTTCTAAACAGATGCTATGGTCATAGTCTTTGAATTTCATGTAGGTCTTGAACTGTGGTAATTCTTTTAATATCTCCGCAATATGAAGTGCTTGTGGTATGTTAAGAACCGCACGCTTTATCCCATCGGCGTAGTGCCAAGTGAATTGTGCTTTACCGCTGCATTCATTTAATGTATAACCGTAACCGCATAAGTCTTCTAACTGATTCATACTCTTGAATGGTGAGAGCTAATCATTCACCAGAAGTATACAAGGTTTCAAAGGTTTGCCACTGTCGGAAAGGACTTCATACTTAATCTTAACCCGTTTATCTATCGGAGGGTTATGCAGATAGTTAACCTTCTGTGAGTGGTCCATGCCTGCCGAATTAAACACAACACCATCGTCAGTGCGTAGTTGTAACGTAGCTAGGTGAGGTTCTTTGATAGCGATAAACTCAGAAGACTCGTTGACGCCCACACAAGTGCAATCCATATCCTGCCACTCCTTTCGTTTAAGCAAACAGTTCCAGCGGTTCTCTTTGTTAGGGCAGTTATGCTCTCGTCCATAAGGTGCGTCATACGTTCGATACATCATTCCCTCATAACCCTCATCACGAAAGTTCCTATAGGCTTGTTCGGCAAAGGACGATGACACGCAGTAATAAGTTTGCACGATTTTGACAGGGTATTCCAGTTGGCCTTCCAACTCTTCGAGCTTCTCCAGTCTTATGTTCTGAGGAAGGTCGCTAATAATGTCGAAGATATTGTAAGTCAACTGGTCGATATCCCTGTGCGGCTGGTTACTGTTAATGGCAATCCTTGAATTGATCTTCTGCAAAGACATCCCGTGGCAGTAGAACTCTCCGTCAACATTCAGTTTGAGCTTTTGTAGAACTTCAACGAACGGCCTAACCACATCGGGATTCCACAACTTGGCAACGTCCAGACCATTCGATCTTGATTGCATCGTGTCGCCCCCGGTATAGATTCCTCTTATACCATTTAGCTTTGGTTGGATTAAGCAAGGGAATTGAACCTTACGAGGGACATACTTCTTAGCTAGCATTGGTTTCATATTAAAAGTCAGAGTTAGTTTTTACCCTTACGTCTTCGAACTTCATGTTGTCGACCCACATGCCATCACGATAGAACTCTACGTTCTCCTCGTCGTCTATCTTTTGTTTCACTTGGGATACATTCAGTCGAGTTAATACCATAAACCAAAGGCCGCTAGGACGCTTCAGTTCAATTGGTGTTAGTTGGTTTAGTTGCATTTCTTTTTGTTCCATGGTTGTTATTGGTTTGTATTTGGGTATTACGTAGGTTCGGGTTTGGGCTAGGGAATGGGGCTAGAATTAGCCTTTGCTGGGCCTACAGAGGGGCTACAGGCTATTTGAATTTGGATTAGGCATTCTCGGGCATAGATTTAAGGGCGAGGCTACAGGAGCGATCTGTGGGCCATTACGTTTGGCTGTGCGTTTCATCATATTTCTCCTGTCATCTTATCTTCTGAGCACTCGCCCCAGCTTGGTGCATAGAATCCATCGAACGGAATCACTACGTCCATGCCAGCTATTGACAGAGTGTTGTTAAAGTAACTCTTCAGTTTGCTTACGGCCCACTCCGTTTTCTCGATAGGGAACTGACCACACAAGGCATCGTGAACTTGATGCTGAGGTTCGATGATTAAACTACCATCTCCGTTCCTGTTCTCGGGATCGTTCCACAAATTCAACGCGGCTAAGTTAGTAGCATACGTTGTATTAGCTTGCGGTTCATGTGCACATGCTTCCCTCAAAGTCGAGTGATCGCGTGGCTTGCCAAAGAACTTCCGAACATGACCACTTGCACAAGGAAGCTCGGGATACCCTCGACTCTGCGTAACAATAGTCTTGATCTTGTTTTGCCAAGATAGGATTCCTACATATCTCACCCGCATGAACAAGTCCTGCAACGTCTTGCATTGCAAAGGAGTAACATTCAACAGCTTGCCGTCCTTCTTATAACTGTCACTAAGGATCGTAGCTGACATCTGCTTACCGCCAACGAGATAACAACTTGCGTGTTGCGCCCGCTTACAAGTAAAGTAAAGCCACCCACCTGGACCATCCTCGTTAATAGCCTTACTCTCGTCCTTCAACTTATCCCTTGACCAGGAGTTGACTTCTTTACCATGGAGATGCAGCAGTGCAATAATCTTAGCAGGTTTCAAACCATACATATAGTCTTCATACATTGTAGGGTCACCCATCTGCAAGCAGTGAGCCGCAACCGTCCAGCCGTCAGCACCCGCTAGGTCACATTGGTAGAAATAATTACCTTCGTCAGCTTTATAAAACTTGCGGAATTGTTTTGGGATAGTTGTCAAGTTGAACCCAGTCCCTGCAGCAGTCTTGGAAGAGGACATACGTCCAGTGACAGTTCCCACTACGTTATAGCTCGAACGGATTCGACCATCAACATCATATTTGATTTCGCAGAACGTCTTCTCTTTTAGCTTACGCCTTAGTGCGAGAATGATGATAACCACTGGATCGGCAAACTGCTTGAACAGTTCCAAACACGCTGACTCATCACTGGTGCGCTTAGTTGTATCTAAGCCTCGTCCGGTTTTCTTCTTCGGGTGCTGGACCGGGAAGCCTTTGATGTCATAGAGGTATATGCAAACCTGCTTAGGACTATTGACGTTCAGCGTTCCTGTTTCTTTATTAGCATCCTTGCAATAAAGTCTATCAAGACGTTCCTGAATCTCGTCGGCCTTGAGTTGACAAATGGCAGCACTTTCTTTCGCCGCCTCATGGTCATACTTAATACCCCTCAACATCATATACAACGTAGGACGAATCATGTCCATGTTAAACTTGTAATGTTCCAGAGACGTGCCTTTCAACATAGACTCCTGCTTACCTTGGATCTCCAACGTCACAGCTGAGTCCTTGCAACAGTATTCAGCATGAGTATTACGGTCGTCCTTAGTTCGGTCGTCCTTGTAATAAGGTTCCCTCGTCAGGTAACTACATAGCACGCCCAAGCCTTTACGTAACTCAGGTGCCAGCTCCCACGCTGCGAACATGGTATCATGCTTGATGTTACGGATCAGCATATTGAAACACTGAGCCAACCCACCGGCATCGTAAACTCCGTTCTGTAGAACCTTCTCAACGCCCGTGTCAAACAACATTAGCGACATAGACTTTAGGATGCGTTTCAAGTCCCACTCCTTGAACTCGTTGAAGACTACGATGAAACCTTCAAGCGGCTTGTCAGTGAAACTGCAACACGTTATGTTAGGAACAACGCCTTCGATGTCCAACGCTACCCGACACTTGTCTCGACGGAACCTATCAAACTCCGAGCAGATGTAGTCAACCGTGGGACGTAGTTCGAACTTGCGCTGAGGTATACGCAACTCCTTGAACTCCCCATCCTCCTTGGCACGTTGTAGATCGGACGACCATAGCGGTTGGTTTTGCCACTTGGTCATAATATCATACGGGTCATACGTAGCCAAGCACTTGAACGTAAAGAAGGGGCTGGTTGCATCAAGACACTGGAGCAGTGAGCCACGCATTTTGTTCATGGCATCCGCTTTAATATCAAGCCCGAATCCACCAGCATTCATACACTTCTGGCCTAGCAGTATTATCATATTAGGCTGAAACACCTGGAGTTCCTTGCGGAGATCATTCAGTGAGTCTTGAGTCTCAGGTGAATTAAGCCCAAACCTACCCTTGTATTGATTGAGGTAACCAAGGAAGCATACTGACTTCTGGATACCCACCGCTCCTAAGGCAGAGGTTAAGAAGTTACCTATACCAGAGGTGAAGGGTTGGCCCGATACGAAATCGTCTTCGTGCGGAGTTTCTCCTATGATAGCTAACTTGTATGAGGCATTGAATTTAGGATGGACTAACGGAATCTTTGGGGCGTCCGTTTTGTCCTGCCCAGTTAAGTCGATGTTTAAGTTAAGGTCCATATGATACAGGTAGTTAAGGTTAAGACGGCAATGATGAGTAATGCTACGCCGATAGGGTTACTTTTTTTCATAACCATACAGTTCGTTAGGTGTTAGACCCAAGCCTATACAGATCTTGAGCGTAGTAATATAGCTAGGGACACGACCGCCCCTCTCGTAAAAGCTAATGACATACTGACTTAGTCCGCAGCGTTCCGCAACTTCAGCCTGACTCAAACCTCTGCCATGTCGCCATTCGCGCATCCGGTTAGCAAAAGCATTCTTGAACGATTGGATCTGAGCATCACTTAACTTCTGCATCTTGTCCTCCTTCCAGGTCCAGACCCACCCGAGGGTCGTTAATGAAATCCACTTGGTTATTTAAGATTTCACTAATGATAGTCTTATAGTTATCCACACCACGTGCAAAGTGACCAGCGTTGAGTTCGATGCTGATAGGTTTAAGTCCTGAGTTTAACGCCACTCGTGCCATCGACATCTGGCCAGCGAACGGATCAAGAATCTTTTGTCCATCAAACGCAATAGCGTCAAGGATGAACTTCCAAACCGCGGCGGGCTTAGCGAACGGATTGGAATACAGTTTGCGTTCAAGGCTTCCGTCACAGGTAATGAAGTTCTTAGTTTGTGGGCTGTTGAGAACTGTCTTCGAGCCACGCCGGAGAACCATAGCAACTTCGGAAGCCTTGGTGAAGTTGAACTGTGGTGCGTTGTTCTTACAAGCAGACGCTTTGTTCCAGACAATTGGCCATCGCTGCACCTTGAATCCTACGTCCTCTGCCCAGCTCTGTAGCTTCTCATGGTGGTCTAGGTCATACCAGAAAATGCAGTATCCACCTTTCTGTCCCAGCATTCTGTAAGCTTGCTTCAAAAACTGAGGCATCATAGCTATGTTCTGTTCAACTTGGTGGGTCTCTTCCACAGTCTCCAAGTCCTTAACGTCAAGGTTGTCCATATCAATACCGTAAGGGATATCAGTAACAACGTGATCCACACAACCGGCCTTCATGCTTTTCATGACCGCAATACAGTCACCATGAATACAGTATTCGGACAAGTCAATGACGGCGTTCTTCTTAGACGACACCTCAGGCACAGTGCTTTGCCTTGGAGTGTCTTCGCGGTTAGGCATTGAATCAATGTTGTCAAGGTCAACGAACGTAACCGTATCAGTATTAGCTGGCGGAACTTCTTGAGGCTTACCGCCTAAGCGTCTTACCCTTTCTGCCATAGCTTCTTTCTCAGCCCTCTTCAACATGATCGTGACTGCTTCAGTGATTGTAGCGCAACCAAGGATATCGTCGTCACCTGACAGTAGTAGGTAAGCAATCTTCAAAGCGTTGGAAACATGAGCGGCACTGCGTCCGAAAAGTTTTCCCGTTTCGAACTGGAACCACTCACGGTTAAGCTCAGCTTGCTCTAACGTTTTGGCCGAATGCACTTGCTCAATCAACAGCACTTGTTCTTGCCATGACATATCAAGCCTTGCAATGTTCTCGTGAAGTTCTAACGATCGAAGCTTTGATTCCGACATCTCCTCCCTAAACAAGACCGGGATCTCTTTAAGTCCTAGTAATTGTAATGCCCTGACTCGACGTTCACCGCCAATAAGGTTGTTGTCTGTGCGTGACAGAACTGGCGGGTTCAGCAATCCAAGTAGTTGGATAGAGTCTGCCAGTTCCTGAATGTCTCCGAACTCCTTGCGGCTCCGGTTGTCTAGTTTGATGTCTGCTAGTGGAATGAGGGTTGATTCCTCGGGCCACTTTATTTGTTGTTGTGTGTCCATTGATTATTTACGTTCTCGGTTCTTCTTTCTTACATGCCGCTTGAGCATTATCTTATCCCTCTCCGTTAGTCCGTGACCTCTAAGTGCAAGGTCTAGTTCCCAATCCGTTTCGACCATGCACAAGATGCGTAGTCGTGACGCGTAGTATCGCTTCAAAGCGGAAATGGTTTCTGGGTCGGGCCGTTTCATCTGAAAGTGGTGGCGGAAAGTGCCTCCCGAACGAATGAACGGGGAGGTTAGGATGGCTCAAGGAAGCACTTCCCACCATAAATTGGTGACTGCTTACGCCAGTCAATCGGGATGCTAGACTCATATCCAAGCCGGTCTGTTTTTTGTGCGGCGACCTCCGCGAGTTGCTGGGCAGCAGTTTACTCGACGGGCAACAGACGTGCTACGCGAGCTTGCTTACCGTAGGTAGGGTCGTCATCGTGGACGATAATACCAATGACTTGGTTACCAGCCATTCCGGCTGCAGTATCCGCATTCAAGTTTGGACGACCTGATGGGTCGCACTTGAATACAGCGTCAATAACCTGACATACACCTTCGAGTGGGTCAACACCCGCATTCTTCTGACCGTCAGTCTGCATGATGTTATTGTAGGTCCGGAGTTTAGCAGCACCAGCATCAACCATAATGCCGTCTTTAGATGACGGAGTAGGGTTAGCGTTGGTAAGCATAACGACAAGGTTGTAGTTGTCGCCACGCTTGTTCGGTTCGATGGCACCCGATACGACTTGAAGCAGTTGCTGGCCTTGTGGCAACAGCGCGCGCTCGAAGTCTTTTCCGGTGAGTTCAATGTTTAGCGATCCTAATGGTTCCATTTTGTTTGTTGTGTTTGTTGTAACGGGAATACAGTCCCGAGGCTGTTTGGCCTTATGGCTAAAATTTAAGTTGTGATTGTGATGGGGCTTCCTCACCTGTTGCAGTTACAGTAGGTGCATCGCCGCCATGTGGATTAACTGAAATAACATCGAAGCCTCCGTCGAAGAGAAGATCGATAATGTCTTGAGCCACCCCAGTATCATCACTTGCATCGTCAAGTTCAACTAAGACTACGAATGCACGGTTCATGCTGTCGCTCCTTTCGTCGGCCTTACTTGTTCTACGATCCTCTTAGCGTCCAGTTCCATAACAGGTGGCAAGTCAAAGCTAGACTGTAGCCCGCGTTGATCACTGATGTTAGTCGGTATCGTTCTGATATAACGCTTGACTGTTATGTTAGTTCCGAACCCTTCCGTTTCCGTGTAAGGGTTAAGAACGTCAGAGAACAGTCCGGCAATCTTGTATCTTGTAGCACCCTGCACGGCTAAAGAGACTTCAGTTAGAGCCGCATCACCTTTTCCTATCTGGCGGTTCTCGAAGTGCATGGTGAAGATAACAATCTTACCAATGGTTTGGACTTCCGTGACTAGGTCATTCCAATACCGTGCATAGATTCCCCACTCAGGCTCAGTCAACTGCGCCCGGTTCAAGTTCGATTCAGTGACGAGAGGAGTGGCTGAACCTGCTCGCGGAACTCTCTGCCGGAAGATGTCCGACTTAATGTATTCCTGGATCGCGGTCCCACTATCAATGATGATGGTATCAATCGTATCATCTTTGGCAGCGGCCTGAATGCACTTCACCATGTGCGCCCACCTCATCATCGGTTTAACCTTGTCGCCTTTCTCGTCGACTGTCCCGTGATCGTATTTAATTGTCGAAGGGTCGATGCCGATTTCCTTCAGGTGACGCAGCGGACCACGGAGTTTATTGTCCGCGTCGAATATATACGGTCGCGGGAATTGTAAGGCCAGGGTTGTTTTGCCTGAGCCGGGTGCACCGACCAACATAATTGTGGTAGCGCGATTAACATCTAGTGTATCAAGTGTTTTCATTTTTTGTTGTAGTTAAGGTGGCACTGCCAGGACTCGAACCTGGACGTGAGATTTTAATAAGCTCACAGAACGATTACGTCCCGCGTATGCCATTCCGCCACAGCACCTTTAATTTATTTGTCTCTCCAATCTTCGTTCTCTTCTAGCCACGCACTGAGTGACCTCAAGTATTCCCTTAGCGGAACACCGGGTTCGTTGAACTTCGGGCATTCAAGTTCAAACTTCTCTATTAGTTCTGGGTCGTCTGTTGTCATCATCCTTCTTTGGTTGGATCCCATGTAACTGGGACGTAGTTACTACTCTTCAACATTAACTTCCGGCTGGCCTTGGCCAACGAACATACGTCAAAGTAACCACACTTACCATAGACCCTGATGCAGTTGCACTTGGAGGGCGGGAAGTAATTGCGGATGCTTGAACTGATGAAGTCACTGATGGACGTTAGCGTATCCTCTTTCCATTCAAGGATTTGTTCCTCAGTATAAGGGTAAGTTTGGCGCATAAACTCTACGCACTTCCCTGTTTTCGTAGGCTTCCTTAACGCAGCTACATTAAGTATGACTCCCTTAGGTAACTCTCCAAGGATTTTCCACAAGGCCCAGTTGTAACCAAGCATCTGCGAACTGATCTGGAACTTGTCCCAGAATGTATTACCCAGACGGCTAGTGGTCTTGTGATCCAAGGCCCAGACACCACCCATGAAGCTCGTTGCAATATCAATCTTACCGATCCAATAGATCATAAGTTTCTTTACGAACGTCGGCCCAGCGATCGGACAAATGATAGTATCGTTGACTTCAATTTCTCCCATCTTAATTTCAAACGCATTCTCGACAAAAAGATTACCATTATGCGTTATGGGTAGGAGTGTTTCACTATCGGAGTAATGTTCATAGTATCGTTGAATGACATTAAGAGCGAACTCGCAAGTTCTCCATTCATCAGTGATGGGGAACAAGTTGTAATGATCAATGATCTTCTGTTGACAAAGCTGCAGGGTATCATGACTGAAGCCGTGCAAGTAGAGCAGTTCCCACGCGTTGTGCAATGCTGAACCAAGATTCAATGCAGAAGTTGTAGCACCTGTGCGCCTCTCCCATACGTAGTATTGACCCTCGCGTTGACAGTATTGAAACTTCTCTAGTGTAGAGTTGTCGCAACGGAAGTTGAACACTCCATCCTCCCCTGTTGGGACTAGAATTGAGTCGGCTTCAGTCGGTAAGGTTGAGCTTAGATTCAAGTCCATCGATTTGTTCTGTTATGTCTTTGTTAACTAGTGCCTGAAGTTTACCTGCGATGCGGATACGTTCCGATCGGATAGCGAGGTTGACCTTGGGATCAAGACCCTCTCGCTGTAGTCTGCTAATGTATGCCTGTAGTTTCTTTCTCATGTTCTGTTCTGTTGTTCTGTTTGTTAGTCTATCTTACTTGAATAGGTGGCTCACGTCCTTGTGACCTTTCTTGGGCTTCGCTGCTTTCTTAACTGCTGATCTACGCGTAGGTGCGGAGGTCTGAAGCACACGCAAGTCGGCAAGATGTTTATCCAAACTTGCATCATCCATCGTGTGACAACAGCGTCCGATAATAGCCATCAACGGGGCGTCCTCGTCGAGGTTGTCAAGATCTAGTTTATTGTTTACGTTAGGGTCCATTAGACAAAGAGTGCAGGGTTGACATCACCGTTGATGGACTCGGAATTCTTGGTCAACTTAATAGCGGCCTTGAGTTCCTGCTTCATAGCTCTAAGCTTGTTCAAACGTTGTGCTCTCCAATGATGGAACGCTGTGAATTCGAGTTCTTCAAAGGGCAGCAACGCCTTACCCCAGCGTGCGATGAGGTAATAACCTGAAGTGAAATTGTAGTCAGGATTTTCTTGGAACCCTTGGACTAGCACCGGATCAGGATCGTAGTCCTTAGCGTGCCAAACCCTAGGCGCACCCTGCAACCGCGTTGGGCAGGTGTCGCGGAAATCTTTCAACGCTTCAAGAACTTCGTTAGGAACAAAGCTATCGTATTTTTCGAGTGCCGTGTCAACAGGAAACAGAATCTTAAAGACTTTGCTTTCAGTTTCCGTGATCGGACGGAACTTAAATGGTGCTGCGTTGGAATCTTTCAACTTCATTTCTGGCAGTTCGAGCGAATCTCTTAACAAGGCATTCTCTCCGTCCGCTACTAGAGCGTCCAGCCCAAAACCTTCTTGCTCAATTGTGTATACTTCAGTTATCATAGTGTGTGTGTTTGTTTGTTCATTTGCTGTATTACTTTTATCGCCTTGAGTTCATTGTCCTCATGAAAGTGTTGGGGTATTTCCGCGTCATCACAAAGCTGAACAAACATACTGAACAGTGAAGTGATGATACGGTCTTGCGCCCCACGTTGAGTGAAGCGGGATTGGAACGTGCGTTCATAAATTGTTTCAGGTATGCCACCTTGAACTGTGATCTTATCATCACGGTCAACATCGGTATACGGTCCAGGAATTTTAGTGCTCATAAGATCATGAAAGTGTCGGCGTTAAGTTGGTCAATACAAGCGTTAGGGAATTCATTCTCTCGTAAGCGTAGGTATTGTTGTTGCTCCACAGCAAGTTCACGTAGTTGGAAGTTCCAACCCGGTAGTTTTTCGTTGTTCATTAAAACTAACATCGCGTCTATGTCGTTGTTGCTTGCCTTGAGCACAAGCAAATCTCTCATTGCTTCCTCCTCTGCTACGTCAGGATCAAGCTGGACGGTGTGATGTTGAAAGTGATTGGCGTTAGTATAGTCATAGATGAGAACTCCCGCACCTTGGAGTGGTTGAGTGACCTTGCATTTATCCCAACGCTCACTGAACAAGTCGATATCGAAATCAACTACCCAGCGGTTTTGAATTAAGGATCTTGCAGCGTCACGGACTCGGGCCAAGTGAGTCTCGACTGAACCTTGAAGATTGAAAACGAAAGGCTTATTGAAGTCGCCCATGAGCCTCAGAAAAACTTGTTCATATCGTCTGAACATGCGTTCGCTGAAACGAAATACTGCAGGGTTGGCGTTGCCTTCTGACTTTCTGGTTCCCATTTACTAATGAAGTGCTTGAATTGGTAAAGAAAGGCAGCGGGACTCGGGAGATTAGACACCATGAAGAATGCTCCGTTGCCCCGCTACCTTTAATTGTTTAGCGATTAACCGAAGTGGCTAGCGCGGGTCTCTGCACTGACGCGAGCATCGTCAACCTTGAGGGCCAACGCAATACTCTCGCGAGTTGGGGTCGTGCCATCTTCACCGAACTCAAAAGAGAACCCAGCGTTTTTGTCACTGATGTTGGCAACGAACCGTGCCCAGTCACTACCGGCAACGGTCTCAAGGAACGTCTCTGCTTGGTCAAGCCATGCTTTTCCGATACGTCCAGTGGAGCCAGTTGCCTCGTAAGGCGTGGCAGCCAAGACCTGATCGACGATTGGCTGGAACACAGACTTGTCGTCAGCCTCACGCTGGACCCGTGCCCAGTAGATCTTCTCGGTTTCCGTGAACTTGCCGTCCTCGTCAGAGTAGCGGGCGTTACCGGTTGCCTTCGAGACGGCGGAAAGGAGTGCCTTACGGAACCGGCCTTTCCAACTGTGTTGCAGGTCGTTGTCGACTGCGGTGTCGACGCACGCGCCGATTGCTTTGGATGCCGCGTCATATTCTTCTGCCGTTTCTGGGCAGTTGCTGACGGACAAGTTCATTCCTAATACTGATGTAGTTACTGATCGCATTGTAGTTGTGTTTGTTGTTTTGTTAGAGAAAAGGAAAAAAGCAATGGCTTAGTCCACTGCTTTTCCTAAGCTCTGATATAGATTATCTCATAGTAATGAGAAATCTAAAAGCATTACAGCTAAGTTTTTTAATGTAGGCAAGCCTCATTAGCTGTTAGATTTTTCTAAGTAGTCCTTCATGCGTTCGTGAACATTACGGACAGCATGACACTGAAGCAGGAAGAACTCCTGCGGGTAATCATGTTGGAGGCGGATTAGTTTAGCTGAATCGGTTTTGCCAGTTGGAATCTCGATCTTTAACTTCACGAACATACTTAGTAAGTCTTCGCGGAAGTGCTTAACTATTAACTTAAGACTATCAAGTTCGAGCACTTCGTCCTCTCCTTTTAACTCAATTTGGTGAAGGATTGATCGCTCGAACTCATGGCTGTTTTGATACTGCGGAAGGCCAATGTCTTTGACCGAGTGCATAAGATCATCCTTCTTAGTTTGATCACACTCAAAGCAGTAATCGCCTTGAGTTTCTAACTGGGTTAGCCGCGAACCACACACATCACAGTGAGGTTCTTGGTTCTCGTCAATTGTGTATTTCATTTTGTTCTTGTTCTTGTTCTTGTTTGCCTATCGCTGATTCAAGTGCTTCTGCAACATCACCAAAGGTTGTCCAGTATTCATTCTCATCTTCAGAATATAAACCTGCGTCTATAATAGCAAGGTGGTAACCTGGGTCCAGCGTCAACGCTGCTCGTTCTTTGACTTCAGAATCTAAGTCTTTAAGATAGATCCGTGTCCACGTTGAGTAGACTACCTTGTCGGGAAACAACTGTTGCCCTAGTTGTGCGGTCACTCAGTTGTCACCGCTTTCGATATCAACGCGTTCGTCTAGTCTTTTAAGACAGAAGTTTCTTATCTGTTCTAGTCCAATTGTCATGAGTTTCACTCTGAACCTCCTTCGAAGATGTTGTCCTGACATTCTTGGCACATACCACCGATGTGATATTCTTTGAGGCTCAGTTCGTCCTTGAAAGAATCCAAGGTGACAGGCTTCGCGCAGAACACGCAGATCCTTTCGTTGATTGCCTCTTTCCGACCGAAGCCGGTGAGTGCTTTGATGATCGCTTCCACGGCTGTGTCTTTATGTGTTGGGATAGGTTTCCAACTGTCTTGTTTTTCGTTTTCTTTCATTTGTTTCTTCGTTGTAGTTATCGGATGTAGACAAGTGCGTCCACGAACCTGAGCCGAGGCTCTGTCTCTTCGTTGTATTTGTGCTTCATTTGAATAGGTTAGTTATTTCTTCTTGTCGTATGCGGATGGCATCCAACGCTACGTTCATTTCGTGTTCTGTGGGGTTCTTAATACCCTTCTTCCTGTAATCTCTTCGCGCCTCCTTAACTTCGGGCGACATTAACTCGCGGGCCTTTGCGTTGGAAGTCTTGCCGCCACCGCCGCCCTTGGGTAAAGGCCGCAAGTGGTCAAGCATAACTTCTAACCGCATAGAATCTACGTCGATTACAATGGCATGGATACCATCGGTTGAGACAACGGTCACGGAGCCATAACCCTCATCGCCATTGGCCCACGAGTGGATCATCTTAACTCCTCCGAGTCGTCGCCATGATTGGTCGAACGCACGCTTGCCGAACTCAGAACCATGCGACTTAACTTTACTAAGTAGCACGCCGTGAGAGGTCGCTTCGCCGTCCACGCCGATGTCGAAACCGAGCTTGCGATTGAATTCGTCCCAGCCTAGAACATACTGTTTCTGCCAGGGTTTGTGATGGACCGGGGACCAACCGCAATTCCATTTCCACTGGATGCCGTTGGGGTCAGTTATTGGTTGAAGTCTCATTGTTCAGAATGGTAATACTTCTTCGAGGTAGTCTGGTTCAAGACCGAACGTTCCCGCAAGCAGGTCAGCGACCTCTTCCCATAGTTCGTAAGCTCTTCGATGACGCCCAACATCTAACAGTTCGGCTATCTCCAGTTTGAACTCAGCGACTTGTTCGTCGGCATCTTCTTTACTAATCTTGTCTCGTTCAACGAGAACCTGTGCTATAGTCTTCATTAGAACGATTTGATTAAGGTTCGAAGGGAGAGCATACAGTCAGCGCGGTGGAAGTGCATATCTGTCAACCAGTCGAGGAGGAAATCCATGTTAATGTCCCTTACTAGTTCGTCCTCGATTCCCAACGTGAACCGGGCATAACGGGCGAAGTAGTAGAGTTCGTGATCGGGCTTAGTTTCGTAGAACGTAATCAAACGTTCAATTTCATTTGGGTCGCGTAGTTCAGTCATGGTATTATTTCATTAGGGTTTTGAGTTTAGTAAGTAGGGTCGAGATCGTGCCGGATTGACACTCCAGTTCATCGACCGCGCTGAGGTAATCATCGAAGTCCAACATGGTCTCGATTGCGTTAAGCTCCTCAACAAGGTCAACGATACCCTGTTGCACTTCATCTACGATAGGTCCGAGGTTGCTCATTTTCGTAAGGTTTTGAGGTGGTCCAAAATCTCGGTGATGACACCGACATGGATTTCTAACTCGTTCTTGGCTGCCTCAAGTGAATCCTCGCGGACCCAGTGGGCTACGTTATCAAGATCGTCGGTAAGTCTTTCGATCTTTAACGTGAGTGCATCTAGTTTCTTGAATCTGGCTGGTTCTATTCTTGACATGGTATTATTTTCTGTTCAGTAATGGAACCGGGCCTTAACTATTGCGCCGAATTCCATCTTCTATATTATCCCATAGTAATGAGGATATTCCGAGAAGTCATTTGAATGATTTGATTACGTTGATAGCTCAAGTGCAGGTTGATTCCTCGTACATAAATTTTAATCTTTACGAATCGTCGGTCAGTCTGTCGTATGTCGGGCATGACCCCTCTCTCTCATTAGTTAGGTTTTATTATATATAAAAATATATATATATACAAGAAAGAGAGATAAACCAAGTGAGCTTGATAGTTAGCGTCTCCTAATAATCAACCTTGAGAATCAGGGGCAGAGCTAACGACCTACGACCGACCAACCGACACGATGTAAACTGCTACATGATGCTTTTGATTCTCACTCTCTTTCGTCCAAAGTCTAGCGCAAGTTTGTTGCGATTTAGGTTCTGAATTGGTGAGAATTGATTCTTAACGCTCAAATTAGAGTGAAAGTTATAAAAATGTAAATTCTAACCAAGTTTTCCCACCCGAATCCCGTAAGCGACAGACCGAAGTATCTGCACAAAAGCCGTGAGCTAAACCTGAAATTTGGTAGACAGAAAAAGGCCAGACTACTGTAAATAGTCTGGCCTTGAAATTGTAATTAGAGACGGCTAGTGTTAGCTCGCAAATCTACCGAAGCAGCTGCGTTATTACCAAGCCCCGGTTCGTTAAAAACCTTGAGCATGTGACGCTTAGATTCGCCATCAAGCTCCTCTCGTACGAGCAGTTCGCCAAAGAAACTCATCATTGAGACTTCATCTCGGTTCACCGTAAACCAACGCTCATTGGCGTAAATATAGCCTTTGTGCTTAGTGGTGCGAATTACTACGACTTCTTCTTTATCAATATTTTTAATACTCATTTTTTTCGAATGTTGAAGTTTTAAAACATTCTTACTCTGACTAGGGAACTTCCGATCTCGGATTGTTTTTTTAGTTGAATAACGCGTCAACTTCCGCCGCACGCTCTGCCGACTGGGCAAGCCGGTGCTCGGCTAATTTACGGACGTTCTCATCCGTAGTTTCTTTGCCAGCCATTTTAAGGTCTGACTTGGCTTGTGCAACAAAGGGCGACAACGCGCCCCATTTGGATTTGCGGAGACCCTGAAGCCGGACATATTCCAACTCCATTCCTTCCACAAGTTCACCTTTCTTTGCCAATTGCTGGCC
>TARA_R110002051_G_scaffold26789_5_pt1 | contig 21344 bp, 15 predicted proteins | sample TARA_R110002051 | Tara Oceans TARA_R110002051 (sample SAMEA4397023) | marine metagenome | biome: Polar Biome; feature: [MES] marine water layer (ENVO:01000295) within the mesopelagic zone...; material: water (ENVO:00002006), including particulate matter (ENVO:01000060) such as......
TGGATGATGCCTTCGTGGCGCCCGAGCACCGTGCCATCGAGATGCACGATATCGCCGGGCTCCGCCGCGCCGGGACGCAGTTTCTCGACCAGCTCCGCATAGCGTCCGTTCGGCACGAAGCAGATATCCTGGCTGTCCGGCTTGTCCGCAATGGCAAGGCCGAACCTGCGCGCATGCTCGCGGGTTTCCTCTTTTTCCATGCCGCCAAGCGGGAAGCGCAGAAAATCGAGCTGCTCCCGCGTTGTCGCGAACAGGAAATAGCTCTGGTCCTTCTGCGGATCGATGGCGCGGTGCAGTTCCGCCCCGTTCTCGCCCTCGACCCGGCGTACATAATGCCCCGTGCAGAGCACGTCGGCCTGCAGCTCCCGGGCGGTCGCCAGCAGGTCACGGAACTTGACGGTCTGATTGCAGCGCACACAGGGGATCGGGGTTTCGCCCCGCAGATAGCTGTCGGCGAAATCGTCGATCACTTCCTGGCGGAACCGGCTCTCGTAATCGAGCACATAATGCGGGAAGCCCAGAGCGTCGGCGACATTGCGCGCATCATGGATATCGAGACCGGCGCAGCACGCACCCTTCTTGGCCAGAGCCGCGCCATGGTCATAGAGCTGCAGCGTGATGCCGACGACATCGTAGCCTTGCTCAGCCATAAGAGCCGCGGTCACGGAACTGTCGACGCCTCCGGACATGGCGACGACGACCCGCGTGTCCTTCGGGGCCTTGGCAATACCGAGCGAGTTGAGTGTGCGTGCTGTCATAATGGGCGCAATATAGGAATTACTGCCCGACAGGCAAGTGGCGGTTGCGCATGGCACCTGCACCCTGCACGCGGATACACCCACGCACAGGGGGCCGGGTGATGCGGTCAGGCCTCAATTGTTTTTGATATTGGTGAGGAAAGTCTGGACCTTCTCGGACAGCATGCGCGCACGTTCGCCCAGCGTCTCCGAGGCCGCCGCCATCTTGTCCGCGACCTGCAAAGTATCGGAAGAGGACCGGCTGAGGCTCGACGCCACCCCATTGACCTCGTGCGCACTGTCCGTCGCCTGACGTGTGTTCGTCGCCACGAGCTGGGTCTGTTCGTCCTGCTCTTTCATCGTGTCGGAGACTTCGCGGCTGTTCTGCTCCATCTGGTCGATGGTGTCACTCAGTTCACGAATGATGGAGACAATATTACTGGTGTTTTCCTGGTTCTCGTGGATGTGGTTCTCGATCTCGCCGGTCGCGTTCGAGGTCTGGCTTGCAAGATTCTTGACCTCATTCGCCACAACCGCGAAGCCCTTGCCTGCCTCTCCGGCCCGCGCCGCCTCGATGGTTGCGTTAAGGGCCAGCAGGTTGGTCTGCTCGGCAATATCCCGGATCAGGCCGATCACCTCCCCGATCTTCCGTGAATTATGTTCCAGAGTCGCAATCGCCTCGTCGGCGCTGCGCGCCTTCTCGACGGCCTGGGTCGCGATGCGGCTTGAGGTCAGGACACTCTCCAGAACCCTCTGGATGGAGCGGGAAAGCTCATCCGCTGCCTGACTGACCAGATCCACGCTCTGGGCCGCCGTCACGGCAGAGGCCTCCAGCTGGCCGGACTGGCTCTGGTTCGTGCCCGCCACCTGGTCCAGGGTCTGTGCGGTCTCCTTCAGATCCCCGACGGACGCCGCCAGATCGTCCATGAAGTTCTTGATCACCGCCTCGAACTCGTCCGTGAGCTTCGAGACCCGGTGATACTTCTCGATCTCCACTTTCTGGAGACGCTCTTTCTCCGCACGCGCTTCGTTCTCACGGATGATGTTCTGCTTGAAAACCAGCATAGCCCGGGCCAGTTCGCCGATCTCGTCCTGCCGGTCCACGTGATCAACCGCGACATCGGTCCCGCCGCTCGCCAACACGGATGTGGTTCTTGTCAAAGATGTCAGCGGATTGGTGATCCGGAAGAAATAGACCCAGACCGTTACAGCGATCCCGAAGATCATCACCGGCGGCACACCCCAGAAGGCGAGACCGATAACATCCCGCAGCCCGCCAATCTCCTGCCCGAGCCTGGCGGAATTTTCGGGATTTGCGCTCATGCTCGCCCAGGTCTGTTGCAGCGAGCCTATCTCATGATGAAGCGCTGTCACGGCGGCAACCAACAACACGCCAAACAGCACCAAGCCGCAAATTACCAGCCAGGCAATATGCTTGATCCGGATTTCCAGTGTACGTCTCGCCAGCTATGGGATTGATCTAAATCAGAAAATTCATAAATACAGTTTACCGTGTCAGGTCCGGTAAAAACAATGAAATCCTAATTCGCGTGAGGCGGCATCACCTCACGCATTGGCGGCGCGCAGCCCCATCTGCCAGAAATCCCGCTCCAGCACGGTTGCCGCCTCGAAGGTTTTGGCCAGATCGGCGAACCGGTCTTCCCCGCCGCGCCGGGCCGCGAGAGCGTCGAGATGGGCGGCCGCACCGCGTGCGACCTCCTGATAGTCCTCACCCGCATACATCTCAATCCAGGCGAGATAGGGGTTGCCGTCCCGCTTCGTTGCCGGATCCGCCGCGAGCCGGGCTCCGATCACGCCATAGCCGACCACGCAGGGTGCCAGTGCCACATGCAGGTCCAGCATGTCCCCCGCCATGCCGCGCTCCAGCACATAGCGCGTATAGGCCATGCAGGCCGGGTCTTCCGGCAGCGCGGCCATCTCTGCCTCGCTCAGCCCCCAGCCGGCGCAATATTTGACATGCAAATCCATCTCGATATCGAGAATGCCGGAGATGACGGCGGAGGCCGCGCGCATATCCTCAAGCCGGTCGGCCTTGTAGACCGCAAGGCCGTAGGCCCGGGCGAAATGGATCAGAAACAGGTAATCCTGGCCGAGATAATGTTTGAACGCCGCTTCCGGCAAGGTGCCGTCCGCCATGCCGGCCACGAAAGGATGTGCGGTATAAGCCTGCCACGCATCCGGTGCCGCGGCGATCAGCCGGCCGAGGAAGCCATCTTCAGGGACGAGACCGCTCACGCCGTGCCGTCCGGCGGCAGGGTCACGACCAGACCGTCGAGTTCCTCGGTAATGCGGATCTGGCAGCCGAGGCGGGACGTGTCGACAATGTTGAACGCGAGATCGAGCATGTCTTCCTCGTCGTCGCTCGGCGCCGGAACCTTCTCGTACCATTCCGGAGCGACGTGGACGTGACAGGTCGCGCAAGCGAGACAGCCCTCACAGGCGCCTTCGATATCGACATCGTTTTCGCGCGCAATCTGCAGCAACGTGTATCCGAGCGGGGCATCGACTTCCTGACGGGTACCGTCACGGCCGATGAATGTCATGCGGGGCAAATCACTCTCCGTTCGAGATCCGCTCGAAGGGCGGATTATTATTGGTCGGTTGACGAGCGTTTGTACAAATCGCACCAGGCCGCGACAAGCCTGTCGATATCCTCGTCCGTCGTTTCCCACCCGATTGAGACACGAATCGCGGTTTCCGCATCCGGTGAGTCCGGGTCCATCGCATCCAGCACATGGCTGCGCCGGACTTTGCCGGACGAGCAGGCGGAGCCCGAACTAATGGCAATCCCGGCAAGATCCATCGCGATCACCTGGGTCTCCCCCCTGGCCCCTCGAATAGATACACAGCTGGTATTTGGCAGGCGCGCCACTCCCGAGGAAAATATCCGTGCGCCATTCCCTGCCACCATAACTGCCGCCTCGAACCGGTCACGCAGCGCCGAGACCCTTTGCCAATCGCCAAGCGCCCTCAATGAAGCCTCCGCCGCGGCACCAAAACCGGCAATGCCGATCTTGTTCTCCGTCCCGGAGCGCCGCCCCTTCTCCTGCCCGCCGCCGGACTGGACAGCTTTCAAATCCAGCCCCTCACGCACGACAAGTGCGCCAACACCCGACGGCCCACCGATTTTATGGGCCGAAAGCGACAGCAGATCGACGCCTGCTTCCTTCATGTCGACGGGGAGTTTGCCCGCGGCCTGCACCGCGTCGCTGTAGACGAGAGCTCCGTGCTCATGCGCGATCTCGACAATCCGGTCGATTGGCTGCACCACGCCTGTCTCGTTGTTCGCCCATTGCACGGCGACAAGAGACGCCTCTCCGCCCTGCGCCAGAGCGGATTTCAGCTCCGCAAGGTCGAGCACACCATCGCCATCCACCGGTAACCGGACAGCATCCGGCATGGCCGCAAGAACCGCGTCATGCTCGATAGCACTTGTGATGATACGGGAACGCCCGCAGCCCTTCAGCGCCAATGCAGAGGCTTCGGTGCCGCCGCTGGTGAACACCACCGATTGAGGGGCAGCACCGACCAAAGCCGCCACCTGGCGGCGCGCGGTTTCCACCAGGGCTCGGGCGGCCCGGCCGGGGCCATGCACGGAAGACGGGTTTCCCACGACGTCCATCGCACCGACCATCGCGGCACGGGCTTCATCCCTTAGCGGCGCTGTCGCGTTATAGTCCGCATAGACTCTGTCTGGCATTGTTGCCCCAAATCCCGGCCAATCGCTCAGCCGAGATAAGCAGGCGGGACAAGACCGTCAAGGAAGGAGCGCGTCAGTGCGGCACGCGCCCGCTCATCAAATCCTCGACTGTTACCTTGTCCAGATAACCAAGAACCTGACGTCCGACTTCTTCCCAGAGAGGTTTTGTCGGATCATCCGAACATCCCCTGGCCGCGAACATGCCATCGTCGTCCTGATTACCTCGCACCGGGTGTTCAATCGCCGTCATGACATCGGAAATTTTGATTTGCGACGGTTCGATCGCAAGAAGATATCCGCCACCAGGTCCCCGGACACTCTTCACGAAGCGCGCCTTTCGGAGCTGAGCGAACATTTGCTCAAGGTATGAAACCGAGATTTTTTGCCTTGAGGCTATCTCTGCGAGAGAGACTGGCCGACCATCATCATGTCTGGCCAGGTCGCAGACAGCCATAACTGCATAGCGCCCTTTAGTACTGAACTTCACGTTATTCGACCCCCGTGCCGATATGGTCACTGCTCACCGAGGCCCCAACAAACGGTGAACATTGCAGCAGAACGGAGGTCCCGTCCGTTCAGTTACGAAATAGCGGCCAATTTTCTATGGCCATAATGCGCATCGACCTATGCTTCCGTTACCGGGCAGCAATGCTACACTTGTATTTTACAGCCCGAGTAAGCTAAAGCCAGACTCTTGCTGTTAGATTGAGATTACAGCTAATACGCAATAAATGTAAACCGGGATAGAGACGGATTACCCTGATATGCTCGTGATGTGCAGTCAGCAGTTATCCGCCCGACCGGATCGGGTGAGCCGGAAGACCGGCGGTTGAGGAACGGATCGTATGCCTGAAGTCATTATGAATGGTCCCGAGGGGCGCCTTGAGGGACGTTACGTCCACAGCAAGAAAGAAAATGCTCCCATCGCCCTGCTGTTGCATCCGCATCCGCAGCATGGCGGGACCATGAATAACAAAGTCGTCTACTCGATGTTCCAGAACTTCGTGAACCGCGGATTCTCGACTTTGCGTTTCAATTTCCGCGGAGTCGGCCGGAGCCAGGGCGTGTTCGACCGGGGCGAGGGCGAGCTCAGCGATGCCGCCTCCGCGCTGGACTGGCTGCAGACCTATAACCCGAATGCGCCCTATTGCTGGGTCGGCGGCTTTTCCTTTGGTGCCTGGATCGGCATGCAGCTTCTGATGCGCCGCCCGGAGATCACCGGTTTCATCTCGATTGCCCCGCCGGCCAACATGTTCGACTTCACCTTCCTCGCCCCCTGCCCGGCCTCGGGCATCATGGTGCATGGCGATTCAGACGATGTCGTACCGCCGGACTCCGTGAAAAAGCTGGTCGACAAGCTGTCGGCCCAGAAAGGCATCGTCATCGACCATGTCGTGGTGAAGAACGCCAATCATTACTTCACCAAGCATCTGGAAGATGTGAACAAGGCGGTCACCGGCTATCTGAACAAATCCCTGCCGGAGAGCGAACAGCTCCCCGAAGCGCAAAAGTAAGACACGCTTCAGCCGGGCTTGTACTCAGCCCGGCATGTGCAAGGTGCCGCCTGACAGCGGCACCGGCGCCCGGGTCGTGCCAGGGAAGGTCAACGGCTTTCCCTGCAGGCTGCGGATGGCCAGATAGGCAAAGGCCTCGGCCTCAACGGCATCGCCGTTCCAGCCAAGATCGTCCGCCGGCACAATCGGCGCATTCAGGCGCTCTGCCAGCATAATCATGAGTGTTACATTGTGACGGCCACCACCACAGGCGATCCATTGTGAAGCCGCATGCGGGAACCAGCGTTCGGCCAGAACGACCGAGGCCGCCGAGAATGCCGTGAGCAGCGCCGCGCCATCTTCATCCGACAGACCGACAACAGCCGCCATCGCACGACGCGCGAAATGGTCCCGGTCGAGGGACTTTGGAGGTTGCCGGTCAAAATACGGATCGGAGAGCAGATCCATCAAACGTGCATCATCGACCCGTCCCTTTGCCGCCAAGGCGCCACCCGCATCGAAACGCGCGCCGCGCCGCACCCTTACGAAATCGTCAACCAGGGCATTCGCGGGACCTGTATCGAACGCCAGCATTGCTTCCGGGCCAGCGCTTTCATCGCCATCGATCCAGGTCACGTTCCCGACCCCGCCAAGATTAAGCACTGCCACCGTGGAGCCAAGCCGCCGCGTCAACGCCCGGTGATAGACCGGCACAAGCGGCGCGCCTTCCCCGCCGGCAGCGACATCCGCAAGACGCAGGTCGAAGACAACGGGGCGGTCCGTCAGACGTGCCAGCACATCCGGCGCCCCGATCTGGATCGTTCGGCGGTGCTCCGGTTCATGCAGAACGGTCTGTCCATGAAAGCCGATCACATCGATTTCGGCACGCGCCACGTCTTCGGCCGCAAGCAGGGCGGAAACCGCCTCCGCATGCTGTTCGGTCAATTCCGATGCGACCCCCGCAACATCGCCGACATTGCCCATGACGGATTGCAGCCGGGCCCGGAAATCGTCGGAGTATGGCATGCTGATAAAGCCGCGCCGGCGCACTTCACCCTCGCCATCGCTCTCGATCAGGGCCGCGTCGACCCCGTCCATCGAGGTCCCGCTCATCAGGCCGATTGCCCGGTATGTCTTCTGCCCGCTCACCCCGGCATCTCCGCAAAAAACCATCTCATTATGTGCAAAGCCCCCTGGCCGGGCGGTTCCGGTTGAGACGGAGGTGCCCATGTGCTAAGTGCTCGCGCCTTGGATTCTGACACATTTGCACCGGGAACACGACCATGAGCCAGTTCAAATCGGGCTTCATGCAGACCATGAGCGAGCGCGGGTTCGTCCATCAATGCACCGATAATGACGCACTCGACGAGATGCTGAACAACAAGGTCGTGACCGCCTATATCGGCTTTGACTGCACGGCCGACAGCCTGCATGTCGGCAGCCTTATCCAGATCATGATGCTCCGCCACCTGCAGCGGGCCGGTCACCGGCCGATCGTGCTGATGGGCGGCGGCACCAGCAAGATCGGCGATCCGTCCTTCAAGGACGAGGCCCGCAAGCTGCTTTCGGATGAAGACATCGAGCACAACAAGTCCGGTATCAAGACCGTGTTTCAGCGTTTCCTCAGCTTCGGCGAGGAAAGCAGCGACGCGATCATGTGCGACAATGCCGAATGGCTGGACGGGCTGGAATACATCCCGTTCCTGCGCAAGATCGGCCAGCATTTTTCGGTCAACCGGATGCTCAGCTTCGATAGCGTGAAGACGCGTCTGGAACGCGAGCAGTCGCTCAGCTTCCTCGAATTCAACTACATGATCCTGCAGGCTTACGACTTCCTTGAGCTGCGCCGGCGCTATGGCTGCCAGCTGCAGATGGGCGGCTCGGACCAGTGGGGCAACATTGTCAACGGCGTCGAGCTGACGCGCCGGGTCGACCAGCAATCCGTTTTCGGCCTGACCACGCCGCTGCTCACCACCGCTTCCGGCCTGAAAATGGGCAAGACGGAGAAAGGCGCCATCTGGCTCAACAAGGAACGCCTGTCGCCTTACGACTACTGGCAGTTCTGGCGGAATACGGAAGATGCGGATGTGGGCAAGTTCCTGCGCCTCTTCACCGAGTTGCCGCTGGACGAGATCGCCCGGCTCGAAAAGCTGGAAGGCGCCGAGTTGAACGACGCCAAGAAGGTGCTCGCGAACGAGGCAACCGCCCTGCTGCATGGCCGGGAAGAAGCCGACACCGCAGCGGAATCCGCGCGCAAGACGTTCGAGCAAGGCGCTCTCGGCGATAGCCTGCCGCGCGTCTCCGTCGAAGCGTCACAGCTTTCCGAAGGCCTCTGGATCGTGGATGCCATGCGCATTGCCGGACTTGCCGCGACCAACGGCGAAGCCCGCCGCCTGATCAAGAATGGCGGTGCCCGGGTTAACGATGTTGCGGTCTCCGACGAGGCACTCAAACTCGGGGACACCGATCTTGCCGACGGCGTGATCAAGCTGTCGTCCGGCAAGAAAAAGCACGTGCTGCTGGAAATCTGATTTACGGCACGCCTCTGAATCAGGGGCGATATCGCTTTATGGGCTGGTATCCTGCGGCGGAGGCTCCGCAGGTGCCGGGTCCTTCGGCGGCGCGTCCGAAAACCTGAACAGGTTACGGAATATGCCCGGCGTTAGCGCTGTCAGCGGGTTGACCGTGACCACCGGCTTCTCCAGCGTGCCGCTCACCCCGAATTCCGACGCCAGAAATCCTTCGCCTTCTCCGCCGGTCAGCAACGTCCCGATCAGTGGTATCGACTCGAGAAACTCGTTCAGGACGTAAGCCGGGACGAGCATGCCATCCAGATCCATCACATCCTGTTTGCGGTCAATAGAACCGTATGCCGAGATACCGAGGGACGCGCCCTGCGCCAGAAGCCGTTCAAGAACCAGCAGTTCCTTGGAAACATGCATCGCGGCATCAAGCCTGGCAAAATGAATGCCCCGCCCCTGCACGACAGCCGGCAGCCCCGCGATCGACGCCGCGCTCAGTAGCTGGGCCATAACCGGCGCGTCGGCCAGATTGAAATCCAGCACCGACAGAGAAACGTTCCACCCCGTGCGGCCGTCCCGCTCCTCGCGGAAGCCGGAAGCGGCAAGTTTCCCGCCCACAATCGAATCAAATCCCTTGAAGGATTTCAGCATGTTTCCGGCATTCTGGGAGCTGATATCGAAATTCGCCTGATCATCCACAGCCGAATAGAAAACGTCGACCGGTTCCATCCCAAGCAGGCCGTTCGCCGCGAGAGACAGGGTTCCGGCGCCATCATCTTCCAACAGCATGGTGACATCGCGCATCGGATCGAGATCCCCGATCAACACCTGATCGACCCGGGCATTCACCACAAGCGGCAGATCAATCTCACCCGCCCCCCCGTCAAACTGATCGATCAGCGGGCGCAGGTCGGCGAACGGGCCTTTGATATTTGCGGTGAAGCCGCCCGTCCCGTCCGCCGCGACCACGCCTGAAAGATCGGTCTTGCCGAGTTGCAGCCGCTCCACCGTCAACCGGCTCGGCAGCTTCGTCTCGCTGGAAAACGCAACAGACCCGGATGCGGCGAGATCGCTGGTCGCGACCTGGAAACTGTCGATTGAGGTCAGAACATCGTCCCGCACCTGCAGGCTGGCCCGCAATGTTCCGGCGGCACCGGCCGGCTTTTTCCAGCCCAGCTCGCCAATCTCAAGCGCAGTATTCTGCAGCCCCATGACAAGATCGATTGAGGTGTCGCTGTCTCCGCTCTCTTCGATCGTCGCGTCGAGTTCAACCTCGCCATCGGCAAAACGCCGGAGATCAAGCCCCAGATCCGCGAGCTTATCCGTGTCCGGCCGGACAATGACATGGGTCCGGCGGCGAATTTCCGCTTCCTTGTCGAAGGATTGCAGGAAGCCAAGCTGCACTGGCAATTCGGAAAGCTCGCCACTGCCGTCAAGCAGCATGCCGTTCTTGTCGAGTTTCAGGGACATTTCTCCCTGCTCGAACGGCAAGCGGGTCGTCCTCGTGGGCAGGGAGACATCCGAAAGCTGCCCTTCGGCCGACAGATCGACCATGTCGAACGTCATGACCCGGAGCAGCGGCATTTCAAAATGCATGTGTCCTTTAGCCGTTCCGCCAACCTCGTCCGGGGAAAACCCGAGGGCCTGCGCATAGCCGAAAGGCTCCGTATCGAGGACACGGAGAATATCCGAGATCGGCCCCTCCACATCCGCGTCGATCATCGCGTAATCATCGCTGACCGTGTGAATGCCCGTAAGGGAGACCTTCCCTCCCGTCAGTTTGACCCCATCCAGATGGCCCGTCGTAACCGTCGCATCGAGACGCTTCTCCGAGAAGGTCATCGTGCCGCCGATCTTCAGGGCGGGCGGAAGCGGCGGCAGGTAATGCACCGTGACGTCCTGATACGCGAGCTTGCCGTCGACGGTCACGTCCCTGAACCGCGTTTCCTCGCCGACATCCATATGTCCGGCGATCTGCGCGGTGATCTCTGTGATGGTCCCGTCCTGCAGGTTTTCCGTGACCCAGCCACGCGCGATCTCGAACAATTCCGGCGGCCAGTAATCCTTGATATTGTCCACCGGCAGACCGGAGATCTTGGCTGTCATGTCCAGAGCAGGTTTGGACAGGTCCTTCAGCCCCCCCTGCACCATGATCACCATCCCGTCCTTCTCGAGAACGAAATTGCGCAGCGCCACGCTATCTTCGCGGCCGTCATAGCCAATCTGGAAACGCAGGCTGTCATAAGCGAGAGGCGCGGACATAACAGTGTCGAGAGAAATCGCGCCGTCGGTCGCGGTCGCGATCACATCGATGCTTTCGAGCGCACGAAAATCCTGCAGGGCAAAGGCAATACTGCCGCTGAGTTTGCTCGACACCTTGAAATCGACGGGAAGAGTCGGCAGCCGGGAGAGAACCAGATTAGGCGCCAGTCCCTGAAACAGGAGAGCGCCGTCAAGCTTCCGGCTCCGGTAAAAATAATTACCGTCTCCCCGGATTTCGACACTGTCTCCGCCGACAGCGAGATCCGCCCGCGCTTCAACCCGCCAGCCATCCCGTTCACGCTCGAACGTGCCGTCGAGCCCCGACATCCGGATGTTTCCGAATTTCCCGGCATCGTCCTGCACGCGCACGGTGGCGCGTCTCAGGGAAAACCGCTCCAGCCGCTCCAGACCGGCCAGTCCTTGCTCCCCGCTCTTCGGCGGCTCCTGCAACACCGACAACAGGTTCCCGGCATCCACGTCTCCGCCGGACGGGGCCGCGCCATAGAGCGCATAAGACCCGTCGGCCCTCCGTTCCAGATTAAGCACGGGCTGATCGACGGCTATATGGACGGGCGCGATCTCGCCAAGCAGAAGCTGTGGCCCCGACAGGGCAATATCCGCGGACGGAGCGAACAGGATAAGGCCACCGGACTGATTGTTCAGGCGCAGGCTGGTCACCTTGACCTCGAACAACCGGCTCCAGCCGCGCCATTCCATGCTGAGCTCACCGATCGACGCGGTTCCGCGCTCGGCCGGGATCAGCGCTTCGGCAACCCGTGACTTCAGAAACTCGAGCGGAACCGGTTGCGTGCTGGCGCGCCAGAACACCAGAGCCGCGAGCACGACGACACCGGCAAAGATCGCTGCTGCGATTTCAAGGGTGATCTTGGTAGTTCGTATCAGCACGCGGGGTACTCTTGGCTCGGGATTGTTCCGATTATCATAGGGTATGCCGACTGGCGACGTTAAAGACGATTAATCGTCATGTTCCGATGGATCGGGTAATCAACGTGATCCAGACATGATCCGGACCTGCCCGGTTGACGTTCGCCCAGACCGTGCGCACCCTTCACCAAGTTTAACCAGTACCGGGGGCATCGGTGTTTCTGGACCAGATCGAGCATTTCCCGGAAGTAACGGATACCGAGGCCGCCCGTATCGGCCTTGAGCGCTGGCAGGAACAGCCAAGTCTGCTATCTGACCAGGCCCTCGCCGACCGGGCGCGCTCCATAGCCGAACATCGGAATGGCGGGCGTCTGTTGCAAGGTCTCTTTGCAAACAGCCCCTACCTGACCCGCTTGTTGATCCGGGACACCGGCTTCGCCGCCAGCCTTCTCGAAGAGGGCCCGGACGCAACCGAAACGCGCCTGAAAGAAGATGCCGCCGCTCTCGATCCCGCCGCCCTGAACACGGCCGAGCTGATGACCGCTCTGCGTGTTCTGAAAAGGCACTATTCGCTGACCACGGCCATCGCCGACATCACCCGGGTCTGGCCGCTGGAGCGGGTGACCGGCGCGTTGAGCGAGCTTGCCGATATCGCCATCGCAGCTTCCTGGCGGCACGCCCTGCACCTGCAAGCCAGTACCGGCAAACTTCCCACCGCCGGCAGCGATGATATTCTCGACGGATCCGGCCTGATCTGTCTCGGCATGGGCAAGCTCGGCGCCCGGGAACTGAACTATTCCAGCGACATCGATCTGATCGTTTTCTATGACAACGAACTCCCGCTCTACCGGGATGTCGAGGAATTGCAGAAGCATTTCGTCACCATGACCCGGCTGGTCGTCCGCATGCTCGAGGAGCGGACGGCCGATGGCTATGTGTTCCGGACGGATCTGCGTCTGCGCCCCGATGCGAGCGCCATGCCGCTCGCCGTCTCCACCGCCGCCGCCGAAATCTATTACGAGAGCCAGGGCCAGAACTGGGAACGCGCCGCATTGATCAAGGCCCGCCCCATCGGATCGGACAGAAAAGCGGCGCAAGAATTCCTGACCCGGATACGCCCGTTCATCTGGCGCAAGCATCTGGATTTCGCGGCGATCGAGGATATTCACTCGATCAAGCGGCAAATCGCGGCCCACAAGGGCGGCACGAAGATCAATGTCGAGGGCCATAACGTGAAACTCGGCCGTGGCGGTATCCGCGAGATCGAGTTCTTCGTGCAAACCCAGCAGCTGATCTGGGGCGGCCGGGATGCCCGGCTGCGCGGCATGAAGACCAGCGAAGGCATGCAGGCACTTGTCCAGCTCGACAGGGTGAAGCCGGACGTGGCCAAGGCCATGCTGGATGCCTACCGCTTTCTGCGCACGGTCGAACACCGCCTGCAGATGGTCGACGATGCCCAGACCCATTCCCTGCCGGAGACGACGGCGGGTCTCGCGCAAATCGCGGGCTTCCTCGGCATCGCCGATACGGACCGGTTCCGCCGGGAGCTGATCCACCAGCTCTCCACCGTGGCGCACCATTACGGCCATCTGTTCGAGGAAAGCGCGCCGCTCTCCTCCGGCAACGAGATCGAGGGCAGCCTCGTCTTCACCGGCGTCGAAAACGATCCGGAGACCCTGAAAACGCTGGCGGATATGGGGTTCGGCGATCCGGATTTCGTCGCCACCAGAATTCGCACATGGCATCACGGCCGCTACCGGGCGACGCGCAGCGAGCGGTCCCGGCAGATCCTGACCGAGATTGCCCCGGCGCTGTTATCCTCGTTCGGGCAGGCACCGGAGCCGGATGAGGCATTCAGGCGGTTCGACCGGTTTCTGGAAGGCCTGCCCGCCGGCGTGCAGCTGTTCTCCCTGTTCCAGGCCAACCCGCCCCTGCTGGAAATGCTGGCGGACATCATGGGCATGGCGCCGTCACTGGCCCGGCAGCTCGGCCTGCACCCATCGCTCTTCGAAGCGGTTCTGACCCACGATCCATCGGCCCGCCTGGGAGACAGGGCCAGCCTTGAGGCCGAACTGGAGCGTGATCTCGAACGGGCGCACTACTATGAAGACGTTCTCGACATCGCCCGGCGCTGGATCAACGACCAGCGCTTCCTCGTCGGCATTCAGGTCATGCAGGGCCGCATCCCGGCCTCCCGCGCCGCCATCTGCCTCTCCGACATTGTAGATGCCGGCATTGCCGTGCTGCTGCCCCGGGTCGAGGCCGAGTTTGCAAAACTGCACGGCCGCATTCCGGACTGCCCTCTGCCCGCCCTTGCCATTATTGCCTATGGCAAACTTGGCGCGCGGGAGCTTTCCGCCGGCTCCGACCTCGATCTGGTGTTCCTTTACGACGCCCCGTTCGATGCCGAGTCCGACGGGGAAAAACCACTGCATGCCAGCACCTATTTCAACCGTCTCGGTCAGCGCCTGCTCGCGGCCCTGACCGCACAGACTGCCGAGGGTGGTTTGTTCGAGGTCGACACCAGACTCCGTCCGAACGGCAATAAGGGCACCATGGTGCCGAACTTCGAAGGGTTTGCGAAATACCACCGCGAAGGGGCATGGACGTGGGAGCGTATGGCCATGTCCAGGGCCCGTGTCGTTGCCGCGTCGCCGGCCTTTACCGACGTGCTTGATGCCTTGTTCAGGGAAATACTCTGCGCGCCGCGCGATCCGGACATGCTGTTGCGCGATGTCGCCGCCATGCGGGAACGGATCGCCAAGGAACACGCCACCACCTCCCATTGGCAGATCAAACACTGGCGCGGCGGATTGGTGGATCTGGAATTCATGGCGCAGTACCTGTTGCTGAAACATTGCGGCGATCATCCGGATCTGATCACCGGGAACACGGCGGATGTATTCGAGTTGCTGGCGACGAAAGGCCTGATGGCGTCGGATCTGGCCGACCGGCTGTCGGCGACGACACGGCTCTGGCGGGCGATCCAGTGGGTTCTGCGCCTGACCGTGGATGAAAAATTCGACCCCGAGTCCGCCCCGGCAGCCCTCAAGACGCGCCTGGCCAAAGTCGCCCGCGTGGAAACCTTCGAAGACCTGGACCGGATCATCGAGAAACGCGGCGCGGACGTGCGCGACGCCTTTGCCAGCCTGATCGAAGCCCCGGCAGCGGCCCTCCCCGCTCCGGATCAGGAAGCACCGGAATGAGCCGGGACATGGTTGCGGGGCCGTTCGTCCTCCTGTACCAACATCACAAGATCTTGGCGCAAGAGATGCGCAAGCCCACCAGACTTGGACTTATTTCCCGATGATGCATGCCGTTCGCCCGGACCCTGAGAGCGAGAAATACCGCGTTCTGAAGGGAATATTCGGGTTCGACGGCTTTCGCCCCGGCCAGGAGGTCGTGGTCGATGCCATATTGAGCGGCCGGAATGCGCTCGCGGTGATGCCCACCGGCTCCGGCAAGTCTCTCTGTTTCCAGCTTCCAGCACTGGTCCGGGGCGGTCTGACAATCGTGGTCTCGCCGCTTGTCGCCCTGATGCAGGATCAGGTCGCGGCCCTGAAACTCGCAGGCGTGCGGGCCGAGACCATCAATTCGGCGAAAGACCGGTCGGAGAATGTCGCGATCTGGCGCAGCGTTGCCGCCGGTGAGATTGACCTGCTCTATCTCTCGCCGGAACGGTTGATGACGGATCGCATGCTGGCCGCCATCGGCAAGCTGCCGCTCTCCTTCCTCGTGGTCGACGAAGCCCACTGCATCTCGCAATGGGGGGCCTCCTTCCGGCCGGAATATGACGACCTTTCCCGGTTGCGGGATATCTTCCCTAACGTGCCGATTGCCGCCTTCACCGCCACCGCCGATCAGGTCACCCGCCTCGATATCGCCGAAAAGCTGTTCCGCAGCGACGCGGAAATGTTCGTGCATGGCTTCGACCGGCCGAACATCCGGCTCGACGTCACGCTCCGCTCCGACTGGAAACGCCAGGTGCTGGACTTCCTCGGCCTGCACGAGGGCGAAAGCGGTGTGATCTATTGCCTGTCCCGGAAGAAGACAGAGGAAACCGCCGCCTTCCTGCGCAGTAAAGGCCTCAATGCCCTGCCCTACCATGCCGGACTGGCAAAGGAAGAACGGGATCGCAATCAGGATGTCTTCATGTCCGAAAGCGCGGTCATCATGGTTGCCACGATTGCTTTCGGCATGGGCATCGACAAGCCGGATGTGCGCTTCGTGCTGCACACGGACATGCCGGGCAGCGTCGAGGCCTATTACCAGGAATTCGGCCGCGCCGGACGCGATGGAGCGCCTGCACGCGCGCTGATGCTCTACGGCCTCGACGATATCCGCATGCGGCGGATGTTCATCGATCAGGAACATGAGGACGGCGACCGCCGGCGGCGCGAGCACAAGCGGCTGGACGCGCTGATCGCCTATTGCGAGGCGGCGGAATGCCGGCGCCAGTCCCTGCTGCGCTATTTCGGCGAGGAGTCGGAGCCCTGCGGCAATTGCGATGCCTGCCTGGAGCCGATGGATCTGGTCGATGGCAGCGAGGAAGCGGGTCTTGCTCTCAAAACCATTCAGGCCACGGGGGAGCGCTTCGGCACGGTGCATATCGTGGACGTGCTGCGCGGCGGCAATACGGAACGTATCCGCAAGTTCGGGCATGAAAGCGTCGAGACTTACGGTGCCGGAACCGCGCACAATGCAAAGGATTGGCAATCCCTGATCCGCCAGCTTGTCGCCAACGGTTTCCTCACTCTCGATATACAAGGCTTCGGTGGCCTGTCCGTCAGCGACAAGGGTCATGCCCTGCTGCGCGGCGAGTTGCCCTTCCGCTATCGCCGCGACAGCCTGCGCCGTGAACGCCAGAGCAAGACCGCCCGCTCCACAAGCGTCCCGACCGAGACCATGAGCGGCCCGGAGCTGAAACTGTTCAAGGCCCTGAAGCAGCTCCGCTCGGAAATCGCCCGCGAAGGCAACGTGCCCGCCTATGTGGTTTTCACCGACCGCAGCCTCGCGGACATGGCCGCCAAACGCCCCACCTGCAAGGAAAGCTTCTCGGCGGTCCACGGCGTTGGCGAGGCAAAACTGGAGAAGTTTGCCGCCCCCTTCATCGACCTGATCCTGAAACAGGATAAAAGCTGATCCAGCGGCAGGTCTCTGTTTGGATTTCGGGCCTGTGGCCTGCTATCTAAGAGGCTCGGTTCACCTCCTTAGCCTACGGAGTGCCTCAGTGCCCGCCACTGCGTCCAGAAAAGCGTCGCGCGTTGCTACACATATCCTGAAATATGTTCTGCCTCTCGTGGTTGGAGCATCCACTTATGCAGCCTTCGAGCTCGGTGCCGACCGTCTGATCGGCAACCTCCAGGACCCGGTCATGGCCGGTCTGATGTTCGCCTGGCTGTTCGGCGCCATGCTCTGGGGGGCCTTCGGTGTCGTCCGGCACGCGGACCGGCTGGCAGAAGCCCTGGGTGAGCCCTATGGCACGCTGGTTCTGACGCTGGCCGTCGTCGGCATCGAAGTGGCGCTGATCGCCGCCGTCATGCTGACCGGAGAGGCCGCGCCGACGCTGGCCCGCGATACCATGTTCGCGGTGCTCATGATGGTACTGAACGGGCTGGCGGGTGCGTCGCTGCTGCTCGGCGGCCTGCGCCACGGGCAACAGGACTACAACCTGCCCGGGGCCCGCGCCTTCATCGCCGTCCTGCTGCCTCTTGCCGTCTTCGCCCTGGTCCTGCCGAACTTCACCACATCAACACCGAACCCGACCTTCGATCCGTACCAGGCGGCGTTCTTTGCCTGCGTCACCGTCCTGCTCTATGCCGTTTTCCTCGGCATCCAGACCACCCGGCACCGGACATTCTTCGAGGAGCCGGAAGCCCCGGGCGATGCGGACGCGGCAGCGGATGCATTCCATCCGGACCAAATTCTGGAACGAAAGCCGACAGCCAGCTTCCATGCGGCATTCCTGATCCTGACCCTGCTCCCCATCATTCTTCTGGCGGAAAGACTGGCCACGATTGTCGATTTCGGGATTGTCGAAATTGCCGCTCCGCCGGCCGTCGGCGGTGTCATCATCGCGCTGCTGGTTTTGATGCCGGAAGGTCTCGCGGCTCTTCGGGCCGCCCGGGCGAACCGGCTGCAACGCTCGGTCAACCTGCTGCTCGGCGCGGCTCTCTCCACCATCGGCCTGACCGTGCCGGCCGCACTCGCCATCAGCCTTGTCACCTCACAGCCGATCACCCTCGGCCTCGACGAAACCTCCATGGTCATGCTGCTGCTTACCCTGCTGATGAGCAGCATGACATTCGGCGGCATCCGTACCAGCGTGCTGCAGGGGGCGGTGCATCTGGTTCTATTCCTAGCCTATCTGATGCTGATCTTCAGCCCGTGACCCCTCGTCACGCGGTTTGACGGTCACGCCTTGACGATCAGGCGCGGCAGGCCAAATACTTCAATAATCTTGTAATTTCCCACCTCCGGAGACTTTCGAATGGTCGATGTCGGCGAAAAGGCACCTGAATTCAGCATGGCGACGGATGGCGGCGGGACTGTCTCGCTCACGGGTCTCAAGGGCAGGAAAGTGGTGCTCTATTTCTACCCGAAGGACGACACGCCCGGCTGCACCAAGGAAGCCTGCGCCTTCCGCGACGCGATGCCCGACTTCTCCGGTATCGATGCCGAGATCATCGGCGTCTCGAAGGACCCTGTGGCCAAGCACGACAAGTTCAAGGCCAAGTACGACCTGCCCTTCACGCTGGCCTCCGATGAGGAAAGCGATGTCTGCGAGAAATTCGGCGTCTGGGTCGAGAAGAACATGTATGGCCGGAAATACATGGGCATCGAGCGGGCGACCTTCCTGATCGACGGCGAGGGCGTGGTGCGCAATGTCTGGCGCAAGGTAAAGGTCCCGGGTCATGCCGAGGCCGTGCTGGAGGCGGTGAAGGCTCTATAACCCGCAAATTTTCAACGACTTTGATCCGGGAAATATTTTCCGGCACAGCTCTTGCTTATTAACGCACCATGAACTCGGTGCTGACAAATCCGCCCGCGATGACGGCTCTCAGGAATCTGTCGTACATCCAGCGCTCCAAAGACATGGTGCAGAACCATGTCTCTACCGGTCTGCGTGTAACCGGCGCGGTGGAGGACGCCTCGAACTTCGCCATCGCACAGGGCATCAGGACCGAAGTCAGGGCGATCGAAGCCGTCATAAAGGGACTGAACAACGCCAAGGGCGTCGCCACGGTCGGCATAGCCGGCGCGACGGCTGTCTCGGATCTGATGGCGGACATCCGCAAGAAAATCACCGAAGCAGCCAATCCGGCCAATACCGATCAGCAGCAGCAAATTCTTCAGAACGATTATGAAGAAATGATCGCGCAGTTCCGCCAGATCCTCGAGAATTCGAGTTTCAACGGTGAGAATGTCGTGGTCGAGAATGCCATTGCCTTCAATCTTGCCATTGGCACCCCGAACAACATCAACGTTCTCTCGAATGCCAATGGCGGCACACTGACCGTCCGCGGCCATCACCTTGATGTCAGCTACGCCCGCCTCAACAATGAGGATATCAGCACGACGGCAAATGCCCTCGACGCTCTGGACGTCTGGGAAACGGAGATGGAAACGATCGGAGTCGCTCTCGGTCAGCTCGGAGCCGACATGCGCGCGCTCAATCTGCAGACCGAGTTCCTGGAAAGCCAGCGCGACGCGGTGGAAGAAGGACTCGGCAATATCGTCGATGCGGACATGGCCCGCGAAAGCGCGCGCCTGACCGCCTTTCAGGTGCAGGAACAGCTCGCGGTCCAGACCCTTGGCCTCGCCAACCAGCGCCCGCAGACCCTGCTCGGCCTGTTCCAGTAAGAGCCGCCTTACAGCACCTTCACAAGACGCAGCGCATCATAGATCGCCGCGTGCGTGTTCCGCGCCGCGACGGCATCGCCAATGCGGAAGAGCTGATACCCGCCCTCCTCATTCCGGACAATATCCTGGGGCCGGCCATCAATGAGGGCTTCGTAATCCACCTCCCCCAGATTGCTGGAGTTCGGACGCAGCTCGAAATAGAGATCATCCAGAGGACGGGTGCCGTGATTGATGACAACCTGATCCACCTGCCGTTCCCGCGTGATCCCGCCATAATCGCTGCCGACCGTGGCTAGTAGCCCGTTACCCTCGCGCCGGACATCGTCAAGCCGCCAGGTCACGGTAAAGGTCACATCCTGCTTCTGCAGCTCCCGCATCGACGGCGTCAGAGACATCGCCATGACCTCGGACGCGAAGCTCCGGTCCCGCGTCATGATCTCGGTTTTCGCCCCGGTCGCTGCGATTTTCTCGGCAGCCTGAAGCCCCGCATAGTCACCGGCATCGTCATAGATCAGAACATTCAGGCCCGGCTGAACGTCGCCGGAGAGGATATCCCATGCTGACACGGCCAGATCGTTTCCCTCCCCCAGTACCTCCGTATGGGGAAGCCCGCCGGTCGCCACGATCACCACATCCGGGTTTTCGGCGCGCACCGTCTCCTCATCGGCGAAGCTGTTGAAATGGAAGGTCACGCCCATCCGGGAGCATTCCTGGAAACGCCAGTCGATCAGCGAAATCATCTCCTGCCGGCGTGGCGTCAACGCGGTAAGGCGCACCTGCCCGCCCGGATCGTTCGCCGCTTCATGCACGATCACCTCATGCCCCCGGGCTGCCGCGACACGCGCGGCTTCCAGCCCGGCCGGCCCCGCACCGATCACGACAATGCGGCGGACTTCTTGCGCTTTCGGAATGTCGTGCGGCTGTTCCAGCTCCCGCCCGGTCGCCGGGTTATGCAGGCAGAGCGCCATGCCGCCCTGATAGATCCGGTCGAGGCAGTAATTCGCTCCGACGCATGGACGGATACGGTCCTCCTCGCCGCGCAGGATCTTGGCGACGATATGCGGGTCGGCCATATGGGCGCGGGTCATGCCGACCATGTCGAGCTTGCCGCTGGCGATGGCATGGCGCGCCGTCGCGACATCCTGAATTTTCGAGGCATGGAATGTCGGAAACTTCGTCTCGGCCCGGATCTCGCCCGCGAAATCGAGATGCGGCGCGCTCTTCATGCCCTGTACAGGAATCAGATCCGTCAGGCCCGCATCCGTATCGATATGCCCCCGCACGACATTGAGGAAATCCACTAGGCCGCTATCCTTCAGGCGGCGTGAGACCTCCATCCCGTCATCTTTGGTCAGCCCGCCCGGCAGACACTCGTCGCCCGAGTACCGGATACCCACGATGAAGTCGTCACCGACTTTCTTGCGGATCGCCCGGAGCGTGTCGAAAGTGAAGCGGAGCCGGTTATCCAGATCGCCGCCATACGGGCCGTCGAGAGTGTTCGTCAGCGGGGACCAGAACTGATCCATGAAATGGCCGTAGGACTCGAGCTCTATCCCGTCGACACCGGCCTGCTGCATCCGTTCGGCCGCGTCGGCATAATCCTCGATGATCCGCGCGACATCCCAGTCCTCGACCTTTTTCGGAAAGGCCTTATGCGAGGGCTCGCGCTCATGGCTGGCCGAGACGACCGGCAACCAGTCGGCCTTGTCCCAGCGGGTGCGACGGCCGAGATGGGTGAGCTGGATCATCACCGCGCAGCCATGATCGTGACACTCGTCCGTCATCGCCCGCATCCAGCCGACGACCTCGTCCTTCCAAGCCAGAATGTTGTTGAAGACCGGCGGGCTGTCCCGCGAGACCG
>TARA_R110002051_G_scaffold90018_1_pt1 | contig 21337 bp, 22 predicted proteins | sample TARA_R110002051 | Tara Oceans TARA_R110002051 (sample SAMEA4397023) | marine metagenome | biome: Polar Biome; feature: [MES] marine water layer (ENVO:01000295) within the mesopelagic zone...; material: water (ENVO:00002006), including particulate matter (ENVO:01000060) such as......
CCCCGCTCGCCGTGGCTCGGAACTGATGAAGCTCAACCCCGACTACGGGACGGGCAAGAAGGGGGCGCTGCGTTACGACTGCGATTCCTTGCAGTTGCTCGTCGCAATCATGGACTGGTGGATGGAGAATCATGCCACCGAGGAGCAGATTGAGATCGTCAATGCAGACGAGACCCTCTACGAGAACCTCTTCCCCTCCATCGGTCACGTTGGAAGCCTACGCTCGAACAGGTTCGAGCGTGGTCTCCGCACTAGCTGGAAGGATGAGCGTGGACCTAAGAACTCCTTTTCATGGGAAGAATTTGCCGACCTCGGCAAGACTCCCCTCGCCGCTATTGCGTAAGTAGCACTAACACTAACTAACACTAACTAACACAGACCAATGGGATACTACCTAAAAGAAGAAGCAGGAAACAACGAAGGCTCGCCCGGATCCACGGGTGGGGATGTTAAGAAATGCAACGCCCCCCCGGGATTTGCCGGGACCATCGTTGATTATCCTGACGCTCCGCCTCCGCTTTTCAATGTCGGCTACACCGTTGCAACGAATAATGTCACCCAACACCTAGGGAAAACCCCAAAGATTGTGCATGATCTCCTGACGCGGCACGTCGCGGGTGATTACGGCGATATATGCGCCGAGGATGCCGAGAAGAATGGCGAGTCCATTAAGGCGAAGTTGGGATCAGTGATGTCCGTTTACAGGGACGTCGCGCCAAACGTCCCTACGATTTGGATCATCACGGAGATCGGGATGTTTGATGATGTCAACGCAGTGACCACAGTTCTTTTCCCGGAGGATTACTAACGATACGAAAATGAAAAGAGACACAACACCTAGCGCCGCCGCCGCCAGCAGTTGCAACAGTTGCAGCCAGTCCGACAAGGCTTGCTCGGGCTGCCCTTTCTCACGTCAATGTGAGCCGGGGGGCTTGGGCGGATCGCCTATTGAGGTCTACCTTGGGCAGATACTCGGCCCCTTCTTTCTTCCGTGCCATGCCGCGAAGGGATATAAGGGCAACGACACGCCGCTGTCCCCGGAACACATGCAATGCGCAGGCGCTGCAATTTTCCGGGCCAACATCGGAGTGGGCGAAGCAATGCCCAACCCTCTGTTGAAACTTCCTAAAGAATCAGACTCGAACGTGTTTGATTCTTTAGGCGAGTTCATCCATCATCACACCAAGCACCTCCCCTTCAATCACTTGCTTACCAATGCTATGCTAGAGTTACACGCACCTGAGTTCCGAGATCAACTGATAGCGGAGGCGCACAGTGCTGGCAAAATCGAGAAGTCATCCGAAGCTAAAAAGAGATTCACCAACTAACCACACAACCAAGATAATGAGCGATACAAGCGACTACGAAAATGATAGTCCGGGTCAAGGCCCGGAGAATGAGAAGATCAATGTTCACCAAGAACTGGAGTTGTCCGTCCCTAAAGAGGAGCGGATCTTTTCCCCTGTAACAATCAACCCTAGCCCCCTCGTGACTAGCGACATGAACTTCAGCATCCTCGCCGATGCCCTTGATCTTCATATTCGTGGGGAGGGTGGTGAAATCGGGGGCATCCCGTTGCAAAAACACAATCGGGTAGCACTGGAGAGCGACCTTCAGCGCCACCCCTTTATCTCCATGTTCATCTTGGAGTCGGATGGCCGCAATGGAACTCCTCCCAACGTCATCCCAATGGAACCGGGTGAGAGGGGAGAGTCTAGGCCCCCCTTGATCTTGATGTTGATGACGCAGATGACGCAGGTGAAGCGCGACCTCGACGGTGAGCTCACTGAGAGAGGCGAGCTTGTGACTACCGTCATGTTTCGTCACGAGCACCCTAAGTGGGGGGACGTTACCGCTGCGTGTGACAAGGCTAACGTCCGAGCTAATAAGCCGGATGAGATGGCGTTCATGGACGCCTACACCTCTCCGATGGCGGCGGATCAGGGCGACCTGTCCGGGTGCATCGCAACTCTTGACCTTACCCACGACGGGAAGCGCCGAGCCTTTAACAAGAGTGAGCGTCGAGCTTGGCGCAAGAAGCACGGCGGGATTGACCGACTCCCGACTGACTGCCTGTTTACCCTCATTGCGGATCAAGCCAAGGAGTGGGGGCATGGTATCTTTAATGACAACCCAACAGTTGCTGGGTTTATTCAGGACTCGACGGGTAGTTACTACTCCCTCACTGCCGACGATATTATGGGCGCGGATGTTGTGAGCGGAGTTGCAATGCCTGCCCTCATTAAGGATGGCGAGCTGCCCGCTGGGGCGGGGCTCCCTTGTCTCCTCTGCAAGATTGCAGGGCAGGTGGATCTCAAGAACCGGAAGCTAACCATCCTTGAGATGGAGATGAAGGTTGTTGATTCCTCCGAGCTGAATGTGAACACGCACAACCCCGATATTCTCTCGCCAGCCAACGCTGCGAGACCGAACCATGAGTGAGTTAGAGCTTTACCCTTTCCAGAAAGAGGATGTCACCCGGGTAAAGGATCTACTTGTTGCAAAAGACAGGCCAGCGATACTGCTTGCTCACGAGATGGGGTGCGGCAAGACCTTGATTGCCATCACCTCCGCTGTTGAGTGCGGGTTCAAGAATGTCCTCGTGCTTTGCCCCTCCTCCGTCCGGTTTGTCTGGGCGGAGGAGGCCAACAAGTGGCACGGCATCCAATGCAACTGCCCGGAGACCATCGCCCCCGGCGAGCCCACCGATGGGTGGAATGTGGTGAGCACCTCGGTCATTGCCAATGATAAGCATGAGCCGTTCCGCCGACGTAACTGGGACTGCGTCATCATTGACGAGTGCCACATCGGAGGGTTCAAGGCGTGGAATCCCAACCTCGCTGACGGCGGGAGCGTTACGGCTACCCGCTTTTTTGGGGAGGGAGGGCTGCGTGATCACGCGGAGAAGATCATGTTCTTGTCCGGGACGCCCATGCCTAACTACCCGAAAGAGTTGTGGGCTATGTGCTCTGTCTTAATCCCGGAGGACCGAACCTGCAAAGATCGCAACCGATTTGTTGGGCGCTACTGCCGTGGCGGATTCACCGGGGACACTGGGAGTTGCAACCTTGATGAGCTGCGCAATAAGATGCGGCCCTTCATTATCCGGCGTCGCAAGTCTTCGGTGCTGAAAGACCTCCCGCCAAAGACGATCAAGGTGGTGGAGTTACCGGCAACCGACGAGGTGAAACGTGTGCTCAACTACGAGACGGGTGAGTTGCAATCCAGCAAGGACACCATCGAAAAGATTAAAGATCGCATGGCTGCGGCAAAGGAAGTGAACTCCATTGCTGCATTTAAGGCAGCCCAAGGGAATTTGAGGGAAGCCAAGAGCATTGCGCACAAGAGGCTCGTCGCCATCCGTGCTGCGCTCTCCATCCCAAAGGTTCCGCTGATCACTGAGTATGTGCGGCTGCTCCTTAGCGGGGGAAGCAAGAAGGTCGTGGTGTTTTTCTGGCACTCCGCCCACGGGAAAGAGTTGGCAAAAGAGCTGGACGAGTATGGCGTCATCACCATCGACGGTTCCGTCCCATCCAGCAAGAGGGGCGGACTTGTGCATGAGTTTCAGGAGGGTAAGCCGCGAGTCTTTCTCGGTCAGATCAAGGCGGCTGGTGTAGGGCTAACGCTTACTGCTGCTTCGGACGTGGTGTGCGGCGAGGCTGACTGGGTTCCGGGCAACATGGCGCAAGCCTGCAACCGGACACATCGCCCCGGTCAGGAGAATCCGGTCACCATTCACATGCTCTGCGTCGAGGGATCCCCTGATGCAATGGTCTATCGGTCCTTGGCCCGAAAGATGGAGAACATCTTCACCGCTATCGACGGAAGGGTGGGGAAATCGCATCGAAAGACTTGGCTAGGCAAGGGCATTGAACCTTCTGCCCTTGGGCGCAAGATGTCCAACGACCAATGCGCTTGGGCTCAACGAGAGCTGCTCCGCATGGTTGCAATGGATGACTCTGGCTCCATCTCTGACGGGAAGGGGCTGAGCTCCGCGTTCATACTGCAATCTCGACGGCTGACTCGGCTTCGAGCTGCAACACGGCAGCAATATGGGGAGATGGCACTGATCTTGTGCCGCTTTCCAACTCAGGTGGACATCCCGCCTTGGCTGGTCAAGCTGGCTCGGGAGTTGCAACCAGTGAGGACATAATCCTTGACAGACCCCTAGTTTTTAGGGGATATAAGGTATGGCAGCGAAGAAGAAGGCTAAGAAGAGACCTAAGAACACCACACACGGCCCGTTACCGCCACTCCCTGAAGGAGGGTCTCATGGCCAAGATGCGCTGCTCCCCAAGAAGAGCTGGAAACCCACGGCTCGTGACCTTTACGGAGCCAGATCTCGCGGACCGCTTGGGCCGTCTACGCCCGTTCCGGTTGTTCCTCCAAAGGCAGGTGACGGAATTCGTCGTGATACGCCTGTGAATAAAGGCCCCGCTCCGAAGGGGCCTAAGACGAAGGGACCTAAGAAACCATCTGTCATTAAGAGAGTCGCGAAAAGGATTGGCAAGGCGGTGGTAGGGGCCTTTACCAAGGCTGCACCTAAAGGGCCAAGCGAAGGAGTGAAGCGCGGCGTCAAGGCCTTTCGCAGGGGGGCTGCTGCAAATGCCCCGAAGAGATCAGCTAAGAAGAGGACGCCCGCTACTAGGACGACCGCTAAGAAGAGGACGCCCGTTAAGAGGACGACCGCTACTAGGCTGAAGAGGACGCCCGTTAAGAGGACGCCTGCCGCGACGAGGACGTCCGCTGCGACGAGGACGCCTGCCAAGAAGAGGACGCCTGCCAAGAAGAGGACGCCCGCTAAACGTCAACCGGGAGGGAGGAAGAGACGATGAGACTTGTTGTTACATTTGCTATCGGAGGCATGCCTTGGGCGGATGCGTCCATCGCCTCCATGCGGGATTATGCGAGCAAAATGGGCGCAGACTTTCACGAGGTGAAGTGGTTCCCCGATTACTCGGGCAAGTATAACGGCAACCCCGTCTGGGCGTTCGTTGACTTTCTGAAGCGATTTCGAGAGCAGGACTATTACAAGGAAGTGTTGGTGCTTGACTGCGACGTCCTGATTCTGCCGAGCTGTCCCGATCTGTTTGAAATGGAAGGCGGCCTCGTGTGTGCGCTGGATCAAGCATGGCCAACGAAAGACGATAGGTATAAGGAGTGGGTCGCCAAACATTACCCTGACAGCACGGAGAACGCCAGAGGTGTTGACGACGACCCCTACTTCAACGCAGGGGTATTGCTGTTCCGTCTGGAGGCTCTTCGCGCCCTTAACTTCGACCCGCCATATCCCGACGAGATGGGCTACGACCAAGATTTCTTAAACATGCGGACGGCGGAGGCGGGTATCGACATTACTTGGGTCGGCGAGGAATACAATCAACGTAACGTGTCCCAGCGCCAAGAAGCTCTCGCCATCAACCATATCTTGCACCTTGTCGGCGGCGGCAAGGAGCGACTGATGGAGTATGCTGATTTCCTAGGGATATGGAAGGAATAAAGAGCGAAGGCTATAAGCTCTACTCCTACTGGGAAGGGGAAGATCGGCATTGGTTCTACGACCTGTGCTGGCAGACTGTCAAACGCCACAACCCGGACGCCGTCCTGATGGGCAGGCAGGATGTGGAAGATTTATTTGGTCCGCTTCCGGGGGTCCTCGAAAAAGCCTGCCTTCCGCACCGAGCGGATTGGATTCGCAAGAAGCTCATTGCTACTATGGGCGGGGCTTGGGTGGACATGGACTACATTTGTTGGTCCGATCTTTCTTGGCTTACCGAAATGGCTCGCGGATTCGACTTCATCGGATTCAAGGAGTGGCATTCTCGGGACTGGATGGATAACTTTTTTGCCGGGAGGGCTGGCTCGAAAATCATAAATGAATCAGAGTTTTACGCACTGGAGGTGCTTGAGCAAAAGGATGGCGCGATTGGGTGGCTGGAAGCGTCTGCTGATGCGGTGCGAAAGTCCGTGGATGACAATGGATTAGGGCAGTGGATCGAGCTACCTACACACTTGGTTACTCCGGTCAATAGCGTGGATGTGCCGATGTGGCAGCGGGGCTCAACCGACGAAGAGATAGGCAACCACTCCTCTTGGGGTGTCATGCCATCACGCCATGCGTTGGCAGAACTCATTGACCGATTCGATGGTCCGGACGATCTCCTTGCTAGCGACACCCTTCTCGGAGCCTGTCTGCGTCGCGGCCTCGGATTGCCACCAATTGAAATATAATCATTGACGGACCCCGGGTTCGTAGTGAATGATTGCGCCGTAGCACAGACGGTTGAAGCCTTTCTTACTCGGGCTTTGGTTGGCTTGGTTCGTGTTAGTGTAGTGTCCTGTCGGGGTCCCCCCTCGGCAGGGCATCTTCTTTTCTGAGCCTGACTAGAAAGTTTTTGTTGACACTTCGGATCGTTAGTGGTCTTGTGTCTTCAGCATGAACGTCAATCTGACAAATAACCCCTTGGGTTGCCTGTCCCCAACGCCGCTGGAGGGCGGTTTTGTTCATGCTGTTGGGCTGGCAGGTAACCCAAGGGGCTTTTTGTTGTGCGGTGATTAACCGCACCGAGGGCCAACCGTGACGGCTCCGCATATTTCACGCCCCCGCCTCCGTTCACCGCTAAGGGACCGCAGGCCACTCCTCTCTCCCTGATCCGGACTGGAGGATGCGACAATCAACCCAGCTTCGGCCATGCGCCGAGGGATCGGGGTCTTCGTCCAGTGTGTAACTTCCCGGCTAGCCCGGGCAAATGGCTGACTGGATCCGCAGGTGGACGCGATAGCGACCCACTCACAACGACGACCCCCCGCAATGCAACGGCACACTGCTAGCCAATACGGCACAGGACCAGCGTTTCGGCTCCCACTCCTCTTACAACATACTTTACGTGTGCTGTAAGTGCAGTAGGGATCTGACCACCTATGCTCCGGCTCCTACTGCCATCCGGCCTAGGGCCTTGCGAGAAACCAATCACCGATCAACACAAACTAAACATGAATACAACCAACAACCACGAAGACCAGTCGCAGCCTAAGCTGCCGCTGACCGAGGAACAGTCCACCGAGGCTGCCATTAAGCAGGTAGAGGAGAACAATTCTCCTTCACCTTTCGATGAGGCGTTGCAAGACGCTCGCATCCTACTTGCAACAAGCCTCCCCTCTATGCGGGAGGTGACATCCGATACCGTCTTCCCGGACCTGAAGAGATACGGGTTCACGGACAACCGCGTAGTGGGTGCAATGATGAGGCGACTCGTCCGGGAGGGGAGCATTGTTGCATCACCACTAAAGATGCGCAAATCCAGACGACCCGGCAACCATCAGGCTCCTCGGCAGATTTACGATAACAACCTCCACCGGGGCCAAAGCCCACTGACCTCCTTACTCGCCCTTCACCAAGAGGAGGAGCGGGAGTTTATTCTGCGTCGGGACATTAAGCTCTCTCTCGATAACCGTTGCCCAGTGTGCGGACAGGTTGACGCAATCCAGAAGACCAGTAGCAAAACTAAGGAAGGATCTTTCCAAGATGGTGACCACATCACTTGCGGTGGATGCGGACATGAAGGGCGCGTGGAACTGTGGTATGGATGGGAATCATTTAAGTGGGAAGACCTGCCAATCTAATGAGCCAAGCGACAAGATTCCCAGTAAAAACTTATTGACTTAACTCTACTGAAATTCTAGTATATCAACTCAAACCAAACCAACTAAACCAACTAAGTAAATGTCAGTTACATTAAAGACCAACATCAAAGTCGGGTCCACCCCGATCCAAATTGAAGCCCCTACACCCAAGGACTTGTTCATGGGCATCGGACTGTTTGATATGTTCTCCTCTAAGTGCGGGAACTGCGGCAGCAATAACATCAGACCGATAGGATACCGCAACAAAGGCTACGAGTTCTATCAGTTGAAGTGCGCCGATTGCAGCCACTCATTGAAGATCTCTGAAGCCAAGGACACGGGCGATCTCTACGTTGACAAGAACAACTCATGGGAGCCCCCCTACCAACCCCAAGGCGGGGGCGGCGGAGGTGGTCAGCGCCATCAGAGCTCGCCTGAAGAGCAGGAGAAGCAGCAGTATCCTGCGCCGAGGCCTGTGGTTGCAGGTGCTGAGCCTGATCCTGCCGACAGCATCCCGTTCTAATATAAAAATCACCGGTGCGACACGCTGGCCAGCTAGGAGATTGTTGTTTCTCCCTGCTGGCCGCTGATCGGGCCTCGTCCGGGCTTTTTTCTGTTTTGCCCGGGCGAGGCTTTGTCGTGCCAGCCCCTCAATCCCCAGAGCGACATGAGAAGAAGCAATAAGGCAAACAATCCTTACGTCTCGTGCTACGATGACCAAAGAAGGAAGAATGCCCCGGTGCAACTCTGCTTTGTTTGCGGAGAAACCGGAGGGCGAGACTCGATGCACCGACATCACCCGGCAGGGAGAGACGAGAAGAACGTCCTGTTCTATATCTACGCCCATGACAAATGCCATCACAAGATCCATGACAATCCAAAGTGGGCAGAGGAGCGAGGCTTCCTCATCCCCGGACGTCATCGGAAAATCCTTGAGCAGCACGAGATCGAGGGGCTGAAGATTAAGATGCGGGCCAACGTGCCGCAGATTGATCCCAGCACTCTTGAACAACTCAAGGGTAGAAAGAAACCACAACCTAACACGGGCCTTGCAACGCACCAGCCCTGCATAATAACTGAAGATGAAACCAAAGCATAAAAGCCTGCGCAAAAAAGCTCAGGAGAGAGAACGATACAAAGAGAACGCTCAATCCGGAGACCCTCATGCAGCCGAGCTAAACATGAAGCTACGCACTGCACCGAGGGTTGCTAACAAAGTCTTCCTTCGAGGGAAGGTGGAGAAGCTCTCGCTCACTGAAAAGATTGCAATCAGGAGAGAGCGCCGCGAAGTAACTCGCGACAACCTGTTGATCAAGAAGCTCCGGAAGGAGAACGAGAAGGTCCGGGAGGATACCGATATGGCTGGGCCGTTTGCATTGGAGCGGGCGCTCCTGTTTGTGGAGTCGCTTCGATCCCAAAAGATCAGTCATCGAGAGTTCCTCCTGTTCTTGCTGCTTACCAATACTGCAATGCCTATGTCGCTAGCTAGGTCAGCCGACCTCATTGGTGCGTCGATGCAATCAGTGCAGGCAATCGTTGGCCGCCTTGAGAGCAAGGGCTTTATCGCTCTCACCTTCAAGGGGAAGAGGGGGAGATCAAAGGGGTTATTCTCCTCGTCCAAGTATGAGAAGACAGACAACAAAGGGAAGAAGCTCTGGCAAATAGCAAAGAAGTTTCGGACCAATGACTACGGGTCTATCGCTGCGCTCATTAAAGGCAACGAAATCCAGATCAGTCCCGACAAATGCAACAATGACCGGAAGGCGCTGTTTGAAAGCTCGGTGCAATCCGCTAAAGATATACTGCTAGATTTCTAGCACTTAAAAATGAGTAACGAAACAACAACCAAGACCAGTGAGCAGCTATTTGCAGAAGAGAATCCTTGCGCCAACGATCCGGGGCAAACGGATCTCTCTGCATTCCGCAAGCAAGCCAAGAAGTGGGAGATGGAACAGCGAGAGCCTGACCTCGATCCCGACTATTAGTAACCAACACAACCAACCAACACAACCATGACATCAACACCACCACAACACTACGACATCGAGGACATCAAGGCTCGCGTTGACATCTTCGAGCTACTCCAGCGGCGAGGCATTGAGACTAAGGGCAGCAAGCCCATCCTGTCCCCCATCCGCGATGAGCGCACCCCGTCGTTCTCCATCTATCAGGATGGTAAGCGATGGAAAGACTTCGGATCTGATGAAGGCGGTGACGTCATCGACCTCGAGCAAGTCCTATGCGGCGTCGATAAAAAAGAAGCTATCCGCTCCCTTGCTGAGATGGCGGGGATTTCCCCGGTCACCTATGGCCGGGATGTTGAGGGTAGCCCAATCTCTCGGCTCCCAAAGCCAGTGCGCCGTAAGGACAGGAGCCACGATGCCGAGCAGGAAAGCCCCCTCGTCTCCATCGAGAAGCTGCGCTCCCTCCGGGTGAACCTTCGGAACTTGCTTCTCTCTGACAAGGATATGAGGATGAACCGCAACGCTCGCCACTCTCTCGAGTGGGTAAAAGAGGGCGACCTCACCCCGCTCCTTCGCAAGGGGTGGCTTGGAGCAAATGAGCTAGGTCACCTGTGCTACCTGATGCGGCGAGGAGTGAAGACCAGAACCTCTCCCGGTTCCTCCCGAGGAGATCGGTGGACCCTAGGCAAGGCGAGGCACAACCTCTTCACGTCATTCCGAGACGATGAAGACATCCACAACCCGGATAAGCAGACGCTAATCCTGACTGAGGGAGAGTCCGATGCAATGGTTGCAACAACGTGGTGGGGAGACCAAGCCAAGATTGCGGGCTGCCTCTCTTGCTCGATCATCCCTCCAAAAGAAATGCTATACCCCCTGCTGCGGGGCATCAAGAAGGTGATTGTTGTCTTCGACGGGGATCAGGCCGGGATCACGGGATCAAAGAAAACCGCCCTCGCTATCCGATCCATGCTGGAGGGCATGGGCAACAGCAGCGCCCTCGTGTCTGCCATGAACGCACCGCGAGGGCAGGATTTAAAGGATATGTATTTGCGGGATCTCAAACCAACGGTTATAATCTAGCGATGAAGATGTCTTTCGCGAAAGCATTGAAGCATGTCGCCGTCAACCTTTCTCACTGGCTCGCTGCCGATGCTGAGCGCAAGAAAATAGAAGCTCAAAACCTCCGACTTAGAACACTCCTTGAAATCTATGAATCAGAACGCATCCAAATCGAGCGTATCACTGCTGCTTCTGGCAGCGATCACGCTCCAGACACTGGCAGTCTCGTGCTCGCCAAGTCCCACCTCGACCGCACACGCAACGTCATTGACCTCCTTCACCGTGCCGAAGAGGTTCGTGGTCCTGAAAGGGTCAATGATCAGGTCGAGTAGCGGGCAAGAATTCCTCCTCGCGGAGGACGTCCCAGCTCTCCCTCTGGAGCAGCACAAGGCAGAGATTGCAGCCCTATTAACAAATCCATGAAAGCAAAAGCACCCAAGAAAGCAACCATCGCAATCTGCGTGGGCCACTCGAGACGCATCGGCAACCGATTTGACGGCGGCGCTGTTTCCGTCAACGGAACATCGGAGCGCAACCGGAACATCAGCGAGGCCGGATTCTTGCAGTCCGCCTTGAGCCGAGTCAGATCCCCTGACGGAAGTCAAGCCATCAATGCGTTCACCATCAACGTCTACGGGGGAGAGAGCTACACCGAATCCATGAGGTGGCTGGCCAAAGAATTGAAGAGGCGCGGTGCAACTCACGCTATCGAACTGCACTTCAATTCCTCTGACTCCGACAACGCTAGCGGACATGAGTGGTTGCACCATGCCTCATCAACCAAGGGCAAGCTGCTCGCTGAGCACTTCGACTCTGTATTTCGTCAAGCTCACCCCCTCCTCGCAGCTAGAGGACTCAAGCCTATTGAGCGGGGGGGTAGGGGTGATGGCTTCCTCCGCCTCACTCACTGCCCATCCCTGATTGCCGAGCCCTTCTTCGGCAGCAATCAAAAGAATTGGGATCTCTTAGGGGATCCACTGACCACCGCGAACTTATACAGCGAGGCGATTGTCAACTTCCTCAAGGAAGACGGGTGGATTGCAGCCGTCAGCGAAGAAAGCGAGGCTCAGGATACCGCCCCCCAGCAAGAGCCAAAGTGGAAAGGGTTTCTCAAGCGCATTTTTCAAGCGTGGTTTCCAAGAGTTCACCTGCCAATGAGGGGAAGTAAATTCACCTTGCCGAAAGCCCTCCCAAACATTACAATCAGCGCCAGTAACCTGCGCGATGGATAACTGGATTCAAGATCAACACGAGTCGCTCAGGAAGTGGCTAGTCCACACAGCATGTCCCATGTTGGTATCCTCTCAGGACGGGAGCATACTATGGGCCAACCCCTCATTTGAAGAGCTTCTCGGCTACACCTCGTTCGAGCTAATCGGGGACAAGAAAGCAGGGGCTCGAGGCGTGAAGTGGACCGACCTCACCGTTGACCCGGACGATCTCAAGGCAGACCTTGCAATGGTTAGAGACCTCTCCCAAGGGGCTCGAATTGAGTATCAACTGCGAAAGTCTTACCGCGCAAAAAGCGGCGACCCTGTCGGAGTGATCATCCACGTCCTCCGCTGGCCACAGCAAGGAGACGTCGAGTGCTTTTTGGTGACAGCAATGCCAATCGGGCGGGGCGTAGACTTTATGGTGGGAGAAATTGCAACGATGCAAAAAACGCTAAGCGATTTCGTTGCAATAAAATCCATTAGCTGGTGGTTTCACCTATACTCTTGGGCTGGCAAGAACAAGACGCTGGCGGCGATGCTATCACTGTTCGTCTTCGTGTTCATCTTTGGAGATCGAGCAATTGAGATCGCTGAGTCAGTGAAAAAAATCTTTGGATTAGGGTCAGCTCCTTCTTGACGGGCGATAAATCCTAAGCTACTACTAACAGGCACTAAGCTACTACTAACAAAAACCAAGTCGGTAACGCGACAAACCCAAGAAACATGAGTAAGAAAGAGAAGTCCCCAGTAGGGGACGATGAAGAGGTCGGTATTCGCAACGAGAGAATGGAGCGCCTTCGCGTTCGCCTCCGGGCATCCGAGGGATCACACTGGTATGACCAGCAGGGCAACGCCTGCCATGAGATCCAGAAGAAAAGCGGCCAGCCCGGAGAGATGCGGGCCGTCACTAAGACAGACGCAGCCAAGCTGAATCTTGTTCCGTCCGTGACCAATCTCCTTGGCCGTTACGAGAACAAGAGCGGAATCGAAACATGGAAGCGCGGCATGATTTTTGACAGGCTCAGCATTGATGTTCTGCGACACATGGTTGAGGCTAAGATAGCTGGAAGCGAAAGCGCGTTCAGTGCAATCTGCCGCGACGTGGATGGGGCAGCGGCGAAAGAAGCGGAGACGGCTGCTAATAAAGGAAGCGCCTTTCACGCCCTGATGGAGGAGGCCGTCATGGATGGTGGTCTCACCGTCGAAGACACCACTCGCATCCTCGCCCGATCAGGTCTCAAGGCCCATACCTTTGTGTATGGCAGAATTGAGGGCATCTTCAACGCATTCAAGGAGATGTTGTTTCCTAACAGCGGGGAGATGCAGGGTTGCGAGATCGAGCAATCCCTTATCTGGAACCTGTCAGACCCTGATGGGCCTTTCTTCGGCATTGGCGGCAAGCTCGACCTGATCATCGTTTATCAACCGGGGACTGAAAACTTCAAGGCCCTTGAGGATACCGTCAAAACGGCAAACGAGGCCGATGAGTTCTCGGGATTCCAGTCAGTCGTTGACCGACTAGAGCAGTGCCGCACCCGCAATCACCCGTTCCGGCTACTCGCTGACTGGAAAACTCGGAAGCCAGCAAGCAGGCCGAAGACAAAGGGCTTCATTCCTCGCTTCGCTTTCTATGAATCTGACGCCGCCCAGCTTGCTGGATACAAGGACGGCTACGAGTTTATGAATGCCAAGCCTGTTGACCTTGTTGCAAACCTACTGGTTGCATCAGACATCCTTGAGTTCTCTGCGCTGGAAGATGAAGAACCACGAGACCCGAAGTATATGCCGTCCGGCGATATTAAGAGCGAGGTGATGATTCGATTCCATTCCCCCGCCACCGTGGCCAACGGCCTCGTGAAGCTGCAATCTGCCGCCAGCATGTGGAAGGCTGACGAGTCAATCAGCTCGTCGCGCACCCGGAAGTCTGCCTTTATTCCTTTCATCTCCTCCGACGAGGAGATCTAATCACTCCCCCCAAGAACCAAACCAAACCCAATACAATACAACCAAGACCATGAATGTAACTGCACTAGTCAAAAGAAAGCTGGACGTCTTCGCGCTTCTCGCAAAGACGCCCGCCACCATCAACCGCCGAGTTCGCGGCTTCTGCGAGAATGTAGACCCCGATAAACTGGAGGCCGAACTCCCCCGGATTCGGGAGATTCGCACCCTCATCATCAATGACGCCGATGCAACGCTTCGTCTGATTGCAATGCGCCCCGAAAAGGATACTGAGTATCGCTCCGTCTGGGCTAGCTCCGCTCTCAAGTTGGGCTCCGAGGCTGCCTCCATAATTGTCAACCTGATTGGCGAGCAGGACGATAGAATCCCGAGTCAGATCACCGACGAGGATGTCGAGCAGCTCCGTATCGGCGAGTGGGCTACCGCCCCTCGCCCTTCCCCGGATCGCATACCGACTCCCCTCGATTTAAGCATTGAGGACGAGGACGAGGACGAGGCCGAAGACGAAGGGACAGGAGACGAATCTTAAACTGACCACAAAGAAATGCTCAACATCTTATCAAACCACGGCCCCACCGGGAAGCTCCCGGCGGGGGCCAAGGTCTCCGGCTGCTTAAAGGAGATCCACCCCTGCTCTGCAACAGAGCCAACAAAGCAGCGCATCCAGTTGTGCGCAGCGAACTCAGACGGCTCCCTTGAGGAGCTTGGTTGCAACCTGATTGGGGAGAATATCCACCGCAGTCTCGACGAGATCGGTAACGTGCTCACCTTCTCCCTTGCGAAGGAGGGGGCTGGCTACGTGTCTAAGTTCGATGACGGAAAATTCCTCACCATTCGAGAAGGTCAGGTTGTCGTCAAGTCCGAGAAACCAGATAGCCCAATCCTCCCGAAGACAGAGGATCGAGTCCATGCTCTCGCCTCCTTCTACGTCACCTGCCGCAACGCTGTAACTCAAGCTCTGTCCGGTCAGGAGATTTCCACGGAGGAGGGTGAGATCTCCAAGGTTGCGATGGCGGTATTCCTTGATACCAAGTGCTCAGCCACCATCAGCCGCCGCTTGCCGCCACCCACCAAGGCTGAACTGCCCACCAAAGCGGACTGCGATGTCACCCCCCCTAATGACGCTGAAGTTCCGTCGTCGGAACAGGAGGGTGATGTCAGCGAAGATGGTGACCCACCTCCCTCTGTCCAAGAGAAGGTCCAGCGTTTAATGTCCCTAGAAGCCTGCTCGTTTGTTGAAAAGGCGGCGAACTGCTTTGCTACCTCACGCTCCGACGAGGGCGCTCCGGTCATGGACGAGTGGAAGGCCGCATTTATAGCGGCGACTGATCTTCACGGCAAAAAAACCAATGACGTCGGATTCCTTGGGATGAACGACGCTTGGGGCCGGGTGTATCACCGATGTCTCGTTCGCCTCGGTGACCCGCAGGCCTCCGCTGTAACCAAGCACGAGGATGTTCTGCGCGAAAAGTTCAGCGGTCGAGAGGATTGGGAAATCCTCAAGGCTCTCTGCATCACCATTGACGATATCCTTCTCAGTGAGGAGGAGCGAAAGCTCGATGGCGATTGAACCCAGAAGGAATTGATGCGTTTTTCTTTACAAATAACGAAGACCTAATCTAATTAAACTATGTTTGGAGCAACTGATATTTTTAACGAGGCAGGAGAGATTGTAAGCACCGACTTTAAGAAGGTTGGCCAGATGATCTCCGAGTCAGAAAAGAAAGCCCAGAACCACAGCAACGAGGCGAAGCTAATCCGCATTGAGATTGGCCTTGCAATCCGCGCCGTGGCCGGAGCCAACGGGGCAACCCTCACGGAGACAATTGATTCAATGTCCCTGTGCGAAACATTGCAGCTTGCAGAGAAGACGTTCCTGAAGATGGCCCGGGTGGCAGGGTCCTCCTCCCTCCTTCAGCTTGGGACGAACAACGGGATCTCCTACTCTGTCCTTGATGAGTGCGCCGCCTCGAAGAAGCCGGATGACCCACCGAAGCGGAAGGAATTTATGAAGCGCCTGTGTGGCGAACTGGAAGGCATGGTCTCCCATGATGATAATACCGAGGCATACCACGGCCCCTCAAGATCCGAAGCCATCGGCTGCATCCGTCGTCTTCAGATTGAGTTCGAGGTCCCTGTCCGTGGCATGGATGGCGGCGGAGTCGGTGAAGGAGAGCGAGGGGGAGGGCGAAAGCGCAAAGAGCTAACCCTCATCAACAAGCTGATCCGCCTGAATAACTGCTTCCGCTTCATCTTCGTCCTGCCCCGGGTAGAGAAAGACGAGTGGCTGGCGAAGACCGGAATGAACCTTGCTGAAATTGGAGGGACGATGCACTCCCTGATGGATGAACTAATTGACGAGGGCTTAATCGTCACTGACGTTGCAACAGTATCCCCTGACCACATCAGCCCCGGCTGGACAGCGAAGAACCCCCATGACATCGAAGAAGATCCCGACGCCCCGGAAGAGGGCGAAGATGACGGAGGCGGGGAAGTGTGAGACACTATTTCTCTTAAATAAGAAGAGCGGGGAGATGGGTGGCCTGTGGTTCGCAGGTGACCCATCTAACCCGGCTGATGTGAAGTCAGCCAACACCGTGTTCCACAACATGTTTCGCTGCGAGCCGACTGATCCGGTGATCTCGCGGCAGTTCGTCTTCCCCCTCCGGGAATCTACTCCCGGTGATTCCGTGGAGCATTGACCTCCCTTGCAAGTCGGGCTGCGCCCACCCCTTTGATACACTGACTACTCTCACTAACCAACCAATACAACACAACACACTATGAAAATCGAAAACCAATCAGACTTCTACGACCTCCCCGCCGAGGACTCGGCGCTCGCATCAGCAGCGTCCGATCCCGGCTTCGCTCGCACCCCCGCATTCCATACCGGACTCTTCTCAGAGGAAAGGATGGAGCTCGCCAAGCGAATCAAGACCCTTGCCTTCGACAACGCTGCCATCACTCGAAAGAACCTCGATGCCGCAGGAGCTCCTGACGGCGTCTCTCAGGCGTTTGACCTAGCGCTCAGCTCGAATCCCGCCCCGCCCTCTGGAAAGGCCATACGCCCCATAGTGGACAGGCTGCGCACCCTCTCGATGCGCCGTGTGGTTCACGCTAGGATTGTCCGGATTCACGGAGAGCTACCCTCTCTCGAGTCTGCGGAGGTAGTGGAGAGAGCTAAGGACCTGATGGTCAAGGCGCAACGAGTTCAAGACGCCACCTCAACCGAGGACATGGAGGATGGCTCGGACATTAGTGAGCTAATTGATGACCTCGAACGGCGCTGCGAGAACCCCGGAGTGCTGAACGGGATCCGGACTGGGCGGGAAAAGCTCGACCACGCCCTTGATGGATTGCAGGGAGGTCGCCTCGTGATTGTGGCAGGCAAGCCCCACGCCGGAAAGACGACGGTTGGCCTTGAATTAACCCGTGGCATCCTGACCGAGCCAAATCAAGGAGACTGCCTTGTTGCAACGGTCAGTGCCGAGATGACGGCAAAGCAGCTAAAGCAGGGCATGCTCGAGATCACTAGTGGGACCACCCTGAAGCCCGGGGCAATACCGACCAAGGGTGAGTTGGCCCGGATTCAATCCGGGATGAAGGAGATGAGCGGTTTCAATTGGAAGATCGCCGACCCAGATCGCCCGACCATCGACTATGTTTGCAACAAGGTCCGCGCCCTCAAGATGCAGAACTCCACCCTCAAGGTGGTGGTGGTGGACTACATCCAGATCCTTAACGGGTCGGAGTTCACGGATGACATGAGGCAGATCGTCAATGAGATTACCGGCAAGCTCAAGGCGCTATCCAAGGAACTGGACATCTGCGTCATCGCCATGTCCCAGCTAAATCGAGGAACATCAAAGCTGGATCCGCAGACCGGAAGGACCATATACGGTCGCCCCTCAATGGGCGGACTCAAGGAATCTTCCTCCATCGAATCCGATGCTGATGTAGTGATCCTCATTCACCGCGAGCTTGAGGCCGAGGCTGACGACGAAAAGATAGTGAGCCTCGACCTGATCATTGCAAAGAACCGACAGACAGGCCTGTGCGGCGATATACCTTGCTCATTCAATAAGGATACGCGCCGCGTCACGGAGCAGTCTCACCTCGTCCGCTTTATTTGATTGGAATCTGAGCCGCCGCCTTGACTTTCGCGTTGGTCTCTTTGAGAGACTCCTTGATCACTTCCTTCATGTCATCCTTGATATGCACTGGGTTGACTCCATTTCTGGTTGAAGCTCGCTCAATATCTCTCAGGCCGCCCTCCTTCTCGACCATGTCTTTAATCGCCTCGTTCCACCAAAGTTTTTTCATTTGAGGCGAGAGCGTGACCCGGACTTTGTCGTCGCCAACCTTCACCTCAACAGAGTTGGGGATAGAAGCGTTCAGCTCGTCGCCGTCCGCAAGTCCCGATTGCCCGATGAGTCGGCGATACTTCCGGTATTTGCCCGGGAATAAGCCAAGGAATTCGTCTCGAGTCCTTCGGGATGCCTTCAAGTAGTCATACCCCCCAAACTTAATCGGGCTCCCCAGCTCGCTCTGAACCTCTGCTGCGATGTGATACGCCTGATTGATATCGCTTGGCGGGATGTCTTCAAAGCGAATGCCCAGCCGCTTCTTGGAGATCTCGTTCCGACGACGTGAGATTTTCTGGTATTCAGATTCTGAATACATGTTGGCCCCGAAGACGGAAGCAAATAATTGCACCGCCTTTGTCTGTGGGTCGTCCCGTTCAGAGCGGGAGTAGTGAAGCTCCGCCGATGCGAGAGCAAACTCCGTCCCCTCCCCGACCCGACCCCCGGACGCACGGGACAGGAGGCGGTCAAACGCCACAAGGGCAGGCTCCTGCAATGAGATCGGAGTGAACCCGGCAATAGCGGCCCCAAGCCGAGAGGTCTCCCGACCAAGGTAGTCTTTCCCGGTCAGCACACTCGATAGCGAGGACACAAACGGAGAGAGGCGAGACCGGGCAAACATCCCCACCGGAGCTAAGAAGTCTCCCGGAGTGACAGGCTCACCTTTTACTGTCTTCTCGGCTGCATTGTAAACTCCTCCAGCCATCGCCGCTATGGACTTATAGAAGTTGGAGAGCGACAGCTTCATGCGACTGTCGCCAACATCGAACTCGATGGTAAGGAATCCTCTCTGGCCCGGGATCATACGGCGTAAGATCTCGTCATCGTCCATTCCCGCCGACTTGGCCGCTGCAAAAAACCACATCATGCCCGCCGTCACTATATACCCAGTATGCTCCAGCCCCTTCCTTGTAGTGAGGTTGCGGGCCATTGAGAGATACATGGTCGGGGCAGTGAGAAGCATCCGACTAATCCCACGAGCGGTCCTGCTCATTGGCATCATTTCAAGATCGGTGGAGTAGCCAAAGCTACGGTCCAGTGCGCGAATCTCTTCCTGCATTGCCCGGAGGCTTTCCTTGTCCGTTGCTAGATCCCCTGTCTCAGGGTCGATAAACTTTTCGCGGATTGCCTTCCACATGTAAACCTTGCCCAGCTCGGAGTAGTTTCGGTGGAAGTCAGATAGGCCGCCACCCCATTCAGTTAAGCGGGACCGAACGAAATCGAAAGCCTTGGCTCGGAGTCCGCCCGGGCGGTTCATGTTGGCCCGAGAAATGTCACGCATCCGGTCCACTTGCTCCATGTAGTCAATGCCTGAGCCTATCATGGAATTCAGCGTGGCGAGCTCAGTGTAATACTGGAGGTTCGCCTCGATCATCCTATCGAGAGCCTTCGGATTGTTCGTGGCGGACTTTACCTGCCCGTGAATCAGGCCCATCACCGACCGGCCAGCATCGGAGTGCATCGTTGCAAGCAACACTTTTGCAACATCCGTAAACCCGGAGAGGCTGCGATGCTTGAGCAGGACCTCGAGTGGGTGCGCAAGCGTAAACCGGGTAGCCACGGTGAGCGGGGCCGCGAGGTCAAAGAATCCCAGCACGATATTTCGGGGTAAGCCGATCCAATCCTCTACGGTTTGCAAGCCCTCCGACTTCTGGTTCTGGGCAACCAATCGCTCTTCCAGATAGGCCGCCACCTCTGTATCGAATGCGTCATTAAGGACGGGGACTCCCCGCAGATAAGAGTGATTAAGCGAGTCCTTGTGACCCGGCTTCATAAAGGACTCAAGGCTCGATGCAAGGTCCGCCGCTGCAATAGCTGAGTAACTGTTAGTTAGGAAGTGGTTAATGGAATCGAACGGATCCATCGAGTAGACAATCTGATCCAAATCAGGATCTCCACTTGTCCGGATGTCCTGCATTGTGAGCTTCTTGCCATTCTCGTCCACCATCCGAGCTTTATCGAATCCCTTCTGCTCGGTAAGCGAGGACCCAAGACCAACGTAAGCCTTGGGATCAACGCGGCCCTTGCTGTCATTGCGCTTTCCGAGGACAAGTCGCGGGGAGTATTTGCGCCAAGAGTCCGCTCCCTTCTTGGGGTCAGAAAGGAAGTCGCCCGCATCCAATCCATTTTCAGCGAGGAACTCCTTGTCTAGGCTCGCGTCACGCATGCGCTGCCTCATGGACTCCATCATGGCTCGGAAGTCCCGGACCATATCCAACTGGGCCGAGGTAAAATCGTAAGCGTCCTCGTTCACCATCGCCTCCTCCAAGATATCGTGGAGGTAGGGAGAGCTCCCGTCTGGGTTGGTAATGTTGGTGACCTTCCCGTAATCAGGACTGAATGGATCGTCGTCCACCTCAAACGCGCCCTTATGCTTGGCTCGAAGGTGTTCAGATTTCACCTTTGCAATAGCCATGCCTTGCAACTGCTGCGCCTTGTTGATTGAAAGGTGGCGATCCAGCTCGTCAATAGATCGAAGTTCGTCCTTGCCGTGCGTCCCGTTTTTAACGGCCTGCTCCAGAACTTCTCCGGCGCGGGCTCGCACTCGGCTGAGCCATCGGAATAGAGACTTGGGCGATCCATCCACATACTCGCGTAACTCGTCGGGGCTGGTGAGTGTCGGCATTTCGCCGGAGTCATCCATAGCCCGAGTCATTGCAGCGGGATCGGTAGTGAGCCCAGCCCTGCTGACGGTTGCCCTGCCGCTAGAGTCAGGAACCACGACGTAAAACTTAGTCACCCCGCCTTTAGTGTGGCGAATAATCTTCATCTCCTCGGGGCGCAACCCCTCTCGCTTTGCAATCTTGACTCGGAATGCCCGGGCGTGAAGCAGGCTGCTGAACGGCGAAGGCACTCCACCGTCAACCTTAGGCGGAAGTTTTCCGAATCCGCTTGGCGACTCGAACGGTGCAGAGTTGGGGATGTTGTTGAATAAAGATTCCGCAGTCCCGCTGCCAACTTGACCCTTGGGTTTGCTCGGGTGGCGGGGAGACGGAGCGCCACGATTGCCGGGGCCGCGTCGCTGGGGTCCCTGAGACAAGAAGATCTCATCATCGGTGTCCATCTCCTGATTAACGAACGGGTTCAGCTCTTCATCCTGATCCTGATCCTGATCCTGATCAAATCCTTCGGCTTGTTCCGGGCCAAC
>TARA_R110002051_G_scaffold185927_1_pt1 | contig 21336 bp, 10 predicted proteins | sample TARA_R110002051 | Tara Oceans TARA_R110002051 (sample SAMEA4397023) | marine metagenome | biome: Polar Biome; feature: [MES] marine water layer (ENVO:01000295) within the mesopelagic zone...; material: water (ENVO:00002006), including particulate matter (ENVO:01000060) such...
AATTGAATACCAACAAACTGGCAAAAAAGTAGATTGGGTTAAATTAATTAATGTAAAATCGTATTTAGCTGCCGAAAATTTAACTGTCGATTGTCCAGAATTAGGAGAATTAACTTTTGATGTTGCTTATGGTGGTAACTACTATGCTATTGTAGATCCACAAAAAAACTTTAGTGGAGTACATGATTTTACAGCCAGTAAAATTGTTCAATATTCTCAAGTTATTAGAAAACGTATCAATGAAAAATATCCTAATATGTTTATTCATCCAGAGAATGACACAATTAGAGATGTAAGTCACATGCTTTGGACAGGTAACCCTATTGACCAAAGTTCTTCAGGTAGAAATGCTGTTTTTTATGGTGATAAAGCTATAGACCGCTCCCCTTGTGGAACAGGAACTTCAGCACGTCTTGCACAGTTATATGCTAAAGGCAAGTTAAAAGTAGGAGAGCCTTTTATTCATGAAAGTTTTATTGGCAGTAAGTTTATTGGTAAGGTAGAACAAGAAACTACATTAGCTGGCAAAAAAGCTATTGCACCAAGTATTCAAGGTTGGGCGCAAGTAACTGGTTACAACAATATTATCATAGATGATGATGATCCTTACGCACATGGGTTTCAAGTGATTTAATCATTTACTTAAATACAAAAATGCGTACAGCAAAAAATCAAAATAAAAATCGATTTTACTGGCGCATTTTATGTTTACAACATATTAACATTTAAAAACTAATGAAAAAAGTAGTTATAATTGGTGGTGGAATTTCTGGATTATGTAGTGCTTATTATTTAGTAAAAGAAGGGCATTCAGTGACCATTTTAGAACAGAGTAATATGACAACTGGTGCTTCGTTTATCAATGCTGGCTATTTGACACCTAGTCATTTTATTCCGCTGGCGGCACCAGGAATCATTACTCAAGGTATTAAATGGATGTTTGATAGTACAAGTCCATTTTATATTAAACCTAGATTGGATTTAGATTTTTTTAAATGGGCATGGCTTTTTAAAAAATCGTCCACCAAGTCGAATGTTGAAAAATCAATTCCTGTTTTAAAGGGGTTAAACTTGAAAAGCCAAGCCTTATTCGAGAACATGCTTGCATCCCTAGATTTCGATTTTCATTATGAAAAAAAAGGGGTTTTAATGGCCTATAGCAATCCGAAAAGCGAGGAGGAAGAACATGAAATAGCACATCGTGCGTTAAATGAAGGATTGGATGTTACGTGTTTGAACAAAGAAGAATTACATAAAATACAACCCGTTCTATCAGATAATGTTATTGGAGCCGTGCATTACAAATGCGATTCGCACATGACGCCTAATCATTTTATGGCAACCCTTAAGACTTGGTTAGAGAAAAATGGTGTTATTTTTAAAATCAACCAAGAAGTTAAAGACTTTACAGTAAAAAACAATCAAATCATTTCTGTTGCTACCCAAAATGATGTTTATGAAGCAGACGATTTTGTGTTAGCAAGCGGTAGCTGGACATCTAACTTAGCATCAAAATTAAAACTAAATGTACCAATTCAAGGTGGTAAAGGTTATAGCATGGATGTACATAGACCAACTGGTATCACTATACCTACTATTTTATTAGAAGCCAAAGCAGCTATTACTCCTATGGATGGGTTTACACGTTTTGCTGGAACTATGGAGTTTTCCGGAAACAATACATTAGTGAGAAAAGAACGTGTTGAAGCTTTAGCAAATGCAGCATCAAAATACTACCGAAATTTTGAGATTAGTGAAACAGAACGTACAAGTGCAACATCTGGATTAAGACCAGTATCTCCAGATGGCGTGCCATTTATAGGCAAAACCAGCAAATACAACAACTTAACTATTGCCGCTGGGCATGCTATGATGGGATGGAGCTTAGGACCAATCACAGGAAAACTTGTTACAGAATTGGTTGAAAATAAAAAAGCTACTGTAAATTTAGATCCGCTTTCTCCTGAACGGTTTAAATAAAATTTTCACTTTTAGTATTCATCTATTCTTTTAATCAATTTACTGATTTTAAAGTTTAACTCAGAGTCTAAAGGCTTTTTTAAATAATTGTCTTAAAATATCAACTTTAAATTTACTTCTACATTGTTAAGGTGAATATAGTATTGTTTTTAGGTAACATTGGGCTACTAGCTTATATACAATATGCATAATTTTATAAACGATTCATTCTAATTATCTAATATGAATCCATTTAAAGGAAGTAAGCCTACCTACATTTTAAAATAATATAGCCTAATGAAAAGAGTAAGTGTAAAAATAGTATCTTGTTTTTTGTTTTTAAGTCATTTTATTACTTCAGGGCAAGGAACATTAAAAGAATACAAAAAAGCAATTACTATAGATTCATTATTTAAAAACAAAGTAATTAATACCCCATCAGAATTTCATTGGATTTCAAATAATTCTCTTTGGTATGCCAATAATACAAAAAATGGGACTGAATATTTTCTGGTTGATGCTGAAGAAAAAAATCAAAAAGCACTTTTTGATTTTGATAAATTAATCCAAATTCTATCAGAAAAAATAAAAGAAAATATTAATAAAAAAAATATTAATGTAGAAGACTTTAATGATGATGAACTAAAATTTACTTATAAAAACAGCGCTTACAAGTATAATTTAACCGAGTATTCTTTGATAGAATTAGATACCTCAAAAGAAAATACAAAAAAAGAATATGGTTATTGGGGAAACTTTTTTGATGAGTCTGCTAATCCACCAGTTACAGCACCAGATTCGTCTGCAATTGCGTATATAAAGAACTTTAATCTGTATATAAAAAATAATTCTACTAAAAAAGAGACTCAGTTAAGTTACGACGGCACTAAAGGAAACTGTTATTCTTCATACATAAAATGGTCTCCAGATGGTAAAAAAATAATGGCTTATAAAGTAAAACCAGGCGAAGAAAACAAAATCTATTTTGTAGAATCTAGTCCTAAAGATCAATTTCAACCTAAATTACTGTCAAGAGATTATTTAAAACCTGGAGATGAATTACCGTTTAAAAGCCCTCAATTATTTATTGTTGAGTCCCGTAAGCATATCAATATCCCAACAACTGAATTTAATAGTCAATACAATATTTCAAATAGTAATTGGAGAGAAGATAGTAGGGCTTTTACTTTTGAGTATAACCAACGTGGTCATCAATCTTACAAGGTGATAGAAGTAAATGCCGAAACTGGAAAAGTAAACATTCTAATAAATGAAACAAGTACAACTTTTATTGATTATAGCAGTAAAAAATATAGATATGATATAGATGATGGCAATGAAATTATTTGGACTTCTGAACGAGATGGATGGAATCATATTTATTTATATAATGGCGATGGCACATTAAAAAAACAACTCACAAAAGGTGAATGGGTTGTCAGAAAAATAATTGATGTTGATGAGAAAAACAAAGAGATTTATTTTACGGCCAGTGGGTTAGATAAAAATCAAGATCCTTATTTCATACATTATTGCAAGATTGGATTTGATGGCAAAAACTTTAAACGTTTTACTTCTGAAAATGGAAATCACAAAGTTACTTTCTCAAAAGATTATAGCTATTATATAGATCAATTCTCTAGAGTAGATATGCCAGCCATAACGCTTTTAAAAACAACTGATGACACAAAAAACTTAGAACTTCAAAAAGGGGATAATTCGGCTTTATTAAAAGAAGGATGGATAACACCAGAAGTTTTTACTGCTAAAGGTAGAGATGGTAAAACAGATATTTGGGGGATAATCGTTCGACCTACAACGTTTGACCCAAACAAATCATACCCAATTATAGAATATATTTATGCAGGTCCGCATGATTCATTTGTTCCAAAAGATTTTCATGCCTACTATTGGTCAATGTCTTCACTTGCAGAATTAGGCTTTATAGTTGTTCAAATAGATGGAATGGGTACATCAAATCGATCTAAAGCTTTTCATGACATTTGTTGGAAAAACTTAAAAGACGGTGGTTTTCCTGATAGAAAATTATGGATAAAAGCAGCTGCTAAAAAATATCCATATATGAATATTGACAAAGTAGGAATTCATGGCACTTCTGCAGGCGGGCAAAATGCTGGAGCCGCTTTAGTTTTCAATTCTGAATTTTATGATGTAGCCGTATCATCTTGTGGTTGTCATGATAATAGAATGGATAAAATGTGGTGGAATGAGCAGTTTATGGGCTACCCTATTGGGCCGCAATATGCTGCCTGTTCTAACGTAGAGAATGCAAATCAATTAGAAGGAAACCTTATGTTAATTGTAGGCGAAGTTGATGATAATGTAGATCCAGCCTCAACTTTGCAATTTGCAAATGCATTAATAAAAGCAAACAAAGATTTTGAATTAGTAACAATTCCAGGAATGACACATTCTTCTGGAGGAATTTTTGGAGAACGTAAACGAAAAGATTTTTTTGTAAAACATCTGCTAAAAGTAACACCACCTTCCTGGGATGAAATTTATGATTAAAAAATCTTAAACATTATAAATCAACTTAGAGCTATAGCTTTTATAAAATTGGAAAATAATAATTATGAAAATATATAAATCATTCACTTGTATACTATTAAGTTTATGGGCAGTATGTACAACAAATCTACTAGCACAAAACGGTGATCAGATTTTAGACGGAATTGGTGAGACAGGACTAATTGCTCGTTATTTATTTAACGGTGATACAAAAGATTGGTCAAGAAATAATCTTCATGGCATTATAAAAGGCAAAGAAGCAAAGTTTATAAAAGATGATCTGTTTGGCAACGTACTTTCTTTATCAGCAGATAGTAAATCATATGTTTCATTACCAAACGATATACCCATTAGCGAAGAATCTATTAGTATAACTGGATGGATTTACTTGAATTCAAAACAAAGTGGCCAACGATTTTTTGATTTCGGAAAAAACGCCAATTCACATTTTTTTGTTGCTCCAATGGGTGCTAAAAATGAAGAAAACTTTTTAACAGAAATCGATAGTGAATCTGGGGAAATATATAAAACAAATTCGCCAATTATAGAGATTAATAAATGGACGCAAATAACCATTGTAATTAATAGCGCGTCAAAATCTATGAGTACCTACATTAATGGAAAATTGATTAAAGAATCTAAGAATATAGAATTAGAATTACGACAGTTATTTGATACTAATTCCGTTGAAAAAAATGTATTTAATATTGGAAAATCAATAGCAAATGATGGCACTTATCTTAATGCAAGTTTACACGATTTTCGAATTTATCGGATTCCCTTAACTGAAAAACAAATCATTAGAATTTATCGTAATGGTTTAAAAATCGAGGAAACAGTTGTAAATGAAACAAAAGGTCCTGTGGATGATCTCCAACTTTTTCCAAAAACAAATCCTCAACTATATAATCAATATCTGACTAGTGTCCCAGATATTAAAGTAGAAACTGTAGTAGGATATCTTCCTCGATTACCACGTTTTGTAAAAGGCACATATAGTAATGAAATTAAAGAGACAGAGATTAGAGTGATTTGGCCATCTCCAATTGATAACAGTGACGTTCTTAAACCTGGTCGATATATTATAACAGGGAGTATTGCTGGAACTGAATTAAAACCAAAAGCAATAGTGACTGTAAAAGAAAATGCAAACCTTATAACCCCAAAACGTAATTTAGAAGTTTTTAATCTCGACCAGGTTACATTGAACTCTGACATCTATGGAAAAAAAACAAAATTTATTGAAAATCGTGACAAATTTATAACAACGCTTGCTGAAACAAATCCAGACTCTTTCCTTTATATGTTTCGAAATGCCTTTGGACAAGAACAACCACAAGGATCAGAACCACTCGGTGTATGGGACACCCAAGAAACAAAATTACGTGGACATGCTACTGGACATTACTTAACAGCCATCGCTCAGGCTTATGCCAGTACAAATTACGATAAAACCCTACATACAAATTTTGCTGATAAAATGGATTATATGGTTAATACACTATATAGATTATCACAAATGTCTGGACAACCAAAAGAAACTGGAGGAGCGTACATATCTGATCCAACAGCTGTACCGCCAGGATTAGATAAAGCAGACTATGATTCAGACTTGAGTGAAACTGGTATCCGTACCGATTATTGGAATTGGGGTAAAGGGTTTATTAGTGCTTATCCTCCAGATCAATTTATTATGTTAGAAAAAGGAGCAACCTATGGAGGTCAGAAAACTCAAATATGGGCACCTTACTATACCCTGCATAAAATCTTAGCTGGGTTAATGGATATTTACGAAGTTACAGGGAACGAGAAAGCACTTGAAATTGCAAAAGGTATGGGAACTTGGGTACATGCTCGACTGAGCCAGTTGCCAACTGAAACACTGATAAGTATGTGGAACAGATATATTGCAGGAGAATTTGGTGGTATGAATGAAGCTATGGCGAGACTTTATAGAATAACCAACGAACAACGTTATTTAGAAGTAGCTCAACTGTTTGATAATATCAAAATGTTTTTTGGTGATGCTGAACATTCACATGGGCTAGCAAAAAATGTTGATTCCTTTCGCGGATTACATGCCAATCAGCATATACCACAAATCATGGGAGCACTTGAAACCTACCGCGATACGAATACACCAGAATATTATCGTATAGCCGATAATTTTTGGTATAAAACTACAAATGATTATATGTATAGTATTGGAGGAGTTGCAGGAGCGCGAAATCCTGCCAATGCTGAATGTTTTATCAGTCAGCCAGGAACATTATATGAAAATGGCTTATCATCTGGTGGTCAGAATGAAACCTGTGCTACCTACAATATGCTCAAATTAACCAAAAATCTTTTCCTTTTTGATCAGCGGGCTGAGTTAATGGATTATTACGAGCGGGGTCTTTATAATCATATCCTTGCTTCTGTTGCAGAAGATAGTCCCGCAAATACCTATCATGTGCCATTAAGACCAGGTTCAGTAAAACATTTTGGAAATCCAAACATGAAAGGATTCACTTGCTGTAATGGTACGGCATTAGAAAGCAGTACGAAGCTTCAAAATTCTATTTATTTTAAAAGCTTAGATAATAACACATTATATGTCAATTTATATGTGCCTTCAACTTTAAATTGGGCAGAGAAAAAGGTATCAATAGAACAAGCAACTGCATTTCCAAATGAAGATCATACTCGTTTGACTATTAAAGGTAAAGGAAAATTTGACATTAATCTACGTGTTCCACATTGGGCTACAAAAGGTCTACTAGTTACAATAAATGGTAAAAAAGAAAATGTGGAAGCAAAACTAGGAAGCTATATAACTTTAAGTCGTAAATGGAAAAATAACGATGTAATTGAATTACGTATCCCGTTTGAATTTCATTTAGATCCAATAATGGATCAACAAAATATAGCTAGTTTATTTTATGGTCCAATTTTACTTGCAGCTCAAGAGACTGAACCACTACAAGAGTGGCGTAAAGTAACATTAAATGCAAAAGACATTAGCAAATCGATTGAAGGTAATCCTAATACATTAGAATTTAATATTGATGGTGTTAGCTTTAAACCTTTTTATGAAACATACGGGCGCCATTCAGTTTATTTGGATGTTACTTTGAAATAATGATCAGATTAAATTACTAAAAACTATGAACCACAAAACTTTAAGAACACCTTATTTCTTATTACTATTCTTTTTAACAATAGTAGTAAATGCTCAAAACGAGTTAATAGATTTGGTTACTACATTTTCAGCAGATAATCGAGCTTTAAAAAATTTCTATCCCAATGATGAATCTGAAGAATATTATCAAAGATTTTTAAACTTATATAAAGAATGGGGTAAAAAAATTGAGACCCTAAATTTTGAAGAATTAACGCAACAAGAAAAGGTAGACTATCTGCTTTTAAAGAATCTTGTAACTAAAGAGAATTACTTTCTACAGCTAAGCTATAGCTCTTTCAAAGAAGTTGCCTTTGTAGCCGATTTTGCCAAAGACATGCATCCCTTTCTAAAAGAAAGAAGACGTGGAAAAAAACCAGACGCAAAAGCACTCGCTAGCATATTTCATGAGGCTAGCGCCAGTATTGATGGTAAACTTAAAACACTTCAAGAAAATCCATTTAAAAATTGGTTGATAGCAGAAAAAGCCTCTAAAGTTATTTTGTCTTTGCAGAGCACCTTAAAAGAAGCGTATTCATTTTACTATAGTTATGATCCTGATTTTACATGGTGGGTTGAAAAACCATATGAAGATTTGACAAATAAGTTAAGCACCTATGCAGAAAAACTAAAAGATAATTATTCTAAAAATAGTATAAAAGATGATGGGAGTGGAATTATTGGGAAGCCTATTGGTAGAGATGCATTAATTGAAAGCTTAAATTTTGAATTTATTCCATACACACCTGAAGAAATGATAAAAACTGCAGAAAAACAGTTTGATTGGTGCAAAGAAGAAATGATAAAAGCTTCGAAAGAATTAGGTTATGGAACCGATTGGAAAGCAGCCCTAGAGCATGTAAAAAACACATACGTTCTTGCAGGAGAACAACCACAGGCCATTACTGATCTTTACAATCAGTCTGTAGATTTTATTGAAAAGCGTAATTTAATTACAATTCCTGAAATGGCTAAAGAAACTTGGGGTATGATTATGATGACCCCAGAACGCCAAAAAGTGAATCCCTTTTTTACTGGAGGTTGGGAAATAAGTATCTCCTACCCTACTCAAGACATGAGCGAAGACGATAAAATGATGAGTATGCGCGGCAATAATCCAAATTTTTCTAGAGCTACTGTCCATCACGAATTATTACCAGGGCATAATTTACAATTCTTTATGAATAGCAGAAATAAAAGCTATCGAAGAGCATTTGACACTCCTTTTTGGATGGAAGGATGGGCTTTATATTGGGAAATAAATTTATGGGATAAGGGTTTTCCACAAACTCCTGAACAAAAATTAGGCATGCTATTTTGGAGAATACACAGATGTGCACGTATTATTTTCTCATTAAAATATCATTTAGGAGAGATGACCCCTCAACAATGTATTGATATGTTAGTAAACGAAGTAGGCCACGAATACGCAAATGCAGAAGCCGAAGTTAGACGTTCATTCGCTACAAGTTATACTCCTCCACTATATCAAATGGCATATATGACTGGGGGATTACAATTTTATGCTTTAAAAAATGAGATGCTTGCAAAAGGATGGACCGAAAAACAATTTCATGACCGTGTTTTAAAAGAAAATATGATGCCTGTAGAATTATTAAGAACTCTTTTACAGGATTTACCTTTAAAGAAAAACTATAACACAAAATGGAAATTCTCTACAGAGTTTAAATAGAAAACCATTAAAAAAACATGAGGAAAAATTTAAAATACAGGTTTGGAATAGTATTATTTTTAATATCTACAATAACTACTCAGGCGCAAACCTATTGGAGTAAAATAGAAGAAAAAGAGCCTACTTTAGGTATTGCAGATGTTTATCAAAAATTTACTACACCTAGTTTTCAGTTAAAATTGGTTAAAGCATCTCAAACTGTTGCAGGCTTAAAACCTATCAAAAATTTAGATTTTGACTTTACCCCTAGCGATAGATTAGAAATTAGAGATAAAGATGGTTTATACCATTTAGGTGATATCAATCTAAGAATTAAAGAAATTGATGGTGATTGGAAAAGTTACTCTACTGCTGCTAAAAGAGCAAATGTTGAACCCATAGAAACTAACGGATCCATAATTGCTGGAGCAGATTTGTCAAATACTTTACCTAGTGACATTCCTGTTACTATTAAGCGTTTTTACGAAATTGATAATGACGAATTAGTTTTACGATTTGAAATAACTAATAAATCTGCAAATAACATTGAAATTGGCTCTTTAGGGATTCCTATGATTTTCAATAATATTTTAGAGGGCAAATCATTAAATGAAACACACGCACAAAATGTATTTTTTGATCCTTATATTGGTTTAGATGCAGGTTATTTAGAAGTAAAACGACTAAGTGGTATAGGTTCAGCATTAGTAGTTTTACCAAAAGAAAACATGCCTTTTGAAGCTTATCGCCCATTAAATGATGACCCAACACCAAGAACTATTGTCTTTGAAGGGTTTCATGAATGGATGGCTTATAGTAAAGCCTATGGAGATAATGAATGGAAAGGCGTTAATGAATGGAATACCCCTACATCGCTAATTTTGAAACCTAAAGAATCTAAAAATTTTGCTTTAAAATTCGTGCTTTCAGAAAGTATTGAAACTATTCAAAATACCCTTCTAAAAGAAGACCACCCTGTAGCTACAAGCATTCCTGGTTATGTGTTACCTCAAGATATTGAATCGCAATTATTTTTAAATTATAAAAATGATATAAGCACTTTTGAAGTAGAACCTAAAGATGCACTTAAAATTAAAGATGAAGGCATAACAAAAAATGGCATCAAAAAATATACAGTACAAGGTAAAAAATGGGGACGAGCCAGACTTACCATTAGTTACAAAAATGGTGTCAAGCAAACTATAAACTACAAGATTATTAAACCAGAAGCTGAAGTGGTAAAAGATTTTGGTCATTTTTTAACAACAGAACAATGGTTTGATGAACCTAATGATCCATTTTACAGAAACCCCTCGGTAATTAGTTATAATTATAAAACTAAAAAGCAAGTAACAAAAGATAGTCGATCTTGGATTAGTGGCTTAAGCGATGAAGGTGGAGCTGGCGGTTGGTTGGCTGCGATCATGAAACAGCTGATTCAACCAGACAAGGAAGAAATAGTAAAACTCCAACAGTTTGTAGACAAAACACTTTGGGGAGTGATTCAGTACAGCGAAGGTAAGAACAAGTATGGTGTTAAAAAGAGCGTGTTTTATTACGAGCCCGATTCTTTACCAAAGGGAACTTACAGTGACACCATAAACTATAAATCATGGACTGCCTGGAATCATAATCACGCTAACGATCCAGGGCGCTCTTATAATTACCCACACGTAGCAGCCGCTTATTGGGTCATGTATAGATTAGCAAGATATCATGAAGGTTTGGTAAATAATAGAACGTATGATTGGTATCTAAAAAAAGCTTACCATACTGCTATTGCTATGGTAGATCAGGCGCCATATTATGCACAATTTGGACAAATGGAAGGCTCTGTATTTTTATATATCTTAAAAGATCTGAAAAATGAAAATTATACAGAAATGGCACTCGATTTAGAAACTAGAATGAAAGAGAGAGCTGATCATTGGAAGGCTTTAGATTATCCGTTTGGCAGTGAAATGCCTTGGGATTCTACGGGTCAAGAAGAAGTATATCTGTGGTCTGATTATTTTGGATACAACTACAAAGCCGATGTTACACTTAATGCTATTTTAGCCTATATGCCCACCATGCCACATTGGGCATACAATGGCAATGCTCGTAGGTATTGGGATTTTTTATATGGTGGAGAGTTGAAAAGAGTTGAGCGTCAAATACATCATTATGGATCGTCTTTAAATGCAATTCCTGTACTTAAGCAATACAGAAAAACCAATGATTTATACTTACTAAAAGTAGGTTATGGTGGTCTCTTGGGTGGTATATCTAATATTACACAAGATGGTTTTGGACCAGCTGCCTTTCACTCGTATCCTACCGAATTAAGAATAGACTATTTATCAGGAGATTACGGCTCTGGATTTTATGGATACGCTGTCAACACTGCTACCTATATAACAAAAGATAATGATTTAGGTTGGTTGGCTTTTGGTGGTAACTTAAGTTCTAAAAACGATATTATTGAAGTAAATATAACTACAGCGGCAAAATCTAAAATATATTTTACTCCAAAAAAATTATGGTTAACATTAGATGCTGGAACTTTTCAAAAAGTGACTTACAACACAAAAACAGATACTCTAGAAATTACGTTAAATAGTAAAGATAATTTTACACCAAATGCTTATTTAAGGGTTAATAACGATTTAGAACTTCCTTATAAAAAAGTACGAGGAGCCTTTGAAATTCCTTTACAAAAAAAGAGCATTCAATTTAAATTATAAGGGCAAATTTTTATTTGTCCTTATAATTATGAAACACTATATTTTAGAATGTATAAGATTTAGAGTAGTTTTTTGAAAAAATAATTTTCATAAAATTATCTTTTTTATAAAGAGTGTTTTCAATATTAGTCCAAAATGAAAAATAATATTATATCTATATTGTTGCTCATTGTACTTTTTTCTTGTAGACAAAAATTGGCTCAAAAAGAAGAAGTAATTGAACAAACAAGTAACGTGATAACAAATAATTCGCTGGGTATAGGCAATCCCATTCTACCAGGCTATTTTGCCGATCCAACGATAAAAAAATTTGGAGATATTTATTATATCTATGCAACCACGGATAATGAAATGCTAGCCTCTGGCGCGCCTACAGTTTGGTATAGCAACGATTTACAAAATTGGTATAATTACACCATGGAAATTCCTCCATTTACATCAATGCCTATTACTAATTTTTGGGCTCCAGATATAATAGAAAGTGAAGATGGCAAATACTATTTATATTTTGGTAATTGCGAAATAGGCTGCAACATATACGGTTATGTATCCGACACACCAGTAGGGCCATGGACTAAATTAGACGATAATGATAAACCCGTAATTCCCAATGGATATCCAAGAGAAGGATTCCCTTCATTAGATGCCCAATTTTTTAAAGATACAGATGGCAAAATATATGGCTATTGGGGAACTTGGGTTCATTATAATGGCGGTTATGCGGTTGGCGAATTAGATGCCAAAACTATGGCAAACATGGTAAATTCAAAAAATATTCCTTTAACCCAAACACCAGATCCTTTTGAAGCAGCATATATGATGAAAAAAGGAGATAAATATATACTCATGTACTCTGGTGATTCTTGCCATGATGAAACTTATAATGTTAGATATTCTTATGGAGACACACCGTACGGCCCATTCACAGAGGGAACGAACAATCCTATTTTAAGTACGAATGAGGACCATTCTACTCATGGTCCAGGGCATCATTCTGTTTTACAAGATGGGGATGTTTATTATATTGTTTACCACAAACATGATTATCCGATGACACGTGGTGGTCTTTCCAGACAAGTCTGTATCGATAAAATGATTTTTGAAAATGATTCTACTATAAAAACAGTAATACCTAAATCAAAAGGTATTGAAAATATTGTAAAATCCAATGTTCCAAAAAACATTGCCTTAAATACAAATGTAACGGCGTCATCTTATTATCATTTAAAATCATTAGAATACAATTACGAATACAAACCTGAATATGCAACCGACAATAATAATGCGACTATATGGAAAGCGGGCAATAACTCACTTCCGCAAGATTTAACCATTGATTTAGGATCTATTCAAAAAATAAAAAGGATAACGACTCAGTTTGAATTTTCCAGTTATTATTATCAATATACTTTAGAATACTCTAAAGATGGAAAAACTTGGAAAATGTATGCTGATAAATCAAATAATCAGACTCCAGAAAGCCCCATGATTGATGACAATAACGTGAACGCGCGTTATATGAAGTTAACTGTCACAGGAACAGAAAAATCAGGACTTTATGCAGCAGTTTGGAATATTAAAATATATAGTTCTCTTTTTGACATTCCTTTACAATTAAAGAATAAGAAGTCTGATATTGCCCCAGCTGAAAGAAGTAAAAAAGAAATGTTAGTTAATCTTAACTTAACCAATCTTTCAAAAGATGAATCTCTGTCATCCATTAAAAACAAAGGAGCTTTAGGAGGTTCTTTCACTAAAAAAGGAGATGTAACTTTAACCATTGATGATGAAGGGGTTATAGCAATAAAATTTACTAACGGTTCTTTGTTCTTGGATAAACCGGTTCCTAAAACCTTGGCTTGGAATGGGTCTTACACCATTGCCACATGGGTAAAAAACCCAGAAATATCCAATGCAGGTGAAATTTTAGCCTCTTGGTGTGACAGACACGAATTTGGTCTAGCAAATTCTTATAATGCACTAGCTTACAATAGTGGTCATTATGGAGCTGCACCTCATTTAGATGGTCATTTTGATATGAAATATAACAAACTTCCAAAAGCAAATGTATGGCATCACATTGTTTTAACCTTTGATGGCGTTGTAGAGAAAATTTATGTGGATGGTGTTCTAGATAATGCTCAAAATATGTTCTTATCATCTGCAATAGCTAATGCTAAGATTATTATAGGTAGTTCGGATATAGGGGAAAATTATTCAGGCTATATGTCATCTTTGAGAATGTATGATTATGCACTAAATAATGACGAAATCACCATACTTCTATTAAAAACCAAGCCTAAAAATTAAAAAAAGCCTGTTCAAATAAATAAACAGGCTCCATTTTTTCTTTTAGACAAAGTAATGTCCAAATAGATGTCAATTCCAACCACCACCCAAAGCTCTATATATACCTACCTGAGCTAAAAGCTGGTCTTTTTTGGTTTCAATCAACTCTATTTTTGATTCTAAAGCATCTCGTTGAGTTAATAACACTTCCATATAATCTGCACGAGCAGATTGAAAAAGTCGCGTAGAAATATCGATAGCCTCAGTAAGTGCCTGTACTTGTCCTTCCTTTAAATCATAACTCTTTTTAAGATTACCGATATTCGAAAGCTCATTAGACACTTCAATATAAGCATTCAATATTGTTTTTTCATATTCAAAAATAGCCTGAACTTGTCTATCATTTGCATTGTTATATTCTGCTTTTATAGCATTTCTGTTTATTAATGGTCCAACAACATCGCCAATCGCAGAATATAAAATAGATTCTGGGGTCGTGTTAAGATATTTAGGCTTGAAAGCTTCTAAACCAACACCTGCTTTTATCCCAAGAGAGGGATAAAAATTAGCTTTGGCAACTTTAGTATTTAGCTTAGCAGCTGTTAATTCTAATTCTGCTTGTCGAACATCTGTACGATTTTCTAGCAATTGAGATGGGATCCCAGCATAAATAGTATCAATAACTTTTTCAATAAAATTATCGGAATCTCTTTGGATGGGTTCTGGAGATTTTCCAATCAAAAAGTTGATCTTATTTTCCATTTCCACAATCTGTTGTTGAATCTCATATTTATGACTCTTATTTTTCAACACTTCTGCTTCAAACTTCTTAACAGCTAACTCTGTCGCTCTTGCCGCTTGCTTCTGAAGTTTAACCATCTTCAATGCATTTTGTTGGATAGCTAAATTCTGATTAATGATGGTCAATTGATTATCTAAAGCTAGAAGCTCATAATACGAATCTGCTATTTCAGAAACCAAATTAGTCACCATAAAATTTTTGCCTTCTACGGTGGATAAATACTCAAATAATGCAGCCTTTTTTGCATTACGGAGCTTTTTCCAGACATCGATTTCCCATGATGCAGATAGTCCTAGCGAAAAGTTCGGCAAAGGTTCTGGAAACTTTTCTTCTTCCCCAATAGTTAGACTTTCTTCAACAGCTCCATTTCGGGTATATTTACCTACTTTTTCAACCTCAGCACCACCATAAAAATTTACAAAAGGCAAATATTCTCCTTTTCTTGCTTTAATTTCATTTTTGGCTATATCTATCTGCTGTAGCATAATATTCAGTTCTTGATTATTCACTAAGGCAGTATCTATTAATGAAATCAAATTAGGATCAGAAAAAAAATCTCTCCATTTTAATGCCGCAGTATTTAGCGTGTCAATCGATTGTTGATTAAGATAATGTTCAGGAACACTTTTATCTTCCTCTTTCAAAGTTTTTGTAGGTACACATGCATAAAAAAATAGGGTAACTAAAAAACCAATCAAACATGATCTTTTAACTTTAAATACATTTTTTATTCTACTATTCATCTTTTTTTGATTTAAGTATTTTTTTTAACAGCTTACTTATCTCACGAAGCTTTACTTTGGTCTTGCTTTCGCTTTCAATATTTCGCATAAATTCTTCAGAAACAGGTTCACTAGATTCATCTTTAATAAGGTTTTTACCATCAGACATTTTAGCGAAAATATAGTATAGCCCCGGTATAATTATAACACCAAAAATTGTTCCGATTAGCATTCCTCCCATAGCAGAACCCCCAATGGTTCTATTCCCAATTGCTCCGGCTCCTGTTGCTATAACTAATGGTATTAACCCTGCTACAAATGCGAACGAAGTCATTAAAATAGGTCTAAATCTTGCTTTAGATCCTTCAATTGCAGCTTCTAATATAGTTGAGCCTTGCCTATGCTTTTGAACAGCGAATTCAACAATCAATACTGCATTTTTTCCAAGGAGACCTACTAACATAATTACACCAATTTGTGCATAAACATCATTAGCCAATCCCATCATTTTTAATAAGGCAAATGATCCAAAAACACCTACTGGTAAAGAAAGTATTACTGCAAATGGCAATAAGAAACTTTCATATTGTGCAGCAAGAACAAAGTATACAAATATCAAAACAATGATAAAAATGTATAATGATTCACTACCTCTATTAGCTTCATCAAAAGATAGTCCTTCCCACGCAATATCATATCCTCTTGGGAGTTCTACTTTAGCAACTTCTTTTATAGCTTCAATAGCATCTCCACTAGTAAAACCTGGAGAAGGAAGCCCTCTAATAGCCGCGGAATTATAAAGATTATACCGAGTTATCTCATTTGGACCTAACTTTTTTTCCATAGTCATAAAAGCAGAATATGGCACCATTTCACCCGTTTCATTTTTAACATAAAGCTTCTCAAGATCAGAAGGAAGTCCTCTGTATTCTGGCGCTGCTTGGGTATATACTTTAAAGAACCTACCAAAACGAATGAATCCTTGTTCATAGGTACTCCCTATTAAGATATTTAGGTTTTCCATAGCTTTTCCAATGGTAACCCCTTTCTGCATTGCTTTTTTATTATCTATTTTTAATTCATATTGAGGATAATTTGCAGAAAAGAAGGTAAATAACCCTGTCAATTCTTTTCGCTTTGACAAGGCCTCCATAAATTCATTATTTATTCTTTCAAATTCATGATAGTCGGTCGAATTGGTTTTATCTAACAAACGCATAGAAAATCCACCAGAAGAACCAAAACCAGGAACAGCAGGGGGTTCAAAATATTCTATAACTGCTCCCAAATCTTTGGTTTCTTCCTCTAATTCTTCCATAATTTCATGAACAGAGTGCTTACGCTCTGACCAAGTTTTAAGGTTAATTAAACATGTTCCTGCATTAGAACCTCTACCCTCAGTCATAATTTCATACCCTGCCAAAGATGATACAGATTCTACGCCTTCTGTCTCTTCACAAATTTTTTGTAGCTTTTTAGCAACTTCATTGGTACGCTCTAAAGTTGCACCAGGTGGTGTTTGAATAATTGCATAAATCATTCCTTGATCTTCGTTAGGAATAAATCCAGCGGGCAATACTTTACTTGTAAAGAATATTCCAGCACAGAATGCAACTAAAATTCCAAAAGTGACAATTCTTCTTGCAACTATTTTATTTATCAGATTAACATAACCACCTGTAAGCCTTTCAAAACCTCGGTTAAACCAATCTATAAATTTATCTATTGGTGTTTTCTTCTTGGGTTTACCATGATTGTTTTTTAATAGCATGGCGCAAAGTACCGGAGTAAGTGTAAGAGCTACAATTGCAGAAATAACAATAGATCCTGCCATAGTAATTGAGAATTGGCGATAGAATACACCCACTGGTCCTGTCATAAATGAAATTGGTATAAACACAGAAACCATGACCAAAGTAATTGCAACAATAGCACCTCCAATTTCTCCTAAAACAGCATAAGATGCCTTATAGGGAGTTAGGTTTTCTTCCTCTATTTTAACATGTACTGCTTCTACTACAACAATGGCATTATCGACTACAATACCAATAGCTAATACCAAGGCAAAAAGTGTTATTAAATTGATAGAGAGCCCAAATAATTGCATTACAAAAAATGCACCTACTAAAGATACAGGTACCGCAATAATAGGAATTAAAGTAGATCTCCAATCTCCTAAAAATAAGAAAACAACAATAGCAACCAGTATAAAAGCATCTCTTAATGTATGCAATACTTGCTCTATTGAAGCATCTAAAAAGTTAGATACATCATAACTAATTTGAAAATCTACTCCTGGAGGTAAGTCAACTTTTAACTCTTTTAATTTGTCTTTCACAGAAGCTATTACATCGCTACCATTACTTCCAAAGGTCTGCTTTAATATTATAGATGCAGATGGGTGTCCATCTAAATTTGAATAAATATCAAAAAATTCGCTACCGAGTTCTACATCTGCAACGTCTTCTAATTTTAAAATTTCGCCTTCTTCATTTGCACGAATGATAATCTCTTTGTATTGATCAGGTTCGCTATATCTATTTTGATAGGTTAATACATATTCTAAAGATTGCGCCGCTTTTCCTGAACTTCTACCAATTCTTCCAGGTCTTGCTAGAATGCTTTGGTCTTCCATAGCTTCTAAGACCTCCTCAGCAGATACATTGTAAGCACGCATACGATCTGGTTTTAACCACACCCGCATAGCATATTTTCTACTCCCTAATATTTGTGCACTAGCAATCCCATTTATACGTTGTATTTCTGGAATTACCTTGGTATATGCATAATTGTAAAGAAATTTTTCATCATTATTTTTTTCTTTACTAAAGAGATTTACATACATCAACATACTAGGTTGTACAGGAGTAATTACAACACCTTCACGCTGAACAAGTTCTGGCAACAAAGGCATTACTTGGTCTACTCTAGTCTTAACTCGAACCACAGCTTGATTTGGATCGGTACCTGGTTCAAAAATAACGCGCAATGTACCTTCTCCAGCACTAGTCGCATCTGAAGCAATATAACGCATCCCTTGAACACCATTTATAGCTGTTTCCAATGGAATTAAAGTAGAGTTTACTAATACATCTGCACTTGAACCTGGATAGGCTATAAAAATATTAACCGTGGTAGGCGCGATGGGTGGAAATTGAGAAATGGGTAATTGTTTAATCGCGAGTAACCCTGTAAAAACAATCATTACCGAAATGACAATTGCCAAGACGGGTCTTTTTATAAATTTACTAAACATGTTTGTTGAGATTAAATTCTAATTATTCTGCATATAAGTCAAGGTTAGATAAAACCGTTTCTGGTGCTTCATACTTGATGTCTATCTTTTCTTTGTCTTTCACCATTCGTATTCCCTCAAGCAATATTTTATCTTTTTCACTTAGCCCTTTATCTACAACAAATAAGTGTGGTAATTCAGCACTAACAGTTATTTCGCGTTGTCTTACTACATTATTTTCATCTACAACAAAAACATATTTTTTATCTAAAACTTCAAAAGTGGCTTTTTGAGGTATGATCAAAGCATCTTTATAAGGAACTTTCATAAGAATACTTCCTGTTTCACCGTGCCGTAATATGCCATCAGGATTTGAAAAAGTTGCTCTAAAAGCAATATTTCCAGTTTCATTATTGAATTCACCCTCTATTGTTTCAACAGTTCCAACTTGATTAAAAGGTTTATTATTTGCCATTAAAAGACTAACCTCCTTTTTAGCGCCTTTATCCGTGCTAATGATATAGTCAAGGTATTCTGATTCTGGTACATTAAAATACACCCACATTTTACTATTATCGGATAGCGTGGTCAACAATTCACCTTCGTCTAAAAGACTCCCTTCTCTTACGTGAAGGTGATCCATAATACCCTCAAAAGGAGCTCGAATGTCTGTAAAACCTAAATGCGTTTTGGCAAGAGCAACCTCCGCATTTGCTTTTTGAAAATTAGCATTGGCCATAGCAAGTTCGTTCTCAGATACGACATTGCCTTCGGCTAAAAGCTTTGTGTTCTGCAATTCAATTTCAGCCACTTTTGCTTCAGCAGTTGCTTTTTGAAAATCTGCTTCATAAACATTAGGCATAATATGAAACATTTGCTGGCCTTTTTTTACGGTCTGACCTTCGTCTACCGCTATTTGTTGTAAATAGCCTTTTTCTAAAGCACGAACTTCTATATGCCTAATTGAATGTATTTGACTCACATAATCTTTTGTAATAGCTGTATCTTTTTTAATTGGATTAGTAACAAGAAATTTTGTTTCGTCTCTCTTTTCTTCTTTTTTACTTTCGCAGCTTGTATGAAATAACAATACGAGCAAACTCATGAACATGGGAATCTTCCTCATAGTTTTACTTATTTAAATAATTGATTTTTAGAATGAAATAATGATAGGTCCAAATGATATATAAGGACTTTTAAAAATTTTATGGGTGAACCTAAAATGGATAAAAAGTAGTCTAAGAAGTTATTGACTACTTAATAAGATATCAAATTCTATACACTTGAAACCTCTGATAAAGCTTAAATGAGGAAATAAAGCTATTAGCTTTAACTGAAAGTATTTTGCTTTGAAGCTTAAATGATAAATGCTCTAATAGCTGCGCATTAAAAAAGGGATTTAAAAACGCACTAAAATTAAATTTTTGTTGAGATGAAAATAAATTTTCATCTCCCTCTTCTTCTCCTATATCATTAATTTCAGCATAAAGTTGCTTTTGATTTTCAATTTGAGAGTCAACTATAACATGACAATCAGATAGCTCATCAATAACATTATAATCAACTTTTAAAAGGGATGATGAGTTGTGATTGGAAAAATAATATCCAACATTAGAATACCCTGTATTGCATACAACAAATGCAAGAGTATATAGAAGAAATAAAAAATGTCCAAATGTTTTTTTCATTCGGGCGTCTAAATTATATGCTGCTTATTGTACTCACAAATAGTAGTTGTTAAAAAAAGTTAAAAATAATAACGTTTATTTATTTCACTATTTAACAACTCATAAACTAATAGATTTTCAAAATAATGGTCGTAGAATTAAATATTTCTTATAATTAAATGCGGTTTAAATTTTGATACCAAAAATTTTAAAATAAATCATCCAAAGTCGTTTAAAAAAAAATTTAATTAAAAAAACCAAATTGATATATTAAAACAATAAAAAAAATGCATTTCTAATTTCATCCGTACTTTTTTGTAAAGTCAATAATTTCTCATCAGCTAAGTCCCATATTTTTTAAGAAGAAAAATAAAATGCTTAAGTTTAGTTTCTAGCTAACTGTTTGAAAATCTAATTAATTGCATTCTAATTTAAAAAAACACTCATGAAGAACAAACAACCAATCACCCTTACTCTACTTCTTTTAAGCTTATTATTTTCTTGTAAGGAAGAACAAAAACCTTTAGAAGAAAGTATTTTAGATAAAGCAAAGCGAATTCATGAAAAAG
>TARA_R110002051_G_scaffold292106_4_pt1 | contig 21318 bp, 21 predicted proteins | sample TARA_R110002051 | Tara Oceans TARA_R110002051 (sample SAMEA4397023) | marine metagenome | biome: Polar Biome; feature: [MES] marine water layer (ENVO:01000295) within the mesopelagic zone...; material: water (ENVO:00002006), including particulate matter (ENVO:01000060) such...
CGTCCGGATCATAGGTGATTTCTTCGATGCCGGTCTGGTATCCGCGCCGCACTTTCAGTTGCTCATCATATTTTCCGGCGGCGAATTTCGCGGGTGCCTGGCCGGATTCGTAGATCACCAGAGTGGACATATCGTCTTCCGGCACGGCAAGGGAGCTTCGGTGCTCATGAGCGACGGAAAAAGCATCCTCGGCCAACTCGTCGTCGCCATTGCATTTGGAGGCCCATCCGGACAGGTAATTCAGCAGCGCGAAATCAGCCTGATATTCCTCTTCGGAGGATAGTGTGTCCTGAAACTCGCCGGCCTTGAAGCTGGCACGGGCGTTTTCGAAGTCACCCTCCGCCAGATAGGCGAGCCCGAGATAATAGAACACCATCGCGCGTTCATAGGGTTCGCCTTTGAAATCCTTGATGTTTTCCTTGACGAATTTGCCAAGCGCCTGCTTCGCGGCAGTATTGTCGGCATAGATGGTCTCAATCCGGTCCGCGGCAGCTGCCAGCTCCTTGCGCGCCAGCTCGATATTGCCCATTTCGAACGCCTTGACGCCAATCCGGGCATGGTTCAGCACCGCGTTCCGCTCACCCTGGGCAAGCAGGATGCGATAATCACCGTGCAGTTCGACCGGTTTATCCGCGAGGGCCATCTTGAGTTCCTCGGCCGATACCACCCGCTCCTTTTCATGGTCCTGAAGCGTCTGACACGCAGCCATCGATACGGCAACGCAGATAGCGACCGAAGCCTTTCCCCATTTCACGCGCATTTCTCCCCCATACGCTATGTTTATCCCTCCATGCACGCCCCCGCGCGCCGGATGGGTTTTTGTTTATTCAGCGATAGGTGACGCTATCCGCGGCGGCCTTCGTGAAGTCGTAGATGTTGGTCCAGATCAGGATGCCGCTTTCAAGGTCGACCATCTCGAAAGTGATCTGCGTGAAGCGTTGCTGCATGCCGGTCGAGGTATCGCGGGAATCCAGCGAGGCGATGCGGCCGACGAGCCGGTAATCCGAGCCGGCCTGTGCCAGTGCCTGTCCCGTCGTTGCGACATCGACTGTGCCACTGCGCTTCAGTTCGCGTTCCTTGGCGACAACATCGGCATATTCGCGGCCAACGAACTGCATGCGGCCGCGCGCGGCGCGCAACAGGCCGACCCGCAGCCGGTCCGCGATCAGGTTCTTGTTGATCCGTTGGGCGCTTTCATTGGTGAAATGCTTGGCATCGATGATGACGCGCGGCGGGACGGCCGCATTTGCGAGCTGCGGCGACAGCATCATGTCGCGCATCATCGCATCGGCCATCGCAATGATATCCTGTCCCTCGATCCCGATACCGGTCGCGGGACCGGGTTTGGTCGAGTCCTGATAGGTTGTCTGGACGCCGGCCTCGTTTTTCACTCCGGTCGTCTGACACGCAGAAAGTGTGACGGCCAACAGCAGGATGGTCACGCCTTGCGCGCGTTTCAGGCTGATATTCATCATGGTGGAGATCCGCTCCCGAAGCCGTAATTTATCGTTATTTTACGGTGAATACCGTGGTGATGAGAGTGTCGACTATAGAGGATGTTCATGTCGTTTCAACAGCTTCCATGAACTTTATATCACTAAAAAATCAACCGTTGTTTGCTTGGCTGTTCTGCTGCGTGTCGCAGTGAAAACGATCTTTGGTTGATGCTGTTGGACGGTTGGATATGACTGTCTTGAAACCCTTTGGCGGCCGGACAGCATAGCAAAACGCCTTCCCGAACAGGACGGGAAGGCGCTGCGTTTTGAGCCGATCAACGGATGTTTCCCCGCTAATGGATGCTTGTGTTCAGACGACGTCAACCATGACGATGTCCGTATCGCCGAGGGCGAACACGGTGATCTTGTCTTCGCCCGTGACGACGATGCCATCCCGCGCTTCGGCGAACGCGCCATTGATCTCGACCGGGGCGTCGGTCGAGACGAGATAGCCCTGCCGACCGGCGCCGAAGCTGTAGGTCACTTCCTCTCCGGTTTTCAGTTTGGCGCCGAGGACGGCGGCATCCTGATGGATGGAGAGGGCATCGCTGGCCTTGTCGCCCGGGCGGCCCGATGCGAGGGTTGTGAAGCTGCCGGAGGATTTGTCCGGAAAGCTCATGGAACCCCAGCCCGGCTCATGGCCTGTCCGGTCGGGATGGATCCAGATCTGGAAGATCTGGGTGTCCTCGTCCTCCTGATTGTATTCCGCATGCACGATGCCGGTCCCGGCATGCATCACCTGCACATCGCCTGCGGCCGTGCGGCCTTCATTGCCGAGCCGGTCCTTGTGGGTGATCGCCCCTTTGCGGACATAGGTGATGATTTCCATGTCCTTGTGCGGGTGCGGGTCGAATCCGGTTTTCGGTTTGATCGTATCGTCATTCCAGACCCGGAGTGGGCCGAGGCCCATGCGCTTCGGGTCATGATACTGGCCGAAACTGAAGTGATGGTGGGCATTCAGCCAGCCGAATTTGGCCGCGCCGAGCGAGTCGAAATGTCTGATCTCAATCATGGTTCCCACTCCTGTCTGGTGTGTGATTTAGCCGGCAAGTTTCGCCGCGATGGTTGCGACATGCTTGCCCTGGTATTCCGCGAGCGAGAGTTCCAGCTCGCTCGGCTGACGGCTGCCATCCGGACCCGCAATCGTGCCTGCACCGTAGGGGGAGCCGCCACGGACTTCGGAAATGTTCGTCAGACCTTCGGCGGCATAGGGCAGGCCGACAATGATCATGCCGTGATGCATCAGCGTGGGGATAGTGGTGAGAATGGTCGACTCGTTGCCGCCGCCGGTGCCGGTGGAGGTGAAGACGCTGCCGACCTTGCCGACCAGCGCACCCTTGGCCCAGAGGCCGCCGGTCTGGTCGAGGAAATTCCGCATCTGCGACGCCATGTTGCCGAACCGGGTCGGGGTGCCGAAGATGATCGCGTCATAGTCGGCAAGTTCCGACGGCTCAGCCACCGGCGCGTCCTGGTCCAGCTTGATGCCGGCATTCTTCGCCACATCGTCGGGCATCAGTTCGGGAACGCGCTTCACGGTGACCTCGACGCCATCGACAGCAGAAGCGCCCTTGGCGACCGCACCGGCCATGGTTTCGATATGGCCGTAGGATGAATAATAAAGAACAAGAAGTTTCGTCATGATGTGTCTCCCGCGACGGGGTTGCATCGCCGCTTCGACATGAAATTTGGGGATATTGTTGCGTTCGAACAATTGGGGTAAAACGAATAAAATTGTTTCCCGTGAGAAACTGTGAGAAAGCGCGATGCTGGATAATCTGACCGGGCTGGTGGTGTTTGCGAAAGTCGTCGAGGAGGGCGGTTTCTCGAAGGCGGCAAGCAGCCTGGGGATCTCCAAATCCTCGGTCTCTAAGCAGGTAAGTGCGCTGGAGGACCATCTCGGCACGCGTCTTCTCAACCGCACGACGCGCCGCTTCAGCCTGACCGAGCCCGGAACCCTGCTTTACGAGCGTTGCCAGCGGATCGTGGCGGAAGTCGACGCGGCGGAGCGGGAGGCGGGCTCCCTGCAGTCAAACCCGAGCGGGCGTCTGCGGATCAGCACCGGCGTGTCTTTCGGGCGCTTGCATCTCGCGCGCGTGCTGCCGGATTTTCTGTTTGAATATCCCGAGCTCAGCATGGAGCTGGTGCTCAATGATCGCCGGGTGGATCTGGTCGAGGAAGGCTATGACGTGGCGCTCCGGATCGGGCGGTTGGAGGATTCGACACTGATCGCCCGCAAGCTCTGTCCGGCGCGGCTGGTGACCGTAGCCTCGCCCGATTATCTGAAAAAACGGGGCGAGCCGAAACATCCGGGGGACCTCGCCGGGCATGAGCATCTCGCCTACAGCTATCTCAATGAAGGCGCGGCCTGGGATTTCCGGATCGAGGGGCGGGCCCAGCAGCACCGGATCACGCCCCGCATGCTGATGAATAATGGCGATGCCATCCTGAGCATGGCGGAGCATGGTGGCGGCATTGCCCAGATCCCGACCTTCATTGCCGGAGACAGTATCCGGGCGGGGCGTCTGCAGCAGATTCTGACCGGTTTCGCCCCGGCGCCAATCGGTCTCTACGCCCTTTACCCGACCGCGCGGAACCTGCCCTTGAAGGTGCGTGTCTTTATTGATTTTCTGCGCAAGCGGTTCCGGGATAATCCCGAATGGGATGGCGGCCTGGAACTGGACTGAAGGCTACCAGTCCGCGTCGACCTTGCCGGTCTTCTTGTAGGCCTCGATCATTTCGGCCAGCCTTTGCCGCTCCTCGCAGCCTTTCCCGCCCGCGCAGAGATCATCCAGAACGGCGAGTTTCTGTTCCGCGTCCTGGACGCGGCCGGTCTCGAGATAGAGTTTTGCCGCATAGGCGTTGGCCGCGAGATTTTTCGGATCGGCTTCCAGAGCCTTCTGATAGGCAAGCTCGCTATCGACATAGCGTTTTGTCTTGCGCAGGCTGAAGCCGATCAATGCCCAGGCGTCGGCGTCCTGCGGATCTTCTTCGACGAAAGACCGCATGATCTCAAGGCCCTTGGCGTAGTCCCCGTCCTCAATCGCCTTGATGCCGGCAAAGTAGATCGGCGGCCGTTCGATCGCACTGTCCCCGCTCTCGGGGAACACGGCATGGGCGGCGTTACCGCCGAATGCGACGAGAAAAGCGATCAGGATCGGCAGGCTGGCTCGGGCCATTTTTATCGTCTCCCAACATAGTCTCCTGCAATACGCGCGGGAGAAGCCTCTGGACCTAATATGTGTTTCCCAGAGAGGCAAGAGTGTGGCGCGGCAGGGGGGCTTCTACCGGAGGAACCAGGGATTGGCCTGCATGAAGGACTGGCTGTATCGAGTCCAGGGAAGCGCAAAGGCATAGGTTTCAAAACGATCCTGCTCGCCCGGTCCGATATCGGGCAACTCTGAACGATATCGGGCCAAATGCTGAACGGAAAGCTCATGGAACCGATTGTCCAGTGCTTCATCCGGGACGTAAGTGCCGCTGATCCGCATGTCCATCTCCTGAACAGCTTCAAGAATTTCATGCGGGGTATTGTCTTCAAGCGTTATGCCGGCGCGTTCAAAACCCTCCGTCGTCGTTTCAAGAAACAGGTTCTTCGACAGCATGGAATCGTAGGAAATTTTCTCCCCCGTTGCCGTATCACGATAGGTTTTCAGCAACAGCACATCGTCATGGTTCAGCCAATAGTCCGGCTGAATGTAGCCGTTGAGCGTCAACATCGGGGTGCCAAGAGCCCGTGCCATGGATTCCGGTCCGGATGAACAGGTGATCGCGAAGCGGGCTTTTGCCATGCAGCAGACATCCAGAATATCCGAATAGTCCGGGTGATGCGGGAGATCCACGACCAGGGGGCTCTCATGCTCCAGCTTCACCGAGGTTTTATCGCCAATTCGAATGACCCGGTATCCCTTGGAGACGAGATAGTCGATGGCTGGTTTGTACGTTTCGATCTTCGCTGCCCTGAAGCTATGATAGCTCATTTCCGGCAGATACCCCATGTCCCGGACATGGAGGACAATCATTGGTCTGTCGTCGCCGTATCCCATGGAAGCGAGCAGGGCATCACCCTCTTCTGTCAAGTCGCCGGGCATTTTGAGGTGGTTGATCGGGTTGCCAGCCTCCAGGTACTGCACAAAGTTCCGGACCATCGCGCTCGGAGAGATGACAGCCCAGGTCAGGGGGCCGATTTCAAGGGCACGGGCGTTAAAATGCCCCATCATGACCAGTTTCCGGTTCATGCTCTCGATGAAGGTTATGCGCGGCTCGTGCAACCGTCGCAGGCCTTTGCTGTGAGCCTTGAACCGGTGATCATGGATGATTACCGCCAGAGTGTCGTGTGTTTCGCCGAAGAAGTGACGGACATAGAATGGCTCCAGGGTCATATGCCCGAGCCTTGACGCTGCGGGGAGCATGTAAACGAGTGTTTTGCCGCCTCCCTGCTGAAGAATCGGGCCGAGCGTTTCCACGAGGCTCCCGAGGGTTTTCTCGGAAAAAATTTCTTTTACCGCGTTTGTATCTAGCGAAGCGATTTCTGGTTTGTGCATACTTTACAAAGTTATCCCACTCTTTTTCTCTGCCGAGTTTATAGTGCATGCGGCGCATAAAACAGCGGCTTCCTTCTACTCCATGATCGAGCACACAGAACCGTAGTAATCTGGCGCTATATAGCTCGTCGTTGCGTTCTTCATCCGGTACCAGTTTGTATGCCTGTTCGACACGCCATCGCCCTCGCGGCGCTATTCCTGGTGCTTTACCTGCCCGGCCTGGGAACCACGCCGCCGCTTGACCGGGACGAGCCGCGATTCATGCAGGCTTCCAAACAGATGCTGGAGACAGGCGATTATATCGATATCCGCTTTCAGGAAGAGCCGCGCTACAAGAAGCCGGCGCTGATCTACTGGATGCAGTCCGCGTCGGTAACGCTATTTGCCGGGGGCGATAAAACCGCCGTCTGGGCTTACCGGCTGCCCTCCGTGCTGGGCGCGATGCTGGCTGTTATCTTCACTTATCTGACCGCCGTCATTCTGACCTCGCGACCCGTTGCCATCGTCGCGGCCGGGATACTGGCCTCCAGTATTCTGCTGGTTGCCGAGGCGCATATCGCGAAGACAGACGCGATGCTGCTGGCCGCGATCACGGCCGGGCAATATGTCCTGGCAGCGCTCTATCGGGGTGAGCATCGCCGCCATCTTTTCCCGTTGTTCTGGATCGCACTCGGGGCAGGAGTGATGCTGAAGGGACCTGTCGCTCTGGCGCCGGCCATCGCGACAATTGCCGGCCTCGGGCTCTGGGACCGGACGCTTGCCTGGGCAAAGCCGCTCCGCCCACTTGTCGGCATTCCGCTGATGCTGGCGGTCACGCTGCCCTGGTTCATTGCGATCATCGTGCAGTCGGACGGCCATTTCCTGCAAAAGGCGGTGGTCGAGGACATGCTGAACAAGGTCGGTGGCGGAGTGGAAAGTCACGGCATGCCGCCGGGCTATTACCTTGCCATTCTCACGCTGACATTCTGGCCGGGATCGCTCTTCCTTCCATTGGCCGTCACGGGGGCCTGGTTGAACAGGGCTGAAAAGCCGGTCCGGTTCCTGATCTGCTGGGCTTTGCCGGTCTGGCTGATGTTCGAGCTGATCCCGACCAAGCTGCCGCATTACACCCTGCCTATCTTCCCCGCCCTGGCAATCCTGACGGCGATGGCCGTCACCGACAGCGGAGCGATTGCCCGTCACTTCGGGCGGCTCTGGAGCCGGGGGTGGGGCGGTATCTGGTTGCTTCTCGGGATTGCGTTCGCGGCGGGGCTGCTGGGGAGCCCGCTTTTCCTGATACCGCCTGTGACCCTGGCCATGCCGGGGGTGGCGTTCTGGAGCGCCGGGCTAGCCGCCTTGGCAGTCGCGCTTTTCGCCACCTTTGCCTACTGGCGCGGGGCCATGCGGTCGGCCCTGTTGGTTGCGATCATCGGCGCGGCGGGCACCTATGTGCTGATCTTCGAGGCCGCGCTGCCGTCCCTTCAGCCGCTTTGGGTGGGGACACGGCTTGCCGCCGCGGTTTCCGATGCCGCTCCGGACCGATCCACGCCAGTGTTCATTGCGGGTTTTGGTGAGCCGAGCGCGGTGTTTTTGCTTGGTACCGATACAAAACATGGCGGTGGTGCTGAGGCCGCCCGGTATCTTGACGCGGTTCGTGACGGTGTTGTGCTGGTCGAGGCCAGACACCGTGACGCCTTCCTGAAGGAGGCGGAAATCCTCGATCTCCAGACGGAGGCAGGTGCTACAATCAGCGGTCTGAACTATTCCCGGGGCGATCCGGTGGCCGTTACGCTCTACCGCGCCGCACCCCGTTAGGCGCCTGCGACAAATCAGCGTCCCGCCCTTGGCGGTTGATCGGGGCGTCCCCACACCTTATGAACCGCAAAGGCAGGCATTTTCGAAAGGGCCGACGTGCCGCATTCAAGTGTTTCCAGTCCCGAGGCAGGCGCCGATACGCCGCCCTTGCTGTCCGTCATCGTGCCGGTTCTGAACGAAGCCGAGAACATCGCGCCGCTGGTCGGTGAGATTGAGGCGGCGCTGACCGGTGTCTGTGCCTTCGAGATCATCTATATCGACGATTGCAGCACCGACGAGACGCCGGACATCCTGCGGCGCCTGAAGGCGGATCGTCCGCATCTCCGGGTGATCCGGCATGACCGGACCTGCGGCCAGAGCGCGGGTCTCAGAAACGGTGTGGCCGCCGCGCGGGGCGGGATCATCGCCACGCTGGACGGAGACGGGCAGAACGACCCGGCGGATATCCCGAAGCTGCTGGAGAAATACCGGGAGACCGCGACGGCGGAACAGCCGGTCATGATCACCGGGCACCGGGTCAACCGGCAGGACACAACGTCCAAGCGGGTGGCGTCGAAATATGCCAACAAACTCCGCCGCGCCCTGCTGAAGGACGACAATCCGGATACGGGCTGCTCCCTGAAGCTCTATGCCCGAGAGACCTTCCTGCGCTTTCCTTATTTCGATCATATGCACCGGTTCCTGCCGGCTCTGGCGAAACGCGAGAATTGCGCGGTGCATGTGGTTCCGGTAAACCATCGCCACCGTCAGCATGGTCAGTCCAAATATTCGAATTTCGGCCGTGCATTGGTTGGCATTCCCGACCTGCTGGGCGTGGCCTGGTTGCTGCGCCGGAGTCCGGGCGGCCTTAAAGCGAAAGAAATCGATCTGTGAACCTGGATGCCTTCTTCGACCTCTCCATTGAAGAGATGGTCATGCTCACATTCGGATTTGTTGCCCAGGCGTTGTTCGCGGCGCGCTTTCTGGTGCAGTGGGTCTCCAGCGAGATCGGCCGCAAGAGCGTGATTCCCGTCGCCTTCTGGTATTTCAGCTGTGCCGGCGGTATCATGATGCTGATCTACGCGATCTGGCGTGTGGACCCGGTATTCATCCTCGGTCAGTCGACCGGCCTCATTGTCTATGTCCGCAACCTTTTCCTTATTCACCGCGAGAAGCGGCTGGAGATGATGGCTGCGAAAGACGTGGGCGGCGACGACTGAACCGGGCCGGCTTCGGATCGCGGCGGGAATTTTTCTTTCCGCTTGTCATTCTTTTGCAATGAAATAGGGGGACATGTTCCCTTTTCCGAAGTCCAGCCCGCTTGAGGTTCCATGTCTGTTTCCCTGGTTAATGCCCGTGTCCTGCTCGAGGACGGCTCGGTAGAGAAAACCGAGATTCTTATCGAAGACGGTATCATCCAGGCGATCGGCACAGGGGCCGTCACCGGACGTGCCTTCGATCTTGATGACAGGCTCGTGCTGCCGGGGATCATCGATCTTCATGGTGACGGCTACGAGCGCAGTCTGATGCCGCGTACCGGCACGCACTTCCCCATCGACATCGCCCTGGTCGACGCGGATCGCTCGATCCTCTCCTCCGGCATCACCACGGCTTTCCTGGCCCAGGGCGTGAGCTGGGAAGGCGGTATCCGCAGCTCCAGGGTCGCGGAGGAAATTCTGACCGCGATCGAGCGGGGCCGGAAGCGGTTCGGTGCGGACCTTCAGTTCCATCTCCGTTTCGAAACCTTCGCCATTGAAGAGCAGGAAACCGCGATGCGCTGGCTTGAGGATGGCCGCGTCTCCATGCTGGTCTTCAACGACCATCTGCCGCAGTTCGAGCAGTCACTGCGCGAGACGCCGGACAAGATGCAGCGCTGGGCGCACCAACTCGGCATGTCTTTTGATGATTTCCGGGCCGAGGTCCGTGCCCGCCGTGCCCGCGAGGACGAGGCGGAGGAGACGGTGCGCCGGATCGCCGAGCTTGCCCGTCAGGTTGGCGTGCCGACCGGCTCGCATGATGACGACACGCCGGAACTGCGCCAGCACTATAACGCACTGGGAGCACGGATCGCCGAGTTCCCGGTCAATCTGGAGACGGCGCGGGCGGCCCGGTCGATGGGCAACCCGGTCGGCATGGGCGCGCCGAATGCCCTGCGTGGCGGCAGTGCCTCGGGCAATGTGTCCGCCCTTTCGGTGATCGAGGAGGGGCTCTGCGATTATCTGATTTCCGATTATTACTACCCGGCCCAGTTCCACGCTGCTTTCAAACTCGCCGCTGATGGCGTGTTGCCGCTGGGCAGTGCATGGGCGCTGGTCTCGGCCGGCCCCGCCAAGGTTGGCGGTCTGGATGACCGGGGCGTGATCGCAGTCGGAAAACGCGCGGATCTGATCGTGGTCGATGACAGCGACAAGGCTTTGCCGAAGGTCGATTTCGCCGTGGTGAACGGCGCTTTGTCATACGCGTCCGAGCCTTACCGGGTTGCGGCTTTGCCGGAACTGTTCCCGGTTTGATGCTTCCCCGGAACGCGGCTGCGGTGTCAGACTGACATCATGGACGCCGGACCCTATTTTTTGCTGATCCTGCATATCGTGGCGGGAGCGATCTCTCTCGCTGCCGCTGCGGTTGCGATCGTGTCATCGAAAGGCCGGCGCCTGCACCGGCTCGCCGGGCGTGTTTATGTGCTGGCGATGGCTGCTGTGTTCGCCAGCTCGGTCGCGCTCAGCCTTGCTACAAACGACCTGTTTCTGATGACGGTCGGTATCTTCAGTTTCTACATGGTGCTGAGTGGCTACCGGGCGCTTTACCTGAAGCAGCCCGCGGCATCTCTTGACCTGCGTTACCGGGTCGGGGCGCTGGACAAAGGGGCGGCGCAGTTCACCCTGATCGCCTGCTCGGCAATGGCGACCTATGGCGGGATGTACTGGTACACCGAGCCTCTGGCGCCGGTGCTTGTGGTGCTTGGAAGCGTCGGCAGCCTGATGGCGTATGCCGATCTGAAGCGGTTCCGTAAACCGCCGTCCGATCCCCGCGCCTGGTTTTTCACCCACATGATCCGGATGCTCGGCGGCACCATCGCCTCGGTCACGGCATTCCTGGTCAATACCGGCGACATGCTGCCGCCGCTCGCGCGCTGGCTGGCGCCGACACTGATCGGCACCGCCGCGATCACCATCTGGGTGACGTATTACAAACGGAAATTTGCAGGCGGGGCCACGCCGGAGACCGTCGCGGAGGTCAGGCTGCGGGAGCTGCCTGAAGAGGAAGAAGACGCAATCTGACCGCCGTCAGAGCGGCGTTTCCGCCATCTCCATGATGATCTTCCACTGCTCCTCGCTGACCGGCACGACGGAGAGGCGGGACTGACGGACCAGCGCCAGATCTTCCAGCCGGGGCTCGGCCTTGACGTCGGCCAGGGTCACCGGTTTCACCACCGGTTTCACCGCTTCGACCGTCACCATGCCGAACCGGCCTTTCGCGTCGGTCGGGTCCGGGTGATATTCCTCGATCACCTTCACGATGCCGACGATCTGCTTCTCGTTGACCGAGTGATAGAAGAAACCGAGATCGCCGATCTTCATGGCCTTCATGTTGTTCGAGGCCTGATAGTTCCGCACCCCGTCCCAGCCTTCGCCTTCCGCGCCCTTCTTCACCTGATCGTCCCAGGACCAGGTATTCGGCTCGGATTTGAACAACCAGTAGGCCATGGGTGGTGTCTCCTTCACGCAGAGGGTTTGGACGCCGGTGCGCCCTGTGTTTCCCAGCCGATCGGCCGGGACAGAAGTTCCTGCACTACCGTGCCGAGATCGGTGCCGTGGTTCAAGACCGCATCGACGCCTTCGGCAATCGGCATCTCGACGGAAAGGGCGCGCGCCCGCCGGATCAGCGCGGCGGCGGTATAGACGCCCTCCACGACGGAATGGCTGGAGCCGAGGATATCCTGCAACTGCTCCCCTGCGCCGAGCCGCTTGCCGAGCGAGAAATTGCGCGAGCTGGTGCTTGAACAGGACAACATCAGATCGCCGATGCCGGAGAGGCCCATCAGCGTGTCGGCCCTGCCGCCGAGCGCGACGGCGAAGCGGGTGGCTTCCGCCAGGCCGCGTGTGATCAGGGCGGCGCGGGCATTCTCTCCCATCCCCATGCCGCTGATGATCCCGGCGGCGATGGCCAGCACGTTCTTCACCGCACCGCCAACCTCGGTACCGGCGACATCGGTGGAGGCATAGGGCCGGAAGGTTCCGGCGTTGAGAGCTTCCACGAGAGTCAGGGCCAGATCGCGGTCCGCTGCCGCCAGGGTGACGGCGGTCGGCTTCCCGGCGGCGGTCTCGTTCGCGAAGCTGGGGCCGGAAAGAACGGCGGCGGGGTTGTTCGGGAGAAGCTCCCGCAGCACCGCGCTCATGGTCTTGTCGGTGGACAGCTCGATCCCCTTGGCGGCGGAGATCAGCGGGATACCGGCCGGAATGTCGAAAGCTGCAAGAGCGCCGCGCATATGCTGTGCCGGGATCACCAGCAACAGGGCGTCGGCACCGGAGATGGCTTCAGCCGGATCACTGGTTATCGTGAGGCCGGGCGGCAGGACGATGCCGGGAAGATAGTCGGCGTTCTCGCGTGTCCGGCGCATGGTCTCGGCCTGATCCGGGCGGCGGGACCAGAGGACGGTCTGCCGTCCGGCGCGTTGGGCGGCAAGGGCCAGTGCCGTGCCCCAGGCACCGGCGCCGAGCACACCGATCCTGTCGATGCTCATGCCTTCACTCCCGCGCCTATGGCCTTTGGCGCACCGGGGTCGAGCGGCCAGCGCGGACGCGGGGCGAAACTCAGCGGATCGCTCTCTCCCGCCTGCAGACGCTCGATACCGGCCCAGGCCACCATGGCGGCATTGTCGGTGCAGAGCGCGATGGGCGGGGCGGTGAAACTCATGCCGGATTGTTCGGCAAGTTCCGAGAGCGCGGCCCGGAGCCGCTGGTTCGCAGCCACGCCACCCGCGACGACAAGGGCATGGCCGGTGCCGTGCTCCTCGCTGAAGGTACGGATGGCATTGCGGCAGCGGTTCACCAGACTGCCCGCCACGGCTTCCTGAAAAGCGGCGGCGATATCGGCGATATCCTGTTCGGTCGGGCTGTCGAGCGCTTCGACTTTCTGCCGCACGGCTGTTTTCAGGCCGGAGAAGGAGAAATCGCAGCCGGGTTTGCCGACCATCGGGCGCGGCAAATCGAAGCGTTTCGGGTTTCCGCCAGCCGCTGCTTTCTCAAGCGCCGGGCCGCCGGGATAGCCCATGCCGAGCAGTTTCGCGGTCTTGTCGAAAGCCTCGCCCACGGCATCGTCGATGGTGGTGCCGAGGCGCCGGTACCGGCCCAGCCCCTCAACCGAGATAAGCTGGCAATGTCCGCCGGAGACCAGCAGCAGCAGGTAGGGAAAGGAAACCTTGTCGGTCAGCCGTGCGGTCAGCGCATGCGCTTCCAGATGGTTCACCGCGAGATAGGGAATACCGCGCGCCATGGCGATGGCCTTGGCCGTCATGGTGCCGACCAGCACGCCGCCGATCAGGCCGGGCCCGCCCGTTGCCGCGACCGCGTCAAGATCGCCGAAACCGAGTCCGGCTTCTTTCAGTGCGCGGGCGATGACCGGCTGCAAATGGTCCAGATGGGCCCGCGCGGCGATTTCCGGCACGACGCCGCCGAACGGCGCATGATCCTCGATCTGGCTGAAGACGACATTGGCATGCACAGTCCCGGCGCCGTCGACAATCGCCGCGGCGGTTTCGTCGCAACTGGTCTCGATCCCGAGAACGAGCGCGGTTCCAGAAGGGGCTGTTTGCTCTTCCAATGCCATGCGCACCGGTCTACACAGTCGGCCCATGGAACACCAGTCGAAAGCACCCCCCCTGATCCGTCTTGGAACCCGTGGCTCCAAGCTGGCCTTGGCGCAGGCCCATGAGACCAAACGCCGTCTTGGCGAGGCTCATGCGGAGCTGGCGCCGGACGATGCCGTCGAGATCGTGGTCATCAAGACCACCGGGGACAAGGTACAGGACCGCGCGCTGGCCGAAATCGGCGGCAAGGGTCTGTTCATGAAGGAGATCGAGGCGGCCCTGACCGAGCGCCGTATCGATATCGCCGTGCATTCCCTGAAGGATGTGGAAACTTTCCTGACCGAAGGCACGGAGCTTGCGGCGATTCTCCCGCGTGAGGATCCGCGCGATGCGCTGATTTCCCGCGTGGCGAACAGCATCGAGGATCTGCCCAAAGGCGCGATCATCGGCACCGCGTCCGTGCGCCGGGCGGCCCAGCTTTTGAACAAGCGGCCGGATTTCAAGATCATCCTTTACCGGGGGAATCTGGAGACCCGTCTGCGCAAGCTGGATGAAGGTGTGTGCGACGCCACCATGCTGGCCATCGCCGGGCTCAGCCGCCTCGGGCTGGCGGACAAGGCGACCCGTGTGCTGGAGCCGGAAGAATTACTTCCGGCCGTGTCGCAGGGGGCCATCGGCGTGCAATGCCGCTCCGGCAGGAAAAACGGTGACAAGCGCATTCTGGACTGGGTGCGCGGCATCAACGACAAGGACAGCAATATCCGGGTGACGGCGGAGCGGGCCATGCTGGCCCGGCTTGACGGCTCCTGCCGCACGCCGATTGCCGGTCTCGCGGAACTGCTGCCGGGCGGGAAATTGCGGCTGCGTGGTCAATTGGCGGCGCTGGACGGCAGTGCGCTCTATTCGGCCGAAGAGGTTGGCAGCGTGGACGATCCCGCCGCGCTCGGTCTGGCTGTCGGCGAAGCGCTGATCGCGCAGGCCGGCCCGGACTACAAGGTCTAGTGGCGGTGCGGGTCCTCATCACCCGGGCGATCGAGGACGGTTTGGCGTTGCAGGCGGAACTTCTGGGCCACGAAATCAGCTCCGTGCTCGCCCCGATGCTGTCCATCGAGTTTTTCAATCCGGTGTCCGAGCCGGGCGAACAGGCGCAGGCCTATCTGGTTACCAGTCGGAACGGCGCGGAGGCGCTGGCACGCTACACGGAGGACCGGGCAGCTCCGGTTCTGGCCGTAGGCGCGGCGACGGCGGAGCGGTTGGCGGATCTTGGCTTCGGGACTGTGGAAAGCGCTGATGGCGATGCCGCCGATCTCGCGGCACTGGCGCGGAGCCGTCTTGACCCCGCCGCCGGGCCGGTACTGTTCCTGAGTGCCGAAATCGTCGCCGGGGATATCGAGGGCGCTCTGACCGGAGACGGTTTCGATCTGCGCCGGATCATCGCCTATCGCGGTGTTCCCGAACGGATTTTGGCCCGCGATGTCGAGACGCAGATGCGCGCGGGAGAGATCCAGGGCGTGCTGTTTTTCTCGCCTCGATCGGGGCGAACCTTCGTCTCTCTTGTCGAACAGGCCGGGCTCGCGTCATTCTGTGACGAGATGACGGCATATTGCCTCAGCGATGCTGTTGCGGATGCCGTCTCGACGATGCCATGGGCGGCCGTCCGCATTGCGGCAAAGCCGAAAAAAGGGGATTTACTCGCCCTGCTTGCGGCCCCATGTCACAAAGATGCCTAAAAAATAGTAGCTGAATCTTCGGCGCCCAGATGCTTCGATAGTGGTTGGGCTGAAATGTGAAGCGGCGTACTGCGCGCCGCTGAGTTTGGAAGATCTGACGTATGACCGATCCGAAAAGCCAGACCGGCAAGACGAGTACCGGCGAAACCAAGGTCGAGGATGCAACCATCATCGATGTCGAACCGACACGCGTCTCGGAAGAGCCCGCGGACGGGGCTGCGGAAAAACAGGGCTTCTCCCTGCGGACCAAGCTGATCGGCTCTCTGGTGCTTCTGGTGATCGTTGCCGGTGGCGTGGCCGCTGTCCTCTATCCGCTCTGGCGGGACAGGGCGGATGCGCTGGTGGCACAGGGCGGTTTGCCGCTTTCCCTGCCGGAAGTGCCGGATAATGCTTTCTACGGCACGGTGGAAGACGTCATCGCTTTCTTCGAGGACGCATCACCCGATCCTGTTTCCGCGCCTGCCCCCGCTCCCGCCGACACTGCCGCCGCGCCGGTCACCCCGGCTCCGGAGCCTGTGGTCGATCCCCTGACGGCTCTGGCGGGGCGTCTGGATAATCTGGAAGCTGAAATCGGCACTCTTGGGGAAACGGCGCGCGCGGCGCAGTCCGCCGCCGAAAGCGCCGCGGAGGCGGCTGCTGCCCGTCCGGATACGGACATGGATGCCCTGACCGATCTGGTCGCCCGGTTTGACCGTCTGGAACAACGGCTGGACGAGCTCGAGGCCCGGCCGCTTGCGGCTGCTGCCGAAGGCGGCACGCAGGCTGCTACGGTTAATGAGGCCCTGCTCAATCTGATCGGCTCCCTCAGGGAGCGGATTGTCTCTCTGGAAGCGCGCGAGACGGTTGCCCCGTCCGATCTTGAAACGGTGACCAGCCGGATCGAGACGGCGGAAAGCGGCGCGGGAGAGCGTATCGCCGGGCTGGAAGCCGATCTGGCTGCTGTCCGTCAGCTTGCCGAGAAGCGGGCGCCGCAGCGCGAGCGCGCGGGGCTGTTGCTGCTCGCGGTTGGTCAACTCGAAGCGGCCACGGCGACGTCCGGCAGCTATGCGGCCCAGCTCGCATCGGTGCAGGATCTGGCCGCTGGCGGGTCGGGCGAGGTGGCCGATGCTCTTTCCGTGCTCGACGCGCATGATGGCGGGGTCGAAACCGTGGCCTCGCTCACCCAGCGGTTCAACGATCTGGCCAAGGCGGTCAGTCAGGCCAAGATGGCCGGTAGCGATGAAGGGCTGGTCGGCAAGACACTGAATACTGTGGCCTCGCTGGTGACCATCAGGCGGACCGATGTGGCCGAGGGGCCGGGCGTCGATGCCATCCTGGTGCGGGCCGAAAACGCCATCACGTCCGGCGATATCGCCGGTGCCATTACCGCGCTTGAGGAATTGTCCGGCGCTCCGGCGGAACGGGCGTCCGGCTGGATCGCGGCGGCGAAGGCGCGTGTCGCGGTCGATCAGGCGGTGGCCCGTCTGCGCGGTGCCGCGCTCGCTTCCGTTGCGGAAGCGGGGTAAGGCCATGTTGAAATTTTGCTTCGGCCTCTTCGTTCTGATCGGTGCCGTCACCTTTGCGGCCATCCAGCTTGCGGATAATCCCGGGCGGATCTCGATCGACTGGCTCGGCTATCACATCGATACCTATTTCGGCGTTGCCCTGCTGGCGATACTGGCCGGGCTCTGGGTTCTGTTTATCGTCTATCGGCTGTTCCGGGGTATTGTCGGACTGCCCGGCGGGTTTTTCGACCGCCGCGCCGCGCGCCGCCGGGACGAGGGGGTGAATGCCCTCAGCCTTGGCATGGCGGCGATTGCCGCAGGAGATGCCGAAGAGGCGCGCAAGCAGGCCAAGCGGGCCGAGAAGCTGCTCGACGATCCGTCGAAGACCCGGCTGCTGTCCGCCCAGGCGGCGGCGCTTGGCGGTGACAGGGAAGCTGCCGGACGGTATTTCGATGCACTGACCGAAAGCCCGGAAACCCGTTTTGTCGGTCTGGTCGGCAAGTTGCGTCAGGCGCTCGAAGCGGACGACCGGGACGAGGCTCTGCCGCTTGCTCTCCGGGCACGGGACCTGCGGCCGGATTCCGGCTTCGTCGCCCGCACCCTGTTCACGCTGGAAACCGGGACGGCAGACTGGGATGGCGCGCAGAAGACCCTGTTTGATGCCGTGCGCCGGGATCTGATCCCGGAAGCCGAGGCAAAACGATACCGCATGGCCATCGATATGGAGCGCGCCCGGTTGAAGCAGGAAGCGGGCGATCTTGCCGATGCGGCGGATTTCGCGGCGCGGGCCCTGACGGTGGAACCCGCTTTCCCGCCGGCCGTGCAGATCGCGGTCGAGGCGGAGCGGATCAAGGGGCGGGACAAGAAGGCCCAGCGTCTGCTGGAAGATGCCTGGTCGGCAGCGCCGCATCCGGCCCTTGCGAAACTCTATGCCGGTCTCTGGCCGGACGACGATCCGGCCCAGCGGCTGAAGCGCATTCAGAAACTGACGGATGGAAAGTCAGGTGGCCTGACCGGACGCCTGGCTATTGCCGAGGCGGCTATCGCGGCCGAGCTCTGGGGTGTGGCGCGCACGGCACTTGAAGGCATTCCGGAGACGGAGCGCAGTGCCGGCGCCTTCCGGCTGCTGGCCTATATGGCGCAGGCCGAGCATGGCGACGCGGCGCAGGCGCGCGGTTTTCTGGAACGGGCAGGGAATGCACCGGCCGATCCGGCCTGGACCTGCTCCGATTGTGGTGCGACCTCCGGAAGCTGGACGGTCTCGTGCGGTAATTGCGGGCACTTCGCGACCCTGACCTGGAAACAGCCGCCACGGGTCTCGGCCCTCGTTGTCCTGCCGGAAGCGGACGCGGAGCTTACGCCGTCGCCAGCGCTGATCGAGACACCGGCGCCGGTGGAGCCTCCCGCTCCGGCCGAGGCGGTGACGGGAAAACCGGCTGCTTCGGAGACGCCGGATAAACCGGTGGAGGATCAGCCGAACCCGGAAGACGTGGTGCGTCGTCTCGCGTGACTCTTACTGCACGATGAGTTATCTTGGGGTTGATTTCAGGGTAGGTTGATCCGACTTACCTCGTGAGGGGCAGCAAGCTCCGGATGCCGAGGCCCAGAATGGAGCCTGTACGATGATAAGCATTTCAAATCTGTCGAGCTTTACCAATGTGCAGGTCGCCCAGCCGCGTGTCGTCGGCCAGGATGCGACAGCCAAGAGCACATCCACGTCTTCCACGCCGACATACCGTCCTGCCGAGGCCGGAGCCAACCTGTTCTCCGCCTCCATCTCCGAGAGCGACCGCACCACGACGGGTTTGCAGGGGCTGCTCGGCGGCGAGCTTGAAAAGCTGTTCGGTGCGCTGGACAGGAAGAACGACCCGGATGGCTCCGTCTCCCGTGCTCTCGACAGTCTGAAGGATCTGCTCGGTAAAGCCGCCGATGATTCGTCCGTCACCGGCTTCCAGATCCGGATCTCCAGTGTCAGCCAGCAATTGCGTACCGACGAAGGCGCGGGGGATGTGTTTTCCAGCATTTCCCAGCTTTCCATCGAGGTCGGGCTGGTCCGTGACGGCAAGGTTGCCTCCGAGGACGTGGAACTGCTGTCTTTCGAAGGCAAGAAGCTTCCCCTGACCGATGCACAGAAACAGACTGGCATCGTCAACGGACGCTTTATTCTCGACGATCCGGCTGCTGTGTCGAACAAGGCCCAGGCGACGGCGGCCGATCAGGCCCTGGAACGCCTGAAGATGGTCAGCGACGCGCTCGCGGCCTTCCGGCGCGGCGATCTTGGCCCGCTGCAGAATATCGAAAGCCTGTTCCGCGGCGGCACGCTGGATGCGGAAAGTGTCCGGGCATTGTCCAGCGCCAAGGATGTGACGAAGAGCGCGGTCTTTCCGGGCAGTGGTATTCTCGACGTCTGAATCGCGGAGCCTCTCGACAGGGCTTCCGGCTTCCGGCTAAACCGGGGCGCTGCCCATGAGGGGCATGCGCGGTTCAGCATCGGATAGGTCCATGTATATCTCCACCGAAGAGCAAAAAGGCGCCGCCCGCGCCTGGTTCGAAAATCTGCGCAATCAGATCTGCGCGGCTTTCGAGCGTATGGAGGATGATTACGTCGGGTCTCTGAAAGATCGCCCTGCCGGACGTTTCAAGCGCAAGAGCTGGGACCGTGACGGCGGTGGCGGCGGTGTCATGTCCGTCATGGAAGGCCGGGTCTTCGAGAAGGTCGGCGTCAATATCTCGACCGTACACGGCACCTTCTCCGAAGAATTCCGCAAGTCGATCCCCGGCGCGGACGAGGATCCGCGCTTCTGGGCGGCGGGTATTTCTTTGGTCGCCCATATGCAATCGCCAAAGGTTCCGGCGGTCCACATGAACACGCGGCATATCACCACAACGAAATCCTGGTTCGGCGGCGGTGCTGACCTGACGCCGATGGTGCCGGAGCAGGTGGATACAGACGCCTTCCATGCAGGCCTCAAGGCTGCCTGCGACAAGCACGACCCGGCCTACTATCCGAAGTTCAAGGACTGGTGCGACGAGTATTTCTTCCTGAAGCACCGGAACGAGGCGCGCGGCGTGGGCGGGATTTTCTACGATTATGTGGATGGTGATTTCGAAAAGGACTTTGCCTTCACCCGCGATATCGGCACGGCCTTCCTTGAAACCTATCCCGCCATCGCCCGGCGGCGGATGAACGAGGACTGGACGGAAGAAGAGCGCCACCATCAGTTGGTCCGGCGCGGCCGCTATGTCGAGTTCAACCTGATCCATGACAGGGGCACGCTTTTCGGCCTGAAAACCGGCGGAAACGTGGAAGCTATCCTGATGAGCATGCCGCCGATGGTGATCTGGCCGGCCCCCGGAGACGACTAGGCACCAAGTGATACTCCTATTTCAGTTGGACTCAACGCCGGGATGAATTAACTTTTCCTTAAGACCCGGTGCGGGGGCGCCGGGATGTTGATTCCAGGCTGAATAAATGTCTATTTCTGGTGCGTTAAATCTGACATCTGCGGGGCTCCCCGAGGGAGTTTCCGGCGGAGTTAACGGAAATCGCCGGCCCGGAGCGGGGAGCGCGGCAGATGATGCGCGTGCCGTCCCGCCAGCCAGTGTGACGGCGGCCGGTCCCGCAGAAATAGAAAATCAGGATGTCCCGGAGCAGAATGCGGCTCCAGTCCCGTCCCGTTCCCTTGTCGATCCCGCGAATCTTTCCCAGGCACAGGCCGCGGCCGAAGGGACGGAAACGGCTGAGGGAAATGGCGAGACTCTGACGATTTCGGCGCGCCTTGTCCCGGTGGGGGATGAGGATTCCACACAGACCGTTGCCCTGGATGGCCGCCCCGAGGCGGTGAAGTCAGGGGAGCTGGTCAGCGAAGCCCAGAGGCTGACGGGTGAGCCGCTTGAGGTGCCGGATTACAGCATCGACCCGGCGGAGCGGGACATACAGGTGTTCAACGAACGCATCAGCCGGGCGACCGACGTGCTTGAGTTTCTGAACAGCCGTCCGGCTCCACGCTCCTCCGGGGGCGGTGTGAGCATCATCGTCTAACGGGTCTCCCCCTTATCCGAATTGCATGTCCGCCTGTCCGAGCCCGGGGAATTCGACCCGTGCTTTCGTTCCGGCCTTAGCAAAATGCACCCCGTTCCAGGACCCGGTCGTGACCACGTCACCCGCTTTCAGGCCACGGCCCTTGAGGGAGCCGGTCCGACCCGGTGCGTGATTGGCGAGCCAGGCCATCAGGACGAAGGGATCGCCGCCGCCGAAGGTTCCGGTATCCTCGAAAGCGACGGTATCATCGAACAGCAGCCGGACGGGCTGGGTGGAGAAATCGAGCGCTTCGGGGACGGGCATTTCGGTGCCGAGCACCAGAGAATCATTCGCCTGGAAATCCATCAGCGCCCAGAGCGGATCGGTCTTCGGCCAGTCCAGCAGACGGGATTCGACGATTTCGATGGTGACAATCATGGCCGAGACGGCGGCGCGGATATCGTCGG
>TARA_R110002051_G_scaffold325648_2_pt1 | contig 21294 bp, 30 predicted proteins | sample TARA_R110002051 | Tara Oceans TARA_R110002051 (sample SAMEA4397023) | marine metagenome | biome: Polar Biome; feature: [MES] marine water layer (ENVO:01000295) within the mesopelagic zone...; material: water (ENVO:00002006), including particulate matter (ENVO:01000060) such...
TGGGACGAAGCTGGAGTTGATTTCTACGGTCCCTATGAAACCAAAGAGTTAGCAAGAGAAGGTCTTGACAAATACGCAGAAGAAATTTTAGAATCGTGTAGATGGGTTTACTACGATGGTTGGAACTCTCCGTGTCATGCTAACGAACCAACAATGGATAGACCTGAAGTTTGTCCGTTTTGTAAGAAAAAAGTTGTGGCCGATTGGACACTGACTTCGGTAACATGGATCAGAAAATAGAGGAATAGTAAACCAGAAATACCAAAAACTAAATGTGAATTATGTGAAGCGTATATATGGAAGAGAGAAGATTAAAAAAGGAGAATAATTAATTTGTGTGGTATATTGGGAGGTAATCTTTTTACTAATAAAAAACAGTTATTAACAGCTCAAAAATTAATCATGCATCGTGGATCAGACGCTGTAAATATAACACAACACTGTGGTGTATGGATGGGCCACAACAGATTAGCTATTCAGGATTTGGATAGTAAGGCAAACCAACCTATGGTTGACGACCTTAACAGTCTACGAATTGTTTACAACGGTGAGTTGTGGCAAAATACAATAAAAAAATATAGCTATCTCCGTCGAGAGTTTCCCTTCAAGACAGAAAAGTCAGACACTGAATTACTGTTGTATATGTATCGTAATTTTAATAAGAGTATGGTTGATTACTTAGATGGTATGTTTTCATTTGCTATCCACGATCATATAAAAAAAGAGATTGTGATGGCTAGAGATTGGGTCGGACGCTTACCATTCTATTATTTACACAAGTATGGTGGGTTAGCATTTTCATCTGAACTCAAGGTGTTGACAGAGAGTTTTCCCGACGCTGCCAAGGAAGTTAAGATGGTTCAGCCCGGCACCTATTGTGTGTATGATATAGAAACTGGTGAACTCACCACCAAGCAATACTACAAGATCGAAGATAACATTCCAGAGAGTGATACTGACATTGATGTAGTCACTAGAGAAATTCGCGGTCGTTTGACTGATGCAGTCCACAACGAACTGATAGCTGACGTTCCGGTCTGTACAATTCTTTCTGGTGGTATCGACAGTGTGTTGATCACATACCTTCTCAAGCAACACATACCAGACCTCAAGGCTTACGTGGTAAGTGTGGGTGGTGGTAACAAGGATGACTTACACTTCGCTCGTATGGCAGCTGAGTGGTTGAAGATTCCATTGACGGAAGTGATCGTAAAGAAAAGTGATATCAATAAGAAGTTGAAGGAAAGTATTTGGGCTGCTGAAATGGATAGTTGGACACAGATCACTCCAGCAGTAGCACAGTTGTTCTTGGCTAAGAAGATTAGTGAAGATGGATTTAAGGTTGTTTTTGGTGGTGAAGGTGCAGATGAATTGTTTGGTAGTTACGGAAACATTCAGAAAATGTATTACAAACAAGATACAAACCAACAGGCTCGTATCAATCTCATTCGTAATTTACACAAGAACAATCTGATACGAACTAACAAAGCTATGATGTATGGTGGAACAGTAGAATTACGAACTCCATTTCTCGACAAGACCTTTGCTGAATATGCTTTATCAGTTGTGACAATTGATGCCAAGAACCATTTACACCCTAACGGTTTCGTTGATATCAATTGGTCGAACAAGGGACACATGAAATATCCCCTACGAAAAGCATTTGAGTTTTTGTTGGATGTAGGAATGCCCGAAGAGTTGTTGTATCGTAAGAAGGAAACGTTCCAAGTTGGTTGTCATACGGATTACCTCCGTGATGAAAAAGAAAAGATGACAAGAATATATAATAAACTGTTCAAATTTCCAGTTGTTAAGAAAGAGAAAAGTAAGATGGTAGAGAGCAAAATTCTATTGAAGGATAAGGTTGACCTCAAAGGTGTGGAGGAATATCTAACCTACCCTGTCCATGTGTTAGGGGCAATGGAGAAGCCAAAGTTTGATACGAATGATATTGAACTTCTATCGACAAAATTTTCTAAGATAGGAAAAACTACATTACAAAAGTTTCCGAATTTGAAGACCGTGATAATAAGGGGCCACGGCCACGACCTGATAAATAAAGAGATGTGTGATAAAAAAGGTATTAAGATACATAAACTCAATCAGTATACAGATAGTTGTGCTCAATGGTGTGTTGATAAAATAAGACAAGGCCCTGTAGTGGTTTATGGTATGAATGGTATAATCGGGTCACATATAGAAAATATTTTAACTTTACAAGGCGTTGAACATTTTGGAGTAGGAAGGTCAACGACACTTGATAAAGAAGATGTCAAAAATGTGAAAACTGTTATTTCTTGTATTCCTTACGATAAGTTTGATTATAAAAATAATGAAAACTTTTTCTGTAAGAAATTGTTTGATATATATACTTCGCCCATAGACTTTATCTCTATAAGTCGTCCAGCAACACACAATAACGATGACTTGATTGAAGGGTTGTTGAATAAAAAATTTAACAGTATTTATATTGATACAGTTGGCTCGCACAATCGCGATAAACTGTTGTCGTTTAGTAGTTTCAATTATACTGAACATACTAGTTGGAAATATAAAGATATGGAAAAATATGAGTTTTTAAAGCTATTGAAAGATACTATTGAATTAACAAGTAAGAAAGTTTAGAATATTTTTACATTTTATTATGTATGTTACGGTGTAACCTTATATCCATTCAAAAGGAGAAGAGATATATGAGAAAATTTATTATGGCAATAATAGCTCTTGCTATGTTGCTTACTACCGGAACAACAGTATTTGCCGAGGCAGATACGGAGGTTTCAGTTTTTAGTAGACACGTATGGAGAGGTACTGCTGGTACTAGTTCAATATCGGTTCAACCTCAAGTCACAGTGCCAGTGACAACTAATATTGGCACAACTAGTGTTGCTGTGTGGGGATCAATCCCCATTACTGATGCTGGTGGCGATACCGAATATGACTTTATTGTTTCTCAACCTGTTGGTGAGTACGGTACAGTTGATATTACTTCTTACACTTTTGGTAACCCGCTGTTAGAAATTGATACCCACGAAATCGAAGTGGCCTTTTCTACTTCTTATGCTAACGTGGATCTGCTTTTAGGTAGATTTGTTAATGGTGACAGGGTTAAGGATGATACTTACATTGAACTTGGTACTGAGTTTGGTGAGTTTGATCTTGCTGTTGGCGCTGGCAATGGTGCTTATACTGTAGGTGGAGATTTTACTTTGGTCAACGCGGCTCTTTCTGTGAGCAATGATGATTATGGTGCTGCTCTTATTTATAACCCAGATTCCGAGACTACTTACTTTGTTGTAAACACGACTTGGTAATAATTAATTTAGGTATAGCGGCGGTTGATATTTTTTATCAACTGCCGTTTTTTTATTCCAATTAAAAATAAAACAAAGGAATAAGGATGAAAATTAATTATGAGACACCGATTGAAGAATATAAAGTAGGTGGTAAGACCGTTCATATTAAACGTGACGATCTCCAAGGCGATGGCATTGAATTGCCACCGTGGGGAAAGTTAGCTGGTATCGAAAAGGTTTTGAGTGAAGGTGGTTTGGATAATAGTATTCCACTAGTTCAACTATCCATTCGTGCTAGTTATTCTGGTTGGGCATTGGCTCAATTAGGTAAGGACGCTGGGTTTGATGTTAAGATTGCATACCCCAACAGCAAGAACTATCCACAGGAAAAAGTAACACAGTGGGAATCCTACGGTGCTGAGTCTGTTCCTCTACGTGCTAACGTAAACAGTATCGTGTTGTCGTGGATGAAGAAGAAAGCCGAAGAAGAAGGTTGGCAGTATATCCCTTATGGATTTGACCACCCTATCTACCATGAGTATTGGAGAAACAGAGTGTCGGAGTATGATGACTACGACAACCTTGTAGTATGTGCTGGGACGCCTGTAACGTGTCTGGGAATGTGCCAAGGGTTTACGGGGAGGAATATCTACCTACCGTCTACGTCGAAGGAAAAGACCGTTCTGAGAAGGCTGAAGAAGTTTGGTTTAGAGAACGATGAACGTATCAGTGTCCATCAGACTGAGTTTGATTTCTACGACACGATGGATGATTACAAGACACCATTTACATTGAATAGGTATTGGGATAAGAAAGCATTTTGGTGGTTAGAAAACAACATTGAAAATTTGGAAGGAAAGACTTTGTTCTGGTCCTTGGGCGCATAGGTCGATATTTATAATATAGCATCGGGAGAATGCTTATGAAACGGTATCATTCGGATAAGAGTAAAAGAAAAAGAGAACAACGTAGAAAATTTGTTAATAAGTTTGACAATGGTTTTTTGTTAGAGAAAAATAACATGGACAAGAAGCACCCATTAGATTGTGGTAGAAGTCGTTGTCACAGCTGCCACTCTGATAAACTATTGGGTTCCACATCTACGAGAGATAATCGTGAGGAAGAAAGATTTAAGAGTATGGTTTATGAACAGTTCGATCATAATTATAAACATGATGATTGGATTGAACGTATAAGCTACTTCGATTAACCACAGCTTCGACACCCTTAACTCAGGAGAAGTGAATTGGCAACCACTCCTAAACTGTTGAAACCAATTGAGTTTCTAACAGAAAACCAGAGATACTTTCACGAAATCATTGGTGAACCTAATGCTAACATTATCATGTGTCACGGCATGGCCGGCACAGGTAAAACCTACGTTAGTATGCACAAGGCATTGGAAGATGTATTAACCCGTGGTAACAACTTCAAAAAGATATGTATTATCAATCCCACTGTTGATGTTGGTAGGGAAGATTCGTTAGGTTTCCTACCGGGAACATTGATGGATAAGATAGAACTTTACAATGATAGCGCCTTCTTCATTCTAAATAAACTTGTTGGCAAAGATATGGCTAAGAAGTTTATTGATGACAAGAAAATTGAATTCCGTGTTATTAATCATCTTCGTGGTGTTAACTTAGAAGACATGTATGTTATACTTGACGAAGCACAGAATGTTTCACCACTACAAATCAAAACATTGATCACCAGAATAGGCGATACAACCAAGTTGGTTATACAAGGTGACCTAACACAGTGCGACAAGTATAAGGAAAATTATCAACGAAGTGGATTTTGGGATGCTTGGGTAAGACTGAGAGATGTATACGGAGTTGATTTCCATCAGTTCTCACCTGAAGATTGTATTAGAAGTGGTATTGTTAAAAGAGTATTAGAAACGTATGAATTTAATGGTTCAAGTATAGAACTGCCAGATTAGAAAGAGAATGAAGTAAATGGAATTATTTTTTTACATAACATCGGCTGCAATGACTGTTAGTTGCATTGTATTGGGTCTTGCACTAAATAGATCCATCAACCTGAATCAGAGTTACGAAGAGATTCACGAAAACATTCACGGAGAACTCAATAATTTATCAAACGCTTGTGAAGATTTGCTGTCGAAAGAAATCTATAGCGATGATCCAACTGTAGTGAGGTTTGTTGAAGTGTTAACAGAACTGCAACCATTCCTTAAGAGTATGAATCCAGACCTGTCATTCAATATCTTGGGCGAAGCAATAGAGGAATAAGTATGGCCGACGAAGAGGAAGAAAAAGTAGAAGTATCGACAGGTCTGGATAGACTTAAGACTATTAAATTGTTTGATGGCAAATCTCTTGACGAGATTTTTTCCATCGTCTTTAATAACTCAGTAGAGGAACGAGATTTAGCTCTTAAGACTTTCAACAAGTATGACTCAATGATAACTTCAGCTGAAGATTTGTATATGAGTGGTCAACACCCACAAGGGTATTTGGACTCCGCTCATAAAGCTACAGAAAATATTATCAAGATGATCACCGCGTCACACAAGTTGATGGGTTTGGAAGATAACACCAATACCGACATTACATTGAGTGATATTCAACGTGTGTTAGATGAACAAGGAGTCGCCCCTGAACGTTTCGTTAGAGCTACGGAGAAACCAGTATCACAAAAGAAATTATCTGCATCCGCGCGAGCCTTGGCTTTACCAATGCCTACAAAGTCAAAGAGTAAAATTCCATCTGTGTTTGATGAACAGATAATGCCCAAGAAAAAAGACCCACCAGAATGAATGTCTTAGCACTAGATGTTAGCACTCGTATTATAGGTTACACAATTATAACTGATGCGCTTGAAGTGTTGGAGTGTGATTACATAGACCTCAGTAAGATTGATCTTATGATTGATAAGGCTGAGTTCGTTTATGAGAAGTTGCAAGAACTAAAAAAGTTATACACCATTGATGATGTAGCAATTGAAGAATGTGTATCGAAGTTTGCAGGAGGAAGATCCTCCATTAAGACAATTTCAAAACTGTTCTTCATAAACATGTTGACACAGTATCAATGTTTTCGTATATTCAAAGTGTATCCAACTCTGTTGAATGTTCGTCGTGCCCGTAACTTGGCAGACATAAAAGTTAACAGAGGGGATGATTCAAAAGAAGTAGTGTTTGGCATAATCAAAAGTAGGCATGAGAATATTACTTGGCCTATGATGAAAAGAGACACTACACGTTTCGCCAAGGAGTGTTATGACTTAGCAGATTCTGTTGTCGTTGCTACCGCTATGTTGAAGGAGAACAAGATTAATGAATGAATCTTTTGTGTTAGAAGTATTACGTGCATCTCTAGGAACACACACAAGAATGGACAACACTGGCAACGCCCAGTTTTATTGTCCTAGTTGTAGACACAGAAAACCAAAGTTAGCTATCAATGTTAGAAGCCTAAAATTTCACTGTTGGATTTGTGAGGAACGAGGAAATAACATCGCTAACTTTTTATGGAAGAATGGATTCAAAGACGAAGCCAAGAAGCTGGGTAGGAGTAAGAATCAGGTAAACGATATAGATAATTTGTTTGGTGACACCACTGCAGTAGAGCCAGTTAAAAGCCCAAAGGTAGAGATGCCACCAAAGTATCACAGCTTGTTTGTCAACAAGAACAAGGATATGTTTAAGCATGTTGTTCAGTATTTGTATGGTCGCGGTTTAACAGACGATGACTTCATCAAGTATAAGATTCAGTATTCGATTGTAGAGAACAAGGTGTTGTTTCCGTCATACGACGGGAGTGAAGAGTTAAATTACTACGTTACTAGGACTGCTGATCCGCTTGCTACATTCAAATATCAAAATTCTGGTAACCCAAAGATAGAAATCATATTCAACGAACACATGATTAAGTGGAATGAACCATTGTATTTGGTAGAGGGTGTGTTTGATTACATTACCTGTAGACAAAACGCTGTTCCTATTTTGGGATCAAGCCTAACAAAAAACTCAAAACTATACAAGAAGATTGTCCACCATCAGACTCCGGTCGTGTTTGCACTAGACCCAGACGCCAATAAAAAGATGTTTAGATCCATAGAGAATATCATTATGTATAATGACCATGTGAGCTATATTGATTGGGGTAATGAGAAGAACGACATATCCGAAATGGGATCAGAGAACTTTTCTCGTTACATACAGGAACATCAAATAGACTATGATTTCAGTAGTCAAATTTCATCAAGGTTATATATATGATTAGTAGTTGTGCGCACATTTCGGATCTTCATCTGCGTTTAAGGCATCGACACAAAGAATATCGACACGTATTTAGAAACCTCATAAAAGATTTACGAATTAGAAAACCAGACATTATTGTTGTTGCTGGTGATATTTTTCATTCTAAGAATCATCTATCTCCTGAAGCTATCATAATGGCTGGAGATTTTTTTGAACGTATTTCTAAAATCGCTCCGGTATATGTGATAATCGGAAACCACGACACCATCGTTGCTCAGAAGGGCAGGATGGATGCCGTGTCTGCCATTCTAAGCCTTACAGACAATGAAAACATTACTCTGTTTGATAAGAGTGGTTTGGTGGAAGTTGACAACGTTGCCTTTGGCACCTTCGACTTCAACGATGAAAAGAATTTCCCGACACATCCAACACGTAAGATAGATAAGACATACATTGCTCTGTTCCACGGACCAGTGAATAAGTCTGAGGTCAATCCTAACTTCTTTTTAGAAAGTCGTTACAACGTCGATATGTTCGACGGTTACGATATAGCTATGCTTGGTGATATCCACGCACGTCAAGACTTACAACAGTATGAGGAAAGTCGTCAGGGACGTAGAACAAAACCAATCGTATCTTACAGTGGGAGTCTTTGTCAACAGAACTTCGGTGAGTCACACGACAAGGGTTATCTTCTTTGGGATATACAAAAAAGAACGTATGAGTTTGTTAAGATAGAGAATGATTATGGTTATAGGACTATCTCAATTGATAACGCTGGTGTTGAAAAGTTAACGGAGACAACATACGATCTTCCAACAAAACCATATATCAGAGTGTTGCTTCACCATGACTGTTACGATATAACGAAGATCAAATTCATTGAGTCACATTTTACTGACAAATATGATCCATTATATCTTTCTATTGAAGTTGACACACAGAAGAACGAACGAGTTAGTGGAATCACAAGCACAGAAGTAGATGATGTAACCAATATTGAAGTTCAACAGAAATTATTGAACGAATACTTCACGATGTATCCTACGATCTCTTCTGACGATGTGGCAGCCGCTCTGACGGTCCACAAAGACTTGTATGCGTCTGTGGTGTCAAATGAAACCGAACTCGTTAAGGGTCGTCATTGGACGATTGAGAGTGTTAACTTCTCTAACATGTTTTCGTATGGAGAAGATAATGAAATCAATTTCGGAAGTGTGAATGGAATCACTGGTGTATTTTCACCTAACGCTTATGGTAAGAGTGCTATGCTTGCTACAATTCTTACAGCATTCTTCAACACATCTTCCAGAGCTTCAAGAGCTACAATCGTCGATGTTATCAATGAGAACAAAGACAAAGCTACGATTGAAGTATTCTTTTCTATCGACACCAAGAAGTATGTGATCCGTAGAGAGATTAAGAGAACGAAGAAAGATCCTAACCGAGCTAAGAATACAATCCAAGTGTTTGAGATTGTTAACGGTGAAGAAGTAAATAAGATGGGTGTGAACAACACGAACGCTACTGAAAAGTATATTCGCGATATGCTTGGGTCATACGAAGAACATACGATGACTACCTTCAGCCAACAGTTTGATGCCACCAGTTTCATCGACTACAACCAATCGAACAGAAAAGAATTGTTGTCAAAGTTCTTGGGACTAGATATTATTGATTCGTTACATCGTCTATTGAAAGAAGAGAACTTAACTCTCAAGAAAACTCTAGCTGTGTATAATAAACATGATTACAATGCTATCTATCGTGAGTATGAAGATAGAGAAGCAGAGCTACAGACTGAGTTGGATACGTTGGGAACAGAACGAGATGTGTGTTATGCCAAGGTGAAGGAGAAGATCAACAAGGTCACCGTTCTCACCGCTCAGTTAAAGAGTATAGATGGCAAAGAGTTCAGTAAGGATGAATTAGAACAAGAACTATATTTGTTGCAGCAGGATAACAAGTCTAATGAAACATTCGTGACTTCTTTAGAGCACAGTCAAGTTAGGGTTGCTGATGAAACAAAAAAGTTAAGAACTAAACTTTCTACTTTTGAGAATGAGGAAGAACTCGTAGCAAGAATCGAAACGTGGGGTGAGAAAAAAGAGGAACAACAGCGTCTAACAGGTCAACAGAACTTGTTGAACAAAAGCATGGACGATAGAAAAAGAGATGCAGACATTCTTGACACCCATGAATGGTTTAAAACATCAGATCAATGTAATAAGTGTTCGTTTTTATCAGATGCTCACGCTGCTAAAGATACGATACCTAAAATAGAAGAAGATTTGATTCAGATTGGTTTCTATATCGGTGAAACTAAAGACTACATGGACAGACACGTTGATGACAAGACAGTTCTTAAGGAATTGAGAAATATCAAGGAGTTAATACAAGGTAATGAACGTGGAACAAACGCTAACGACTATAATATTAAATTCCACGGTCAATGTATTAAAATAAACAACGATAAGATTGTTATCATTGAAGATAACATAGAAAGTTACAAGAAAGATAAGTTTTCAATCGAATTCAACGGAAAAGTCCGTGAAGAAATTGATTCATTGAATATTGAAGTCAAACATGATGAACAACACATCAAAACAGAGATAGATTCCGGTATCTCTAATAAAAATGTTGAGTATGGTCAAGTAAACCAGAAGTTAACAGAGTTGTCGGACATTACAGCCACTATTAAAGAGGTTGAAGATAAATATCGTATCAATGTTGTGTTGACACGAGCGCTTTCTAGTAATGGCATTCCGTTAATGATCATGGACAAGGTTGTTCCGATTATTAACACTGAGATCGGAAAAATACTTGCCAACATTGATAATTTCGCTGCACAGTTGGAAGTAGATGCCGAAGAGCAGTTGCTACACATATTTATAGACGATGGTAACGGTAGACGTAAGATTGAGCTTGGTTCCGGTATGGAAAAGACAATGGCAGCGCTGGCTATCCGAGCAGCGTTATCAAACATATCATTGTTACCAATGTGTAATCTATTTGTGATTGACGAAGGGTTTGGAACGTTAGATACAGATCATCTTGGTTCTGTCACTCAGTTGCTTCAATATCTCAAGACGAGATTTGATAACGTGATTATTATTAGTCACATCGACCATTTGAAAGATGTGGTGGATAACGTTATCACGATTGATAAAGATGAATATGGATACTCAAGTATTAAGATTGAATAGAGAGAAACAATGAAATTATTTATAGTTGTAGCTCTGTTGTTATCGGGATGTTATACATTACCTAACACAAATTGGTTAACAGTCCAACATTCATCACAGGTTGATGAATCAACAGGTACAGATATAGCTATATCTCCTTGGAGACAACTGTCTCCTAATAAGGTGAATTTATCTGCGTGGCATACAAGACATATAGATTATAGAGTAAATTATTACATTCCTTATGGTTATTATGGTTATGTTTATCCTACACGTATTTACGATCCGGTTTATTATAATTATGTACCTACTGTTACGGTTAGAAGATCAATATCAAAGGTTGTTAGTAAAGAAACAATACAACGAGTGTGGGATAGAAGAACGACACCAACTCGTAGAAATAAACCCAAGGGAACTATAAGATAATGGATATATTAGGTATAGGAAACATTCTAAGCGGTATCATCAAACCAGCTGGCGATATCATAGATGATCTTACAACATCAGATGAAGAAAGATTAGAGGCTAAACGTAAACTCACTGAAATTATTGTCAGCGCTGAAGCTGTTGCACAGAAGGAAGTGTCCGAAAGATGGACTGCAGATATGCAAAGTGGGAATTGGCTGGCTGCAAATATTCGTCCGCTTTCGCTTGTTTTTCTAACGGCTGTGTTTGCCCTGTTGTCTGTTACTGATGGTAACATAGGTGACTTTACCATAGGTGATGCTTATAAACCTATTTATCAAACACTACTACTTACAGTGTATGGAGCTTATTTTGCTGGTAGAAGTATTGAGAAGATAAAAGGAAAAAGCGATCCGATAAGGCAGAAGTGAAATTTTTTAAGTAATTTTGTTATAGGAGAATATTATGAAAATTCAAAAAATTATCGGCTTTATTGTAGTTATTGCAGCTATAATGGTAGCTATCGGCAGTAATCTAGAGGGGTTTATTGATGTGCCTTCCCTTATAATTGTATTCGGTATAACTATAGGTGCTATATTAAATTCGGGAAGATCTATTTCTCAAGCTGTTGGAGCTGTTTTTAAATGTAGTTTAAGTGCTGATGAATATCGAATCGCTGCAGATACGTGGCGAAAGACTGAAGATTATTTAGTTGGATCTGGTGTTATGGGCACTTTAATCGGTTGCATTATCATGCTCAAGAATATAGATGACCCAGCTGCAATTGGCCCCGGTCTGGCAATTGGTATTCTTACTGTTCTTTATAGTGTATATTTAAAATATTTTATTTGTAAACCAATAGTTGTGTCTTTATTAGATAAGGTCTGGTCAAAGGAACATCCTGATCTGCCGATGCTGACCGATGCTTCAGTACCAGCTTCTAGTTTACTTACTAGGTAATTAAATGAAAAAGGGTTTTATTGCTGGCAGTTTTGATTTGATGCATCCCGGTTATATTATGTCTTTTGTAGAGGCTAAAAGAAATTGTGACTATCTAATTGTAGGGTTACAAGATGATCCAACTGTTAATAGGAAAGAAAAAAACAAACCTATTAACAGTTTGTTTGAAAGACAAATGGTTCTATCAGCTATAAAGTATATTGACCTAATTGTTCCATACAACACAGAAGAAGAATTAAAGAATTTGTTATCTACATTACGGCCTGACATTAGATTTTTGGGTGATGATTATGAAAATGCACCTAAAAGCTATATCACTGGTTATTTATGTTGTGAGAACATACATTTTATAAGTAGGTCACATGGTTATTCTACTTCAAAATTGAGAGAGAAGATCATTGAACAAAGGTAGATTTTTTAGAGTGGCAGATCCCATTAAAATATTTCCTTCTAATACTATGTTTTTAGAAGTGTATCGTTATTCTAGTGGGGATGACTCCACTCTCGGATTATTGATTGACATAACAGACAATAGAGAGTTTGTTTGTTTTACATTGGAAGATGAAGCCCGAGCTGTCAAGATTGCTGGAGAAACCAGAATACCAGCGGGTTCATACGATGTAAAACTTAGAACAACAGGTGGTTTTAATAGTAGGTATTTGAAAAAATATGGTTCTAATTTCCATAAAGGTATGTTGTGGTTACAGGACGTACCCGGTTTTGAGTATATATTGATTCATTCTGGAAACTCAGATGATGATACGGCTGGATGTTTGCTTGTAGGAGACTCGGCTTTTCAAAACATTACCCAAAATGGTTACACTGGCAGTTCAGTTGATGCTTACAAAAGAGTGTATCCTAAAATGGCTTATCATTTGCTCGGTGGTGGCACTATTAATATAACCTACATCGACGCTGACGGTTAATAAAAGTCACACATATTTATTAGGGAAGTCCTATATAGGAAGAACGTAAAGGGAGCAATAGAATGTCAATTAATTTACAACCTTTTGAAGAAATTGAAATCAAAAGAATAGAACGTCATGGTGGATCGGTTGCAGGAAACGATGGAAGTGCAGCTGCTACCTTGAATCTAAGTCGTACACCACCAGTTGCAGTCAACGGTAGACCTTTCACTGTCATTCTGCGTGACGGCCTGAGTGGTTTGATTAACAACGGCACGTCTGGCAATGTGAAGGTCCAAGTTAATAACGCCAAGTATTCAGACCATAACAAACAATATCACAGTATCAACCCAACACAATTGGGTATACAGTCTGTGTCTGACAATCTGGAACAAGCAGGCATATTCCAGATTGAACCGTCGCTCACATCATCAGATTTCAATAATCATTGGGTTGATATGCCAGGCGGCCCATTAATTAATCTTTCCTCAAGTGCATATATTGGTAGTGGTGCATGGAGATACATAAGATTAGTGGGATCAAATGTTACAGTATCAGTATCAGCAGCACATCTTCCACCAACGCTATCAGCATACGTATATCACACAGGTTTAGATCACAGCAAATAAACAAAGGCATAACAACATGAGCATTAGTGATGATCCAGCGAAGAACCCACTCGGCCTACCATTAAAGAAGGTAAAGAAGTGGCAGACAAAAACTTCTACTAAGAAGTCAGAGGATTGGAGTCCAAGGGTTCCAATGTTTTGTCCGTGTAAAGATCCCGACACGGAAGAGAAATGTGGTAACGTAATGTACAATTGGGATGAAATGTTTTATGACCAATATGGAATGTGCGAAGAGTGCTATTTGAAATACAATTCTCACAAAGAAGAAGTGGCTGCAGAGATGGAAAATCAGTTGAAAGAAAAAGTTGAATAACGTGTTTACAAAAGGTGACCTTATCATTATGATAAGAAGTTACCCACATGGAGAAGTATGATGATGATGGTTAACCCTGAAGTATTTGTAGATTCACCTAACAGATATGAACCACACGCTACACAAAGTGCAATGGAAATTGTGGCAAATACAGTAGAGAAGATTCCTGAAATGGATGTTAAGTTTGAGGGTGACACTGTTATGTTTAAGACTTCTTACTCTGCAAGATTACAGGATAACGCGCAGGTGACAATTGATTTTGGTATCAAGATGGACGAGATCGCCAACATAGTTAAAGAATGCCTCCATGCTTGTGGGTATCCAAAAGCTAAGCTAACTAAAGGTTATATTGATGTTGATCCCGGTATGTGGCGTCCTGCAGGAACAGGTCTGGGTAACAGACAACTTATTTATACAGTAGTTGGATCATATACATTAGAAGTGTAATTGAAAGGCATAATGAATGCATGATAGCATAAAAGATATTATTCAGTTTTGTGACATTAATGATAGAGATAAGTTAAAGCAGTTTTTTATTAACCCCGTAGAGATAGATGCAACAAAACCAACATTAGTATTATCTACACCTTCAGAAACTGGAACTTCATATTTTCGTGTGTTTGAACCACTAAGAGCTATGTATAAGAAATTCCACGACGAAGCTAATTTTGTTTATACAGAAAATATCCAACCGAACCATATGAAGTTGGCTGACTGTATTGTGATGCATCGTTGTGGTAATTTACATTCACACTTTCTTTCTGCTGCTCGGATGTGGCCTAAGACAGAAGTAAGACCACTTGTGTTGCATGATGTAGATGACAATGAATACAACTTACCAGCGACTCACCCCATGAAGGCTTTGTGGGAAGAGAGTGGTAAACATAAGATGAGCATTCATTCATTGAAGTATAGTGATAGCATTACAACTACAACTGAAAAGTTGGCAAAGACGTTCCGTAATTTCAATAAGGACGTTCATGTGTTTCGTAACATGTTTGATTGGGGTTTGCCACAGTGGAATTTCGATAAGGAAATTATTAGAAACGAAATGACTCCTGAGTGGAAAGACAAGAAGGATAAGGTTGTTATTGGTTGGGCTGGTCTTACTTCTCACTTTGAAGATATCAAGAGAATGAAACCTATTCTCAAGGCCATCCACGACAAGCATCCGAATACAAATTTCGTTCTTGCGGGTATGGCTCTCAAAGACACACAGGTAGAGGTAATACAACACAAGGACGGTCGTAAGGAGTTCAAGGAGATTGCAATCGACGATGAATCTCAACTCTATAAGAACAAAGTTATGGCACTCTACAAGGATTTTGATAAGGATAGGATAAAGATTTTTGATGCCCTTCCATTGGAAGAATATGCGAAATTTTATGCTCTGTTTGATATTAGTCTCGCTTACATTGATCACAACGCTTTCAATTCTTGTAAGTCTGAGATCAAAGTAGTTGAATCATTGAGATATGGTTGTATCCCTGTGTTTTCAGAATACGGTGGTTACGCCGACTTCTGGCGTAGGGATGACATACCATCAGCAGTAAAGGATAAGAGGTTCGCTATTACAACTACATCACCCAAGGCTTGGATTGAGTCGATTAGTAGTTTAGTTGAGAACATTGAAGATAGTAAGAAGATTGCAATGGGTCTTAAACATTATTCAGATTCGTGTTACGACATTAACGAGAATATTGATGACTATTTCCACTTTCTTCTTCGTAAGACCGAATTGCACAAGGAAGAACAAGTTAACATGAACGCTAAGTATATGGACTACGATGGGAAATATTAATGGCAGAGTACAAAACAGAGTATGTAAGCGGTGACAATTATGAGATACTTAGACAAGGTTCAATAGTTTCAGGAGGAAGCTATTGTATACTAGACGGAGGCCCTCGTTTAATACTTACTGTCCCTAGAGATGTTGGTAAAGATGGAGTTGAGAAAATTCTTGAAGGAATCTATGCCAACCACCAATGGGGAATTTACTATTTGAAACGAACCAAGAGATGGTGTGTCCCCATTTCAGATAGAGATGAAGATAAGTTAGAGGGCTGTGCTAAGAGACTGTAGTTATATATTTATAGCATATGTGGAGAGCAGAATTGTTATTAAAACAAGATGAATTTGAATCCTTAGTGAGAGAAATAATCATTGATGCTGTTAATGATATGTTGTTTGAATCAATTCTTCCCAAGGGCCCAATGAAGAAAAGACTTCGTAAAATCAACGGCACACTGAAGATTGTCAGAAAAAGAAAGAAGCCAGTTCCTCTTTCTCAAAGAACTATTTCTAAAGCTGCAGCAAAACGTAGAGGTAGGAAATCTGCTCTTAAACGTAAAGCAATTCAAAGAAAAGTAACTAAGAAGGCCGTTAAGACTACTAAGAAAGGTCGAGCACGTGGTCTTTATAAGGGAAATTTATAATGACAACAATTATCGACCGTTTAGTATGTGGTGTATGTAATGGAAACAAAGTTAAAGTCAACGAGATAACGTACAAGAATGACATATGTCCCAAGTGCAGTGGTCGTGGTTATTTTGTTACAGAAGAAGAGTTGAAAGAACAACTTGGCGGTAAAGTAAAAAGAATTTTATATGGATAAAATAAGGAGAGGATTGTAATGGCAAAGGCAAAAGCAAAGACAGTAACACCAAAGGTGGCACCAGTAGCCACTTCATTTCCAGTAGAAACCCCAAAAGTAGAGAAACCAGTAGCTCCGAAAGAGCCGAAGGTTGTGGAACACCGTCAGGGACCATTCGGTGGTGGTAGTAGCGATCATGCGTATGCAGCCGCAAACGAATGGGCAATAGAGAATAACATTAATACACCGAATATTGGTGTAGGATACGACCGAGACACTAACAAATACGAAGCATGGGTTACGTATGAGACAACTGAGTGAATCAGATAAGTTTGTAGTAGTAACACCATATTTCGGAGGAATTTCTTCAGCGCCAAGGCAAACAGAGTTATCAAACGTTACACGATACTTTGTAGAGACATATAAGAATCTTAAGCCTTTGTCAAGTCAATTCATCGTATCAGTATCTAACGATACCGATTACGAGACAATAAAAGATCTAGGGTTCGATATCGAAATACTATACGTAAAAGATATCGACCCTATTTTTTTGCCTGCTAATACAGCTCGTATAATTCAGAAGAGAGATTTCCAAGAGAGGTTCGTATACTACACAGAAGCTGACCAATTGTTGTATGCCAAAGATATTTACGGGTTGTTGGATGTTCTAGAAGTAGACAGAGATGCCTACATCGTCCCTCAACGATTCTGTCAGATACCTAATGAAGTAATTGATCGTAGACGTTCCCGGTATAGAGATAGAAACGAAGATGACGACAGCAGGTATGTAGAGTTTGACGGTGTAGACAAAGAAGGTGATAATAAGTATTGTATTGAGTGTGCTCCTTGGGCATTAGCTACAGAAGAGACTACTCAAATCAATATGGGTAGGAAATGGATATATGCTACTGCTCCATACGACGAAGAACGATACGATTGGTTCTATAACAAATATTGGAACACAGCTTTCAATGATAGGCTATACAACAACGTAATCAACGACGAAGCATATGGTGGTGCTTACCTGTGTCATATGGACTTGTTTAAGAAAGTAATGTTTCAAGACAGTGACTGGCAACCAACAGAACACACCGCTGGACACGATTTGTTAGCAACAAACAACAGCGTCTGTTTAAAGACCATTGATTACTATGATTTCCACATAGATCATCTTAGTGGATATGATTTCAATAAAAAACTACTTAGGGACGACTGGAACACTGCAAGATAAATTAAACTACCGAGTTTTTTTACGTGACCGTTTACTATTTATTACAGGCAAGGTGTAATCAAATGGGTGATTTAGTATGACACGAAATAAAATGGTGATGTATGTTTCTATCTGAGGTATTTGATTCTAAACCTGTACCTATTAAGTGGAAAACTAAATCTAAAAACAAATGGATTGGTGATTTTAATATAGTAGATGTGCCATACAGGTTGTTTTTTACATCCGAACAACCGAAGACCGGATCTTGGGAGTTATCGTTCAATATTGATAAGAAGTCCAAACTTCCACCTGAGTTGAAGAAGAAGATCAAAAAACGTGCTGATCTTTTTGGTATCATAGGGACAGGTAATGCACAGAAAGTATTTTCAACTGTTATGTTTGCAATGAGAGAGTTGATCAAAAAAGAGAAACCCAAAACCATTCAGTTCACTGCAGAAGAAGTTAGTAGAATGAAGTTGTATAAAAAGATGGTTACAAGATTTGCTCCGTCACTCGGATACAAGCCAGTAATGACTGGTGATTATTTTGAACTAGAGAGGATTAAAGATGAAGATTAAAAAAACAGCACTAACAAGTCTTATCAAAGAAGAGTTGACGGCATTTTATGTAACACCGGATGCCTTCGCCAAACAGAAGAAGCTCGAAACCAAACCAATTCAGGAGATGAAGTATCTTGTGAAAATTGCCGACATTGGAACTATTGTGATGGATGCAGCCGGCGAAGGTGAAGTTAGAACTAGGTTGATTAAGAAGCTACGAGGTGGTAAGAAGGACATTGAATCAATTACTCGTATTGCTAAGGGTAAAGCTGATCAAGCCGCTCAGAAGTTAGGTTTAGGTCCAGAGGACGAAACTGGTGAACCAACGATAGACGAAGCAAAACTTAACGAAGCACATCCCAAGCAAGTAGCAAAAATGTTTCAAAAGAAAAGTCGAGAAGTTGTTAAGTTGCTCAACATTATCGAACAAAGCCTTGGCTTTTTAGACAAGCGTCACAATGGTGACCCAGGCAATACTGAAAACTTAATGATTCTCACCGGACTCCATCGTGCCCTTGCAGACGCTGAACAGAAAATTAATAAGTTCCCGAAGAACTAATACTAATGACACTACAAGAGAAAAAAGAAGTAAGAACGATAGTCAAGAAGGTTATCTTTGCTTTGCAGTTGAAGGAAGAGAAGTTAACACCACAACGTTTGACCGCTCTTATCAATATCATTACACCCCTCGTAAAACCTCTTGTGGAGGCTCATAAGTGGAACAAGTCTAACGGTAGAGATTACAGTAAAGAGAAGGATTACAACAGTTCTCCTAAACGTAAGAAGTATCGTGCTGAGTTGAACAAGGCAAATAGAGATCGTGGAGATTATGGCAACCAAGACGGCCAGGATTTACATCATGCCAGCGATGGTACGTTGAAGAAAGAACCATCCTCTAAGAACAAAGGCCGAAAAGAAAAAAGTCGTAAGAAAGGGTACAACTCAAAATGAAACTAAATGAATCGTTAAGAGAGAAACAAATAGAAACGAAACGTAAGTTTAACTTGCACGGGTCTATAAATGAAGTAGGTGCCGTTGATGATGCTCACAAGTTGGGTTTGACAAGCATTGGTTTCGGTAGATGGGCTGACAAGAGTGGTAAGGTCGTAGCTAAAAGTGTTAAAGACAAGCTCGTTCCAGTTAAGAATGCTCAGGCCGGTGATCCTGCAGATCGGCAGTCCTCGGCAAAGAAAAACTTTAAACCAATCAAGGCAAAGTCTGATGCTCCTTCTAAGAGTAGTGATTCCCTACCTATTCATAGAGATTTCAAACCAACTGCTTCCAATGGTAATGTTCCTGACAACAGACCGAAGGTTCTAGTAAATCCTGACGCCGATCCTACACAAACAGCCCAACCTACTGCTGCTCCTGTTAAGAGAAGTGAACCAAAGATCAGTAGTGCTGACCGCGCTGCGGCAGGTGACTTCGATCCAAAGGCTAAGAAGGTTGATCCATCTGTCGGACCTAAGTTAGATAGAGATGGCAATCCAGTTAAGGCAAAGAATCCTGCCGATGATACTCAAAGAAAGTTTAAGCCTCTGGTAAAGGGTGCTGATGGTAAGTGGGGTTCAGGTGAGCCAGCACAACCGAAGGTTAGTAGTGATGATCGTGCAGCCGCTGGTGATTACAATGCAGATGATGACCAATCTCTTGATCGTAATAAACCATCTGCTGGTCAATCAAAAGCACAAGCTGGATTCAAGGGTATACCAAAAAAGAAAGATAAAATGAGTCTAGGTGGTGTTATGAAGGGTGTAAAGGATAAGTTTAGGTGAAACTATCTTTACTGCTTGAGAGTAAGAAGTTGAGAGTGTTCGATTTCGACGACACACTCGTTCACACATCTTCAGACAAAAAGCCTCAAGGTTTCGATGGTGATAGACCACTGTTTCCACAGTTTGATACAGTCGTTGGCCCGAAAAAGATTCCACAGATTTTCAAAGTGCTTAAGAATGTATTAAATAAGGGGAGTAGTGGTAGAAAAACCGTAGTGCTTACTGCACGAAGCAAAGGCAATCCTGTTAAGGGTTATTTGAAACAGGTTGGTGCTAATGTGCAGGTAATTCCTATGCCCCTATCGAGCCAGCCGGCAAAGTTTAAGAAAAGATGGATTGAGAAACAAATAGAGGATGGGTATGATGACATTGAGGTGTTCGATGACAATGCCTCTAACATCCAAGCGTTTAATGCACTGAAGAATAAATATCCTGACGTTAAAATAATAGTACGCAAAGTGAACTACAAGGCATAGAGAAAATATATGAACTCAGAACAACAATTGAGACAGATTATAAAAGAAGAGTTGATGGCTCTCCTTTCTGAAGATGTAGTGACCTATGATGATCAAATGACTGCGATTGAGAAGATGCTCTTCCAAATCAAAGATGCAAATGCTTCAGGTAATACAAAAGAGGCAGATCAACTGATTTCTGTGCTTATGCCACAGATAATGTCAATGGGTTTTGATAAGGCACATCTTTCCAAGATTTCGCGTGGCGTAAGGAATATGATGACTGACAAAGACGTTTATCTAATTATGTCAACGTATAAACTAATGGGTGAAGGCAGTGATCACGAACAAGAAATCAAAGACGACATTTACAAGTATAAGATCATCGTTTCCGTTCCGTTTGCTACCAGCAAGAACAAAGACGAGAAGGTCAATCAACTCAAGTATGAATTGGTTACAGCTGGAGTAAAAATCCTTGGAATCAAACAATTGCCTATTGCTGAATTAGCTAAGGCTGGCGATGAATCTGTTATCCAATTACATATGTTGATGTTGTTGCAGACCTACAAGAAACGTTCTGAACTAGAGAATCGTCTACAACCCAACTACAAACTTATCAAGATAAAAGATGTAACTGAAGATGAATAAGGCCCGAACAGCCGACATTATTGTGGAGTGTGTGACTAACAGTAATCTTATGCTTCTCACATACAAGAGAGAAAAAGACAACAGACAAATAGTAAGAACCGTAGAACCATATGAAGTCAAAGAGGTAGA
>TARA_R110002051_G_scaffold34103_1_pt1 | contig 21265 bp, 20 predicted proteins | sample TARA_R110002051 | Tara Oceans TARA_R110002051 (sample SAMEA4397023) | marine metagenome | biome: Polar Biome; feature: [MES] marine water layer (ENVO:01000295) within the mesopelagic zone...; material: water (ENVO:00002006), including particulate matter (ENVO:01000060) such as......
TCTCTGCCACCGTCAGGCGGCCGCGGATGATGGCGATCGACATTGCCAGTGCGAGCAATCCGGATGCGAGGGCAATCGCAAGGCTCGTCGCGGCAGCGCCTGCGAACGCTGCGCTGGTAACCAGCCGGCCAAGGTCTGCCTGCAGACCGGCCGAGACGACCGCGACCAAGGGCAGCAAGAGAAAGGCCACTGCCATGGCAATCCAGAGGGTATCCCAGGTGCGCTTCGCGAGTGTTCGCCCGTCGAAGCGGATTCTTGCGCCGCCAAGCGTTGATATCCTTTCCTCCGGTCGGCGCATTGTCGCCAGGACTGCCAGGACCAGGCCCGTCAGCGCAATCTGCAGCAGCGCGAGGGCAATCGCCCGGGGCGGGTCGAAATCGAACCGCAGGGACTGGTAGATGGCGACTTCCAGCGTCGTTGCCGCAGGCCCGCCGCCCAGTACCAGGACGATGGTGAAGCTGGTCACGCACAGCATGAAGATGAGGCCGGCAATTCCCGGCAGGATCCTCACCAGTGCCGGCCACTCGACGAAGCGGAAGACCGAGGCGGAACTCATGCCGAGGCTTGCGGCGAGCATCCAGGATTCGCCCGGCTGGCGCTCGAGCGCTGCGACCATCAGTCGGCAGGCAAGCGGCAGGTTGAAGAATACATGCGCCAGAAGGATGCCGCTCAATCCGTAGATGCTGACCGGTTCGCTGGCACCCAGCGAGAGGAGCAGGCCGTTTGCCCAGCCTTGCCGGCCCCAGATGGCAATCAAACCGAGCGTCACCACCAGAACCGGCAAGCCCAGCGGCAGCGCCATGAGTCTCAGAACCCAGAGACGCCCGGGGAAATGGCTGCGGCGCGCCAGCGCGAGCGCCACTGGCACGGCAAGGCCCGTCGAAAGCAGGGTCGACAGAGCGGCCTGCAGAAGTGTGAACTGGAGGATCCGGAATGTGTAGGCCGAAGCAATGCGTCCGTCGGCCGTTGCCGGTTGATTGGTCAGCAGCGCGGCCAGTGCCAGAAGTATGAAGAGCGCGGTTGCCGCCAGGGCAATGGCGCTGCCGGCAAGTCCCCACCGTCGCTGCCGCCGCGTCATCATCATGGCTGTCGGCTCACTCGGCGCTCATCGGGCGCTCATTGCCGTCAGCCATTCATCGATCCATGCCCGCCGATGAACGGCAACCTCCTCGGGATCCATCAGCAGCGTGTTCTGCGGCTTGACGAGCCTGCTGAACGCGTCCGGAAGAGGTTCGGAGGTCGGCGCCGCCGGCATCATCCAGTTCGTCGTCGGAATGATGTTCTGGAAGGCGGGTGTCATCGTGAAAGCGAGAAACTCCCTCGCCAGCGTCTTGTCATTCGATGTCGTCAGCATTCCAGCCAGTTCGATCTGGATGTAGTGGCCTTCCGAGAACGCGGCGGCCTGATATCTCTCCGTGTCCTCGGCAACCATGTGATAGGCGGGCGAGGTGGTGTAGGAGAGCACCATCGGCACCTCTCCCTTGGTGAACAGCCCGTAGGCTTCCGACCACCCCGGCGTCACCGTCAAGATCCTGTCCCGGAGCTTCGTCCAGGCCGCAGGAGCGTCGTCGCCATAGACCGACTTCACCCAGAGAAGCAGGCCAAGTCCCGGCGTCGAGGTGCGCGGGTCCTGGATGACGATCTTCTGGGCCGGATCCCCCTCCACCAACTCCTTCAGGCTTCTGGGCGGTGTCGGCATCGCCTGCGTGTCGTAGACCACGGCAAAGTGGCCATAGTCGTAGGGAATGAAGACCTCGTCGTTATAGCCGCCCGGGACTGCGATGGCGCCCGTGTCGAGGCCATGCGGCTCGAAAAGTCCGGTGGCCTTGGCTTCCGTCGCCAGATTGGTGTCGAGGCCGAGCACCAGGTCAGCTCCCGTGCTCTGACCTTCCAGCTTCAGCCGGGAGAGCAGAGCCACGCCATCGGCCACGCTGACGAACTCGATGGTGCAGGCGCAGGTCTTTTCGAACTCTTCCTTCACCTTGGGACCGGGGCCCCATTCGGCGGTAAAGCTCTCGTAGGTATAGATGGTCAGCGTCTTCTCCTGCGCCAGGGCAGGGGACGCGACGGCGAAAGTCGACAACAGGCACAGGAATGGAAGGATCTTTGACATGGACGCCTCCTTGTTCAACGAAAGGGAGCAGGCGTCGATTAGAAGCCGTCTAATCCCTCCGCCGGTATCAACCGGATCAGGTTCCGCGGGTTGGCAAAGCCTCTCAGCCGCAGATGCGGCACCCCGTTAGAGCTTCCTACGGTGTACCGGGCAGCGCAGGCCTTGGCAAGCATTCGCGCCGGGATCGAGGCGCTAGTGAGGGCGCTGGAAAACATGGAGTTCGCGGGGCAGGGACGCAATGCCTCCGGTGCGCCGTGCAACGGCATAATCGATGGACTGTTCCACGACATGCGGCATCACGGGCTTCGTCAGGACGCCAAGCACGCCGTTCTGGACCTGATTGACCTCTTCCGGGTTGGCAGTCATGTAGATCACCGTCAGACCGTAGATCTCGGCAAGCTCGCGTCCGAGTTCCGGTCCCGTCCTTCCGTCGGAGAGGTTCACGTCGACCAGGGCGATGTCGGCCGTCTGGGCAAGCGCCAAGGCATGGCTGCGGCCGCTGGCAAAGCCGGCGATCTGCAAACCCATCGCCTCGATGGTCTCGCCGACGTCGAGCGCGATCAGGAATTCGTCTTCGACAATCAGGACACGATGGTGTGCCGCTTGCTGAGCCAGCCGACGACTCGGTACACTTGCCAGCATTGGAGTTCTCCTAAGGTTCGGTGTCTTACCAGCGTCTGTCCCAGATCGACACTGACAACCGAACGAAGGTCCCGAAGGATTGTTCCGGTTTCCGGCAGAAGCAGCGAAATGGCCGCCCGTTATGGCTAACAGAGGGTTAACTCCTATCCCTCCAGCTCCTCGCGCAGCATCTCGAGCTCCAGCCACTCTTCCTCCATCCGCGTCAGGCCCTGGCGCAGCTTCTCCGTCTCCGCCGCCAGCCTGTTGAAGGTCGCCGGGTCCTTGCTGAAGAGTTGGGGATCGGCCATCTTCTGTTCTCGCGCGGCAATATCGGCTTCCACCTTCGCCATCTCCTTGGGAAGGTTCTCGAGCGCGAACTTCTGCTTGAAGGACAGCTTGACCTTGTTCCTGGGAGCCTCCGCTGCGGGTCCGCTGGTAGCGGCTTTCGACTTCTCCTGCTTTTCGACGCGCCGTCGCTCTTCCTGCGCGCCGCGGCGCTGGGCCAGCATGTCCGTATAGCCGCCGGCATATTCGATCCAGCGGCCATCGGGGGCGTCGGGCGTGGCCGGCGCGATGGTCGACGTCACCGTGCGGTCGAGGAAGTCGCGATCGTGGCTCACGAGGATGACGGTGCCGCTGAAGCCGGAGACGATCTCCTGCAGAAGGTCGAGCGTCTCGATGTCGAGATCGTTGGTCGGTTCGTCGAGGATCAGCAGGTTCGAGGGACGCGCCATGATCCGCGCCAGCATCAGCCGGGCGCGCTCGCCGCCGGAGAGGTTCTTGATCGGCGTGCGAATCTGCTCCGGCTGGAACAGGAAGTCCTTCATGTATCCCGCGACATGGCGCTGCTCGCCGTTGACGAGAAGCGTCTCGCCGCGTCCGTCCGTCAGATACTGGGACAGCGTTTCTTCCGGGTCGAGATCCTCGCGCTTCTGGTCGAGCGTCGCGATCTCGAGATTGGTGCCGAGCTTCACGGTACCGGTGTCCGGCGCAAGCTGTCCGGTCAGCATCTTCAGGAGCGTCGTCTTGCCGGCGCCGTTCGGGCCGACGAGACCGATGCAATCGCCCCGGTGCACCCGGATGCTGAAGGGCGCGACGATGGTGCGCTCCTCGTAGCTCTTGGTGATCATCTCGGCTTCGATCACCAGCTTGCCGGACTCGCGGCCTTCCGAAGCCGTCGCCTGCACGCTGCCCTGAGCGCCCTTGTGGCCGCGGTAGTCGGCGCGCATGGTCTGGAGCTCGCCCAGGCGGCGCATGTTGCGCTTGCGGCGCGCCGTCACGCCGTAGCGCAGCCAGTGCTCCTCCCGTTCGATCGCCTTTCCAAGCTTGTGCTGCTCCAGCTCCTCCGCCTCCAGCACCTCGTCGCGCCATGCTTCGAAGTATTGGAACCCGCGGTCGAGACGCCGCGACACACCACGGTCGAGCCAGACGGTGGCGGTCGACACCTTCTCCAGGAAGCGCCTGTCGTGGGAGATGAGCACGAGAGCGCTGCGGGTCTTGCGCAGCTCATCTTCCAGCCACTCGATCGTCGGCAGGTCGAGATGGTTGGTGGGCTCGTCCAGCATGAGGATATCGGGCTCGGGCGCCAAGACGCGTGCCAGTGCCGCCCGGCGGGCTTCGCCGCCGGAAAGCCGGTTGGGGTCCTCCTCGCCGGTCAGGCCCAGGTGCTCCAGCAGATAGGTAACGCGATAGGCGTCGTCGCCGGGGCCCAATCCCGCCTCGGCATAGGCCTGCACCGTCTGGTAGCTGCCGAAATCCGGGGCCTGCTCAAGATAGCGGATGGTGGCGGAGGGATGTCGGAAGACTTCGCCGGACTGTGCCTCGACCATGCCGGCGGCAATCTTCATCATCGTCGACTTGCCGGAGCCATTGCGTCCCACAAGGCAGATGCGGTCGCCGGGCTCCACCTGCAGGTTGGCACCCGCCAGAAGCGGCGTGCCGCCGAAGCTGAGGAAGATGTCGTCGAGTTTCAGGATCGGGGGTGCCAAGGTTCAGGCTCCAGTCAGGTCATAGGGGCGGGCCAGGATCATCGCCCTGCCGCGATCGATGGACAGGGAGACGGCGCCCTCAGCCACATTGGATATGGTGCGCGCGGAGCCGAAGGGCAAAGAATACCTGTCGAGCGGATAGCGGGCGTTGGTGATCGTCAGGTTTTCCAGGTCGGAAAATCCGATGACGGAGAACATCGAGCTTTTCGGCACGTCGAGAACTCTGGGCTGTCCGGGCATCAGGGGCATCCCTTCCTCAAGGCCGGATGTCAGAAGCACATCGACGCCCTGCTCGGCCAGGCGCAGTGCATGGAGAAAATGCTGAAGCGCATGGTCGCTGCGGTCGCCGCCCATGGCGCCGGCGAGGATCAGCCGCTGTGCCCCTCTCGCCAGCGCCTCTGCGGTGGCGATCTCGCCGTCGGTCTCGTTCTTGGCCGCCGGGAAAGGATGTCGCTCGACCTGCGGCCAGGCCTCGACCAGCGCCGGCGGCGTGGAGTCGAAATCCCCCACCCAGAGCTCCGGCTCCACGCCCAGAGGCTTCGCATGCCGCATGCCGCCGTCGGCCGCGATGAAGCGGCTTCCGGCAATCGCATGCTGCAGTCGGTCGGTGAGGGTCAGATCCCCGCCGAGCAGGATGGTGAATGTGGTCTTGATCATGGGAAGCCCATATCGCAAAGCCGGGGCTGAGGGAAAGCCGCTTGCACAGCCGAAACCGAGCTTTTACGTTGCCGGCAACTTCGACAGGGGCATCGCATGCAGTTTCAGGGTACGGCAGACTACATCGCGGACAAGGATCTGCTGGTCGCCGTCAACGCGGCCATCCAGCTGGAGCGGCCCTTGCTCGTCAAGGGTGAGCCCGGCACCGGCAAGACAGAGCTCGCCCGGCAGATCGCCTCGGCGCTCGGACTTCAGCTGATCGAGTGGAACGTCAAATCCACCACGAAGGCACAGCAGGGGCTCTACGAGTATGACGCGGTCTCGCGGCTGCGCGACAGCCAGCTCGGCGACGCCCGCGTCAACGACGTGCGAAACTACATCCGCCAGGGCAAGCTGTGGCAGGCCTTCACGGCACCGGACAAGGTCGTTCTCCTGATCGACGAGATCGACAAGGCCGACATCGAGTTTCCCAACGACCTGCTGCAGGAACTCGACCGGATGGAGTTCCATGTCTACGAGACCGGCGAGACGGTGAGGGCGAAGGTGCGGCCGGTCGTCATCATCACGTCGAACAACGAAAAGGAGCTTCCGGACGCCTTCCTGCGCCGGTGCTTCTTCCACTACATCCGCTTCCCCGATGCCGAAACCCTGGCGCGGATCGTCGAGGTGCACCATCCGGGGATCAAGCAGGAGCTGGTTCGCCAGGCGCTGACGCGCTTCTACGAGATCCGCGAGACGCCGGGCCTGCGCAAAAGGCCGTCAACCTCGGAGGCCCTGGACTGGATCCGGCTGCTGGTCTCCGACGACGTCGATCCCGCCGATCTGGGCGCCGACATCAGAACCGCGCTGCCGAAGCTGCACGGCGCGCTCCTGAAGAACGAACAGGACGTGCACCTCTTCGAGCGCCTGGCCTTCATGGCGCGCCGCGAACGGTGAAGGTCGACGCACACAAGGTGCTGATCTATGCCACATGGGAAAGGCGGCTGCTGGTCTTTGACGAGCCGGACTTTCCGGATGTGCTGCTGCAGGTGCCGGGCGGAACCGTCGAGCCCGGAGAGGAGCCGGACGAAGCCGCATGCCGGGAGTTTCGTGAAGAAACGGGCATAACGGTCTCCGGCGAGCTTCGCCTGCTGAGCGTAGAGGATTACCGGTTCGGCCAAGCCGGCATCATCACCTGTCACCGGCGCCATCACTTCCATCTCGAGCTGGTCGGCCCCTTTCCCGAGGAGTGGAGCCATTGGGAGGAGACGCCGTTCAGTGGCGGACCGCCCATCCGGTTCCGGCTTTTCTGGATGCCGCTGCCTGCTGCGCAGCGAGAACTCGGCTACGGGATGCAGTCGCCGGTGCCGTTCCTGATGCCGCCCTGAGGGCGGCGAAACGACCGTTCCCATTGACGTTTCGCGTCAGCAAGCGTAAGGGGACAGCTCGTGGTGATTTGGCCGGCCGGCTTGCAGCCACGTTAAACAAGTCGCTAAAGGGCCGCGCGAGTTCCACCTTCACGCGCCGGTTGCGATTTGTTCGCGGCCGGTTTCTTGTTTTGTGAGTGTGCGATGCCGATCAAGATTCCCGATACGCTGCCCGCCTTCGAAACCCTCGTCCAGGAGGGCGTGCGGGTGATGACCGAAACGGTCGCCGTGCGGCAGGATATCCGCCCGCTGCAGATCGGCCTGCTCAACCTCATGCCCAACAAGATCAAGACCGAGTTGCAGATGGCACGGCTCGTGGGCGCCTCGCCGCTGCAGGTCGAACTGTCGCTCGTGCGGATCGGCGGACACAAGGCGAAGAACACCTCGGAGGAACACCTGCTCTCCTTCTACGAGACCTGGGAGGAGGTGAAGCACCGCAAGTACGACGGCTTCATCATCACCGGTGCGCCGGTGGAGACGCTTCCCTACGAAAGCGTCACCTACTGGGACGAGATGCAGCAGATCCTCGACTGGACGACGACCAACGTCCATTCGACGATGAATGTCTGCTGGGGCGCGATGGCCGCCATCTATCATTTCCACGGCGTGCCGAAGCACGAGCTCAAGGAAAAGGCCTTCGGGGTCTACCGCCACCGCAACCTGTGCCCGGCTTCCGTGTTCCTGACCGGTTTTTCCGACGACTTCCAGGTGCCTGTATCGCGGTGGACCGAGGTGCGGCGCGAGGATATCGCCAAGGTGCCGGAGCTGAAGATCCTGATGGAATCGGAGGAAATGGGTGTCTGCCTCGTTGAAGAAGCGCAGGGTCGCCGCCTCTACATGTTCAACCACGTCGAATACGACTCCACGTCACTGGCCGAGGAGTATTTCCGGGACGTCAATGCCGGCGTGCCGATCAAGCTGCCGCACAATTATTTCCCGCACGACGACACCACCCTGACGCCGCAGAACCGCTGGCGCAGCCATGCCCATCTCCTGTTCGGAAACTGGATCAACGAGATCTACCAGTCGACGCCCTACCAGCTGGAGAAGATAGGATCGGTCTAGGATGCTGCTCCCGTTCTTCCTCAAGCTGAAGGCTGCAAGGCTTCCCGTCACGCTGCGGGAGTATCTGTCGCTGCTGGAGGGGATGAAGCAGGGTTTGGCGGATTTCGACGTCGAGGCCTTCTATTTCCTTGCCCGAACCTGCCTGGTGAAGGACGAGCGGCATATCGACCGGTTCGACCAGGTGTTTGCCGCCCATTTTCGCGGGCTGCAGTCGCTGGCTAGCGAGCCCAGGGTCGACCCGGTGGCATTGCCGGATGAGTGGCTTCGAAAGCTTGCCGAACGCTATCTGAGCGAGGAGGAAAAACGCCTCGTCGAAGCGCTGGGCGGATTCGAGGCGCTGATGGAGACGCTGCGCCAGCGGCTTGCGGAGCAGGATGGTCGCCACCAGGGCGGTTCGAAGTGGATCGGTACCGCCGGAACCTCCCCCTTCGGCGCCTATGGCTACAATCCGGAAGGCGTGCGGATCGGCCAGGATCGCTCCCGCAACCGGCGGGCCGTCAAGGTCTGGGACAGGCGAGAGTTTGCCGATTTCGACGACGGCGTCGAGCTCGGTACGCGCACCATCAAGATCGCCCTCCGGCGTCTGCGGCGCTGGGTGCGGGAGGGAGCGACGGAGGAATTCGATCTCGACGGCACGATCCGGTCCACCGCGCAGCACGGCTACCTCGATGTCCAGACGCGGCCGGAGCGGCGCAATGCCGTCAAACTCCTGATGTTCTTCGATGTCGGCGGCTCGATGGACGATCACGTGCTGGCGGTGGAACAGCTGTTTTCCGCTGCCCGGAGCGAGTTTCGCCATCTGCAGCATTTCTACTTCCACAACTGCCTCTACGAGAGCGTCTGGAAGGACAACAGCCGGCGCTTCGAGCGTCTGCCGACGGAGACGGTCATCAACGGATTCGGCAGTGACTATCGCGTCATCTTCGTCGGTGACGCCTCGATGAGCCCGTATGAAATCACCCATGCCGGCGGGTCCGTCGAACACTGGAACAAGGAACCCGGCGAGCTCTGGATGCGGCGGATGACGGATCATTTCCATCGCTGCGTCTGGCTGAACCCGGTCCCGCAGGCGCATTGGCAGTTCACCCAGTCGATCCTCCAGCTGCAGCGGATCGTTTCCGACCGGATGTTTCCGCTGACGCTCGGCGGTCTGGAGCAGGCCACGCGGGCGCTCGGCCGCTAGCCGCTTTGCCCGTTGCGCGAGGCGCCCAAATCGATCAGGTTCAGCCGGCACTGATTTGGGGGTTGAAATGGTCGAGCGCGAAGTTTTTGGAACAACGGCAAAGGGTGAGACCGTCTACCGAGTGAGGATCTCCGGCGGCGGACTGACGGCGCATGTCATGACCTGGGGGGCGGTTATCCAGGATCTGCGGCTCGCGGGCCACCAGCCGCCGCTCGTCCTCGGCTTCGATGCTTTCGATGACTATCCGAAGTATTCGTCCTATTTCGGCGCGACGCCCGGGCGCTGCGCCAACCGAATCACCGAGGGCCGGTTCGAACTGGACGGCAAGGCCTACCAGCTGGAGCTCAACGAGAAGGGCGTCACCCATCTCCACGGCGGCAGCGACGGCATGGCGAAGCGCAACTGGGAGATCGTCGATCTCGCCGACGACCGGGTGGTGCTGCAGATCGTCGATCCCGACGGGCGCGCCGGCTATCCCGGCAACTGCACGGTGACGGCAACCTATCACCTGCACGGCGAGGGCGTGCTGACGGTGCTCTACGAATCGAGCACCGACCAGCCGACGCCCTGCAACATCTGCCAGCACACCTATTTCAACCTCGACGGCCGCGAGACGGCGCTCGGCCACGACATCATGATCGCGGCGGACGAGATTACCGCCGTCGACGACCGGCAGTGCCCGACGGGCACGCTCCTGCCGGTGGCCTCGACCGCCTTCGACCTGCGCGAAATGGGGCCGATGGACCGGGAGGAGAACGGTGCGCGGGTGCTGCTCGACCACAATTTCTGCCTCTCGACCGAGAGGGTGGAGAAGCGCTCCGTCGCGCTTGCCCGCAGCACCTATTCCGGCGTCTCGCTGGAGGTGCGCACCACGGAGCCGGGCGTGCAGTTCTACTCCGGCTACAAGCTCGACGTGAAGGTGCCGGGCCACGACGGACGCCACTACGGCGCCTTCGCCGGCTTCTGCCTGGAGACGCAGATCTGGCCGGATGCGATCAACCACGCCAATTTCCCGGAGGCGGTCCTGCGCCCCGGCGACGTGCTGCGGCAGGAAACGGACTACTGCTTCTCGAAGAGCTGAAGACTTTTTTGCAACCGCGCGCCCGGCGAAGGCTGGGCGCCGGTCATGCACAGGAGCCGCGTCTATGGCGACGCCTTGGCTGATAGATGGAACCTGGGAGAAAATGGAGCGGGTGAAGCGATTCGAACGCTCGACCCCAACCTTGGCAAGGTTGTGCTCTACCCCTGAGCTACACCCGCTCATAACCGCGATCCTGGGGTAACGTTGGATCGAGGGCCGACCGTTGTTGCGGCGACGGGCGCTATATGGCTCAAGTGATTTTCGAATGCAACAGGGAAATGAAAGCCGGATGAGAATTTTCTGGCCGCGGCCGACAATTCCGGGGCATGCTGCCTGGAGATCGTCGCGCTGGCGAATTTCCCATTCTACCACGCCGCACCCCGCGCATCTGCTTGCGGCAGTGGCCACGGCACGATAAGCCTCCGGTGGCAGCCGATCCTGCCGCAGATTCACTTGAACCGCGTGGAACCATGAACGACGTTTCTTCCTCTCCCAAGACCCCCGAAGAGCTCTATGCGCTCCTCGATGATCTCGGCGTCTCCTATTCGACGCGAACACATGCACCGGTGTTCACCGTGGCCGAATCGGTCGGCCTGCGCGACGAGATCCCCGGCGGGCACACCAAGAACCTGTTCGTGAAGGACAAGAAGGACAAATATTTCGTCCTGACGGTCGAGGAGAATGCGGCCGTGGACCTGAAGACGGTCCACAAGGTGATCGGCGCGGCTAGCCGTGTCTCGTTCGGAAGACCGGAGAAGATGCTGGAGTATCTCGGCGTCGCGCCTGGATCGGTCACCGTCTTCGGCGCCATCAACGACACGCGCAATCAGGTCACCTTCGTCCTCGACGAGGACCTGATGCAGAATGACGTCATCAACGGGCATCCTCTGTCCAACGATGCCACCACGTCGATCGAACGCAACGATCTCTTACGCTTCCTCGAGGCGACCGGCCATACGCCGCTAGTCTTGAAAGTGACCGACTGACATACAATGTTCCCACCCAGGTGAAGCGGTGACGACGAGATCCGGAGACATTTCATGAGCGGCACAGACAATCCTTACGGCGGTGGCTCCTACGGCGGCCAGATGACCGGCTCAGCGCAGTTCGGCGGCCCGGCAGCACCGGCGCCGGCCCAAGCTTCGACGCCTGCCGGCGGCCTCATCAAGGACACCAGCACGGCTGCGTTCGCTGCGGACGTCATCGACGAATCGCGCCGGCAGCCGGTTCTGGTCGATTTCTGGGCGCCCTGGTGCGGTCCCTGCAAGCAACTGACGCCTATTCTGGAGCGCGTGGTCACGGAAGCGCAGGGGCGCGTCAAGCTCGTCAAGCTCAACATCGATGATCACCCGGCCATCCCGGGCCAGATGGGTGTTCAGTCCATACCGGCCGTGGTTGCCTTCGTCGATGGCCGGCCCGTCGATGGCTTCATGGGAGCGGTGCCGGAAAGCCAGCTTCGCCAGTTCATCGATAAGGTCGCCGGCCCGGCCGGTGCCGATCAGGCGGCGGAAATCGAAGCGGCGCTCGCCGAGGCGGAAGGTCTGCTTGTGGCGGGCGACGTGCAGGCTGCTGCGCAGCTCTTCGGCGCGGTCTTGCAGGCGGATCCGGAAAACGCGAAGGCCGCAGCCGGTCTGATGCGGTGCATGATCGAACTGGGCGACGCGGCGCGCGCCTCGCAGATGCTGCAGTCCCTTCCAGAGGAGATTGCTGCGGATCCCGCCATCCAGGCGGTGGCGCGAAAGCTGCAGCAGTTCGAGGAAGCCCGCAAGCTGGGCGATCCTTCGGCCCTCGAGCACGAGCTTTCGCTCAACCCGGACCATCACGAGACGCGCATGAAGCTCGCCAAGATCCGCAATGCCGAAGGCAAGCGCGACGAAGCGGCGGAACATCTCCTGATGATTATGCGCAAGGACCGCACGTTCGACGACGACGGTGCCCGCCGTCAGCTCTTGGAATTCTTCGAGGCCTGGGGACCGAAGGATCCGGCCACCATCACGGCGCGCCGGCGGATGTCCTCGATCCTGTTTGCCTGAGAGCGGGCGCCCGAAGGCGGTCTTGCGATCCCCGCAGTCCGCCCCACATTAACTCCACAGACGGCGTCTCGCCGCTGCCTGTGGTCCTGGAGGTTGGGCCCCATGATTGTCGGAAATGCAAGATATGTGAAGCGCGAAGACCTGCCGGACACCGTGCGGGTATTCCCTCTCACGGGTGCGCTTCTGCTGCCGGGCGGCCAGCTGCCGCTCAACATCTTCGAGCCCCGTTATCTGGCCATGTTCGACGCCGCCCTTGCCGGTGACCGGCTGATCGGCATCGTCCAGCCGGTGCTGTCGGAACCGGTCGGCTCGACTGCGCCCCGGCCGGCCCTCAGCAGCGTCGGCTGCATCGGCCGGATCACATCCTTTGCCGAGACGGGGGACGGGCGCTATATCGCGTCGCTGAGCGGCGTCTGCCGTTTCCGCCTGCTTGACGAGACGGGGACCGGCCACCCCTACCGGAGCTTCAAGATCGCACCGCTTCTTGCCGATCTCTCGGCGGAGGACGACGAAGCGTCCGTCGACCGCGCCGCCCTGTTACGGGTGTTCCGGGCCTATCTGGATGCCAACAAGCTGGAGGCCGACTGGGAAAGCGTGGAGCTTGCGGGCAATCGGACGCTGGTCAATTCCCTCTCGATGATGTCGCCCTTCGGGCCGGCGGAGAAGCAGGCGCTTCTGGAGGCGCCCGACCTCAAGACCCGCGCCGATACGCTGATTGCCATCACCGAGATGCTGCTCGCCCGCGGGGCCGGCGATTCCGACACCGTTCTGCAGTAGGTGCCCATGGACGAGCGTATCAGCAAAGTCGACCCGAAACTCCTGGAGCTTCTCGTCTGTCCGCTCACCAAGGCGCGGCTGACACTCGACCGCGAGACGAACGAGCTGATCTCCGAAAAGGCGCGGCTTGCCTATCCGATCCGCGACGGCGTGCCGATCATGCTGGTCTCGGAAGCCCGCAAGCTGGAAGGCTGACGGGTCAGATTGCTTCACCCGCCAGAAGCTTCGGACGATCTTCGCCCGAGATCCCGGCGGCCTGTCCGATCAGGTAGGACTTCAGCCTCGGCATGCGTTCGACAAGGCCCAGCCCGAAATCGCGGGCGACCCGGATCGGCGTCACGTCGTTGGAGAAGAGCCGGTTGAGGACGTCGGTGGTCACTCCCATCCGGAAGGTGTCGAAGCGGCGCCAGGACTGGTAGCGCTCCAAAACGTTCAGTGCGCCGATGTCGAGGCCGAGGCGATCGGCTTCGACGATGGTTTCGGCAAGCGCTGCCACATCCTTGAAGCCGAGGTTGAGCCCCTGGCCGGAGATCGGGTGGATGCCGTGCGCGGCATCGCCCGCCAGCGCCAGGCGCGGGGCCACGAAGGCGCGCGACAGGGTCAGGCCGAGCGGGAAGGCCTTGCGGCCGCCGACAACGCTGATCTCGCCCAGCTTGTGCCCGAACCGGCGCTGCAGTTCCGCTTCGAAGACCAGATCGTCCGATGCGACCAGCCGATCGGCATCAGCCGTCCGCTCGGTCCAGACCAGGGATGACCGGTTGCCGGTGAGCGGCAGGATGGCGAAGGGCCCGGACGGCAGGAAGTGTTCCTCGGCCACGCCATCGTGGGGCCGCGCGTGGGCGACGGTCGTGACGATACCGGACTGGCCGTAGTCCCAGGTCACGGTCTTGATCCCCGCCATGTCGCGCAGCTTGGATCGTACGCCGTCGCAGGCGACGAGCAGGCGCGTCTCGACCGTCGTGCCGTCCGAAAGGGCCACGGTGGTGCTGGTGCTCGTGGTGGTGAAGCCGGTGGCCGAGAGGCCGTGGCGAATCGGGATGCCGAGCCGTTCGCAAGCGCCCCGGAGCGCCCGGACCATGGCGACGTTCGGGATCATGTGCGCGAAGGGAAGGCCTTCCTCGACGGCGCCGTCGAAGGTCAGAAACACGGGACGGACCGGGTCGGAGGTCCGCGAATCGGTAACGATCATGCGGTTGATCGGCTGAGCCTCGGGCTCGATCTCGTCCCAGACGTTGAGGACCCGCAGCATGCGGGTCGCGGCCGCGATGATCGCGGAGGCGCGCTCGTCCTTCTCCCAGACATGTCCGGGCGCTGCTTCCAGGATCTCGATCTTCAGGTGCGGCGCCGACTGCTTCACCGCCACGGCGGCCGCCAATCCGACGTAACCGCCACCGACAACCAAAATATCCAGCATTTGCAGGCACTCCCGTGTGACTTGAGAAGTTGACACCGTCCATATAGAGCATCCGGCATCTGCTTCCTATTGCCGGAGAACGCCATAATGTCGCGTCAGCCCCAATTCCAGGCCCCGATGGACCGGTTGCTTTCGACGCTCGACCTCGAAAAGCTCGAGGAAAATCTCTACCGCGGCCTCAGCCCGCAGGTAGGCTGGCAGCGGGTTTTCGGCGGCCAGGTGATTGCCCAGGCCCTGATGGCGGCGCAGCGGACGGTCGACGGCAACCGCTTCGTCCACTCCCTGCACGCCTATTTCATGCGTCCCGGCGATCCGGCAGTGCCGATCGTCTATCAGGTGGAGCGCATTCACGACGGATCAAGCTTTGCGACCCGCTGGATCGTTGCCATCCAGCATGGACGGCCGATCTTTTCGATGTCGGCCTCCTTCCAGGTGGAGGAAGAGGGGTATGACCATCAGGTGCCGATGCCACCGGTCACGCCGCCGGAGGACCTGATGGGGGAGAAGGAGTTCGAGGAGCTCTTCCTGGCCCAGGCTCCGGCCGCCGTCCGCAAATACTGGAACCAGGATCGGCCGATCGAGATCCGGCCGGTGTCGCTGGTGCATTATCTGACCAAGGAAAAGCTGGAGCCACGGCAGGATATCTGGGTCAGAGCGGTCGGCGAGGTGCTTCCCGATCGGCACTACCAGGCTTGCGTCCTCGCCTATCTCTCGGACATGACGCTGCTCGACACTTCCCTTTATGCCCATGGGACCTCGATCTTCGATCCCAAGCTGCAGGTGGCAAGCCTCGACCACGCCATGTGGTTCCACCGGCCCTGCGCTCTGGATGACTGGTTGCTCTACACGCAGGACAGTCCGAGCTCGTCCGGTTCTCGCGGAATGACACGCGGCAGCCTCTATACGCGCTCCGGGACCCTGATCGCCTCGGTCGCTCAGGAGGGTCTGATCCGGAAACGGGCAGATGAATAAATATTCGGCATTTCCGAATATTTGCCTCTATTTTAATCGGCGGGCTGCTTTTTCACTGCCTCAGGTTTAGGCTTTTTCCCAAAAACCTACGTGTTTCAATTATTTATTAGTGCATCCCGAATCTGGCACGCCCTTTGTATGTAAAGAACCAGTCGCTGTCGTGATCAGCCAGCGATCAGGGAAGTCGGCTCCGGCCGAGTCAACAAAGGATGGGACGCCAGATGAAAATCGTGATGGCCATAATCAAGCCGTTCAAGCTGGATGAGGTGCGCGAAGCCCTTACCGCGGTCGGTATCCAAGGCCTGACCGTTACCGAAGTCAAAGGCTACGGACGGCAGAAGGGACATACCGAAATCTACCGCGGCACCGAATATGCGGTGAGTTTTCTGCCAAAGCTGAAGATCGAAATCGCCGTGGCCACGGATCTGGTCGAAAAGGCCGTCGATGCGATCGCCTCCGCCGCCAAGACCGGCCAGATCGGTGATGGCAAGATCTTCGTCTATTCGATCGAGCAGGCCGTGCGCATCCGGACCGGCGAGACCAACACAGAAGCGCTTTAAACGGCTGATTGGGGAGCTACCAATGCAATTTTCCAGAGTTTCAACCTCGTTCGGACGTCTGAGCGCTGCCACCGCAGCCCTGCTTTCGCCCGTCGTTGCCTTTGCGCAGGACGCAGCCGCGCCCGCCGCCGAGGCTGTTGCCGCCGCACCGGTTCCGGACAAGGGCGATACCGCCTTCATGTTCCTGTGCACGATCCTCGTCCTGTTCATGCTGATGCCGGGCCTCGGCCTGTTCTACGGCGGTCTCGTCCGCGCGAAGAACATGCTGTCCGTCCTGATGCAGTGCACGGTCGTCGGGGCCTCGATGATGCTGGTCTGGGTCATCTACGGCTATTCCTTTGCCTTCGGCGGCTCGGAAAACGCCTATTTCGGCGGAACCGCCAAGCTCTTCCTCTCGGGCATCACGATGGACTCGACGGCGGCAACCTTCTCGGATGCGGTCATTCCTGAGTACATCTTCATGCTGTTCCAGATGACCTTCGCGGCGCTGACGCCGGCGCTGATCGTCGGTGCCTTCGCAGAGCGCATCAAGTTCTCCGCAGCACTGCTGTTCTGCATCCTGTGGGCAACCTTCGTCTACTTCCCGGTCGCCCACATGGTCTGGGATGCCAATGGCCTGCTGTTTGCCATGGGTGCCCTCGATTTTGCCGGCGGCACGGTCGTCCACATCAATGCCGGCGTCGCCGGTCTGATCGGCGCCATCATGATCGGCAAACGTACCGGTTTCGGCAAGGACATGATGGCACCGCACTCGATGACGCTGACGCTCGTCGGCGCCGCCATGCTCTGGGTGGGCTGGTTCGGCTTCAACGCCGGTTCCAACCTCGAAGCCTCGGGCGGCGCGATGCTGGCGACCGTCAACACCTTCATCGCAACGGCAGCCGCCATTGTGTCCTGGTGCATTGTCGAGAGCTTCACGCGCGGCAAGGCATCCATGCTCGGTGCGGCATCCGGCATGATCGCCGGCCTCGTCGCCATCACCCCTGCAGCCGGTATCGCCGGTCCGATGGGTGCCATCGTCATGGGCCTCCTGGTCTCGCCGCTGTGCTACTTCTTCATCGCCGTGATCAAGAACAAGTTCGGCTATGACGATACGGCAGACGTCTTCGGCGTCCATGGCGTCGGCGGCTTCTTCGGCGCGCTCGCCACCGGCATCTTTGCCTCCTCGTCGCTCGGCGGCATCGGCTATGCCGACGGCGTCACGATGGGCGGCCAGTTCATGACGCAGCTTACCGCCGTCGTCATCACCATCGTCTGGTGCGGCATCGTCTCGGCGATCCTCTACAAGGTCGTCGATGTCGTCGTCGGCCTGCGGGTCCCGGTCGAAGCGGAGCGCGAAGGCCTCGATCTCGCATCGCACGGCGAAGCGGCCTACCACTCCTGATCAAAACCCTGGGGCAGCGAAAGCTGTCCCAGGACGATCACCGGGTCCAATTCTGGTGGATCACACAGCGCCCGGGCGGCCAGCCCGGGCGTTTTTGTGCGCTTTTGCGCGTGTCGCGTCGAATGTGGTTAAAGCCACGTTAACCAACCGCGCGCTACCTTGCCGCCACAATGGCGACGTGCGTGCTCCTGCGACCGTCACTGTTTTCAGGTGTTTGAACGGCGGGCAGGGTAATGGGCAGAAGCAATTCGGCAGCGATGGGCAATGGGTCGGCCAAGGCCATGCTGACAGCCTTCATCGTTCGGCAGGCCCTGGCGCTGGCCGGATTTGCGATCTTCCTCGGTCTGGCCCTGGCCGTTGCTGCGCTGGCCACCTGGAACGTCGCCGATCCGAGCTTTTCCTACGCCACCGATAACCAGCCAACCAATCTGCTCGGGCATGCCGGCGCCGCGTTCGCCGACCTGATGATGCAGTTCCTGGGGCTCTCGAGCCTCGTCGCGCTGCTGCCGCTGCTGGCCGTCGCGCTGGCGCTGATCTCGGGCCGTAGGTTCAACCGGCTTCCGGCGCGGCTTGCCGCCTGGGGTGGCGGCACGCTGCTGGCCTCGGCCTCGCTCGGCTGCTTTCCCGCCCCCTTCACCTGGCCGATCCCCAACGGAATCGGTGGCGTCATCGGCGACATGATCCTGCGGTTTCCCGCCCTTTTCGTCGGCGCCTATCCGACCGGCATGCTGGCGACCATACTCGGTCTCGTCTTCGCGGTTCCGGCCGTCTGGCTGCTGCTCTTTGCCTCCGGTCTCGTCGGCGATGCCTTCGAGGACCACGAGGACGAGGAGCGCATGCCTGTCGCGGCGCCCGCGACCCGCGGTCGCCCGGCTCTCGATGACGAGGAAGACGACGACGACAGCACGTTTGCCGGTTTCCTGGCGCTGGGAGCGCTGGCGCATTATTGGTACATCGCCCAGGCCCGCACCCGGCGGCTGCTCGGCATCAAGCGGACCCCGCGCGACACATTCGACCAGCCCTATGACTTCAACGATGACGAATTCGGGACACTGAACGAGCCGGTGCGGCCGAAGGCCGCTTCTGCCGGACACCGGGTGGAGCCGTCTCTCGATGGTCCGGCCGAAGGTTCGAACCGCCGCTCCATTGTCGCGCCACCCATGGCGCAGGATGACGACGAGGACGACTTCGACGACGACGTCCGCCCCGCCGGCATCCTGCCGGAGGATGACGACGTGCCCTTCGCCGTGTCGCGCCCGGCAGCGCCTGCCGGCGCCCGGTCTCAGCCGCGGGTCATTGCGCCGCCCCCGCCGCCGAAGCCCAGCGCCCGTGTCGCCCGCGATGCGCAGGGCTCGTTCATCGATCGGGACGGCTTCCAGCTTCCTTCCGTTCACCTGCTGGCCGAGCCCAAGGCGGTTGCGCGCGACGCGACCCTGTCGGCGGATGTCCTGGAGCAGAATGCCCGCATGCTGGAAGGCGTGCTGGAGGATTTCGGTGTCAAGGGCGAGATCATCCACGTCCGTCCCGGCCCGGTCGTGACACTCTACGAACTGGAACCGGCACCCGGTATCAAGTCGTCGCGGGTCATCGGCCTGGCGGACGACATCGCCCGCTCGATGAGCGCGATCGCCGCCCGCGTGGCGGTCGTTCCGGGGCGCAATGCGATCGGTATCGAGCTGCCGAACCGTACGCGCGAGACCGTCTATCTGCGCGAGATGATCGGCAGCAAGGATTTCGAGAACAGCAAGGCGAAGCTCGCCATGGCGCTCGGCAAGACCATCGGCGGCGAGCCGGTGGTGGCGGATCTTTCCAAGATGCCGCATCTTCTGGTCGCCGGTACCACCGGCTCCGGTAAGTCGGTCGCCATCAACACCATGATCCTCTCGCTTCTCTATCGCTACACGCCCGAGAAGTGCCGACTGATCATGATCGATCCGAAGATGCTCGAACTCTCCGTCTACGACGGTATTCCGCACCTCCTCTCGCCCGTCGTGACCGACCCGAAGAAGGCTGTGGTCGCGCTCAAGTGGACCGTGCGCGAGATGGAGGAGCGCTACAAGAAGATGTCGAAGATCGGCGTGCGCAACATCGACGGCTTCAACAGCCGCGTCGAGCAGGCCATTGCCAAGGGCGAGGTGCTGACCCGCACGGTGCAGACCGGCTTCGACCGCCAGACGGGCGAGGCGATGTACGAGACCGAGGAATTCGATCTGCAGCCGATCCCCTATATCGTCGTTATCATCGACGAGATGGCCGACCTGATGATGGTCGCCGGCAAGGATATCGAAGGCGCCGTCCAGCGCCTGGCGCAGATGGCCCGAGCGGCGGGCATCCATGTCATCATGGCAACCCAGCGTCCGTCCGTCGATGTCATCACCGGCACGATCAAGGCGAACTTCCCGACCCGCATCTCCTTCCAGGTCACCTCGAAGATCGACAGCCGGACGATCCTCGGCGAACAGGGCGCCGAGCAGCTGCTCGGCATGGGCGACATGCTCTACATGGCCGGCGGCGGCCGCATCCAGCGCGTCCACGGTCCGTTCGTTTCCGATACCGAAGTCGAGGAGATCGTCGCCTATCTGAAAACCCAGGGCTCACCGCAATATCTGGAGGCGATCACGGCGGACGACGATGACGAGAACGATGGCGGCGGCCCGGCCGGCACGTCCAATCTGTCGGATTCCGAAGACCCGTACGACCAGGCGGTCGCGATCGTGCTGCGCGACGGAAAGGCGTCGACCTCCTATATCCAGCGGCGGCTCGGCATCGGGTACAACCGTGCGGCGTCGCTGATCGAGCGGATGGAGAAGGAAGGGCTGATCGGCGCGGCCAACCACGCCGGAAAGCGCGAAATCCTCGTGCCCACGGAGAGCGACATCCTGGAACGCTAAATGCGCATTGCGCGTTGGCCATCAAGCTGCCGCGTTTTGTTTCCACGAAGCGGTGAAGGAGACAGAAGACGATGATGAAAAAGACTGCCAACTCTGCCTGGACGGGCTCCCTCAGCCGCCGAGGCTTTTCCCTCGGGCTGATCGGCCTTGCGGCCTCTGCCGCGCTGCCGGCTCCGGTATTTGCGCAGGCCGCATCGCCTGCGGCGCAAAGGATCGCCGACCATTTTTCGTCCGTCAAGACGATGATGGGCGAGTTCGTCCAGTTCGGACCCCGCGGTGAGCAGACGGGCGGCAAGTTCTTTATCGAGCGGCCTGGCAAGCTTCGCTTCAACTTCGAAGACCCGTCGCCGATCCGCGTCATCGCCGACGGAGCCAATGTGGTCATCGGCAACACGAAGCTGAAGACCTGGGATCTCTACCCGCTGTCGAAGACGCCCCTCAGCCTGCTCCTGGCGGAGCGGATCGACCTGTCCGACGAAACGGTCAGAAGCGTTCGCGAAGAGCCGGATCTGACCACGATCGTACTCGGGAACCGGACCATCTTCGGCGATTCCACCATCACCATGATGTTCGATTCCAAGACCTTCGAACTGCGCCAGTGGACGATCACGGATGCGCAGAACAAGGACACGTCGGTGATGATCTACAACGTCAAGAACGGTGTCGGCTTCGACGAACGGGTGTTCCGCATCCCCTACGACGAAGTCCGCAAGATCTAGCGGCTACGAACCGGCAAGGGACCCACGAGGGTCCCTTTTCTACTTCACCAGCCGCCAAAAATTGCCTACACCTCCGGCACCTGCCTGAGGACCCTGCATGACATTCTCCATCACCACCTGGAACATCAATTCGGTGCGGCTGCGCATGCCCATCGTCCAGCAGTTCATTGTCCGCCACCAGCCAGACATCCTGTGCCTTCAGGAGATCAAGTGCCAGGAGCACGAGTTCCCGCTGCAGCCGCTCAAGGATCTGGGATACCAGCACATCATCATCCACGGGCAGAAGGGCTATCACGGCGTCGCCATCGCGTCGCGCGTGCCGCTGACCGAAGACCAGCGGCAGAATTACTGTGGCGTCGGCGATGCCCGCCATATCTCGGCGATCTTCGAGCGCGGCTCGC
>TARA_R110002051_G_scaffold15705_5_pt1 | contig 21250 bp, 19 predicted proteins | sample TARA_R110002051 | Tara Oceans TARA_R110002051 (sample SAMEA4397023) | marine metagenome | biome: Polar Biome; feature: [MES] marine water layer (ENVO:01000295) within the mesopelagic zone...; material: water (ENVO:00002006), including particulate matter (ENVO:01000060) such as......
GCTGCCGATCATGGAGCATCCCTTCGGCGGCTCCTGGGGCTACCAGCCGCTCGGCCTGTTTGCGCCCACCGGCCGCTATGGCACGCCGGAAGACTTCGCCTATTTCGTCGATCGCTGCCATGCCGCCGGCATCGGCGTCATCGTCGACTGGGTGCCGGCGCATTTCCCGACCGACGTCTGGGGCCTTGCCCGGTTCGATGGCACGGCCCTCTACGAACACGAGGACCCGCGCGAAGGCTTCCATAAGGACTGGAACACACTGATCTACAACCTCGGCCGTAACGAGGTGAAGGGCTTCCTGATCGCCAGCGCGCTGGAATGGCTGGAACACTATCACGTGGACGCTTTGCGCGTGGATGCCGTGGCCTCGATGCTCTACCGGGACTACAGCCGCAATGCGGACGAGTGGATCCCCAACAAGTACGGCGGCCGGGAGAACCTGGAATCGGTGGAATTCTTCAAGCACCTCAACAGCATCATCCACCATCGCTGTGAGCATGCCTTCACCGTTGCCGAGGAATCGACCGCCTGGCCGGGCGTCACGGTGCCGCCGGAACAGGGCGGCCTCGGATTCGACTTCAAGTGGAACATGGGCTGGATGCACGACAGCCTGCACTACATGGAGGAAGACCCGGTCTACCGGAAGTATCACCACGGCATGATGACCTTCAGCATGGTCTACGCCTATTCCGAGCGCTTCATGCTGCCGATTTCTCATGACGAGGTGGTGCACGGCAAGGGCTCGCTGCTCGGCAAGATGCCGGGCGACGTCTGGCAGAAGCACGCCAACCTTCGCGCCTACTACGGCTTCATGTGGGCCCATCCCGGCAAGAAGCTGCTCTTCATGGGCTGCGAGATCGGCCAGGAGACCGAATGGAACCATGATGGCTCGATCGTCTGGGATCTGCTCGACAACCCGCAGCATGCCGGCGTGCAGCGGTTGATCCGGGATCTCAATCGCCTCTATGCGGCGGAACCGGCCCTCACCTACGGCGACATCAACCCGCAAGGCTTCGAGTGGGCGATCGGCGACGATGCGGAGAACTCGATCTTCGGAATGCTGCGCTGGCCGGAGGACCGCTCGTCCTGCGTGCTCGCCATATCCAACATGACCCCCATGCCCCGCCACGGCTACCGGGTCGGCGTTCCGGAAGCCGGCCGCTGGACGGAGATCCTGAACTCCGACGCGGGCGTCTACGGCGGCTCCAACCTCGGCAACTCCGAGGCCTGGAGCGAAGAGCATCCCTCGCATGGAAAGGCGCAGTCGATCGTGCTGACGCTGCCGCCGCTCTCCACCATCTTCCTGCGCTGGAGCCGCGACTAGTTAAACAGACGGCGGCCTCTCAGCCGCCGTCTCCCCACAAGTCCCGAAGCGTCGCGCCACCGAGAGGATCGGTTTCGGGAACGGGAAGCGTCTTCAAGATGTGCATCCCGTTTTCGCCCGCTTCGCTGCGCCGCAGGTCCGGATCCTGCCCCGCCGGATAGGCGCCGATGACGAGGAAGTCCTCGCTGGCGTCAACCCTGCAATGACCTGTGCCCGCCGGCAGCACGAGGCAATCGCCTGCCTGCACCTGCAGCTCGCGGCCGCCGGGGCCACCCAGCACCACCCTCGCCTGTCCGCGCGCGATCCCCAGCACCTCGTGGGCGGTCGTGTGGTAGTGGTGATAGTCGAAGATGCCGTTGCGCCAGATGCCCTGCCAGCCGTTCTCGGCAAAGGTCGCTTCGAACATGTCCGCGAGGGACTCGTCTTCCGCGGAGAGGCCGCTGTGGACGATCACCGGCAGCCGCGGATTGTTCGGAACCCAGTCGTTTTCGGACAACAGGAAATGGTCGGTCTTCATGCAGAGGCCTCCTATGCTCGTTTCTCTTAAGCTAGGAGGGCTTCGGCGTTCGACCAGAGCAGCCGCTACTCCGCGGCGCTCCTCGCCTCCAGCTCCAGCTCGTAGGAATACCCGTCGAGCATCTGGTAGGCCTTCTCGATGGTGGTGATCTGCGCCTCGGCCTTGAGAATGGCATCGGTGATCGAATCGCTGCGCGCCCGCATCATGCTGCCCAGAAAATCCGTCTCGGGCTTCCGCCCGATGCGGTCCAGGTGATTGCGGATCCGGGCACGATGCCGCTCGAGCTCCAGGATGTGAAAGCGGACATTGACGATCTTGTCGGTGAGCTTGCGGCGCATGGCGGCCACCGGATCGAAGCTTCCCGGCTCGCGCTCGTCGAGGATGAAATCATTGATGAGCGTCTCGAGCACGAGCAGCCCCTCGAGGTCCTTCGTGTCGGCCAGCGTCGGGTCATAGCCGGTCTCGTCGAAGACCTTCCGCCGCACCGGATCGCAGAGCAGCTCGTAGGATGTCGTCAGTTTCGCGAACGCGTCCACGTCGCCACCGGTGTCCGGATGGGCGTTCTTCGCCCGCCGGCGGTAGGCGGTCTTGATCTGTGTGGCGTCGGCATTTCGTGCAACACCGAGGGTGTCATATGGATCGATCAACGTGTCCCACCTGATTTTGCTCGGTCGTCATCCCGCCGCTATGGTTTAGAGCTTGGCGAGGCTTCGCTCAAGCCGAAACGGCTTTTTCCCCATCCAAGGCACCGAACCTAGCCGGGAGTTTGGGCGATATAGCGGCGGGCGATCAACCAGCAGATCAGCGCCCAGGTTGCGCCGGCACACCAGCCGCCAAGGACGTCCGTGGGATAATGGACACCGAGAAAGACCCGGCTTACCCCGATGAGGAAGGTCAGCAATACCGCCACGCCGATGGTATAGATCCGGGTGATCCGTCCTGGTTCCGCCCGCGATAGCAGCGCGCCGAGCGTCAGATAGGTCACCGCCGAGAGCATGGCGTGGCCGCTCGGAAAGCTAAGGTCGTGGACTTCCACGAGATGAGGCACGATGTCGGGCCTGGGACGGGCAACACCCAGCTTCAGCGAAGCGCTGAGCACCCATCCGCCGACCACGGACAGGAGGGTGAAAATCGCGATCTTCCTGCGTCTGGCCAGAACGAGGTAGCCTGTCACGAGCACCGTCATCAACGACAGGACGGTCGTGCCGCCGAGCGCCGTGATATCGTTCATCGCATGCGAGAGCCAGAAAGGCCCGATGGCCGTCCCGGGATCTTCGGCGCTGCGAAGCATCAGCAGGACGGTCTCGTCGAAGGCACGCGTCTCGCCTTCGAGCACTTCTCCGGTCAACTGGAAGAACACGAAGAGGCCGCCCGCAGCCACGGCAAACAATACAAGGCTGATGGGTTCGAACGTCATGATCCGCTCGACGATCCTTCGTCCGACCCGCTGGTGGTAGGCCATCTGTAACTCCGTTTGCCGGTTGTCCGGCGATCTAGGCCATTGCTGCTGCGCGCTTGGCATCATCTAGGGTGGGTGCCCGCACAGTTCTATACCGGGCTTCGATCAAACCATAGGCGCCGAAGGCGAAAAGACCGAGGGCCACGAAACCATAGAGGATCCGTCCAGAGGGAAGCTGGCGCACCCAGGCCATCGCGTCTGCCGTGCTTCCGGCCTGCTCCGGATCAACCACCCAGGCGGCATACAGGAAGAAGGTGCCGATGATAAGGAAGATCAGGCCCCGCGCCGCCAGGCCATAGACGCAGATGAGATCGAGTGCGCGGTGCCTGGCGGGCGAAAGGTTCACGTATTTCAGATAACGCCGTTTGACACCCTTGAGGATCTGCACGACGCCACCGGCAATGATGGCAAGACCGACGGCACCGACGAGATAGGGACCAAAGGCCTGCTGCATGAGCCAGGACGTCCAGCTCTCCTGGCTGCTGCCTGATCCGCCACCGATCGACAGCTGAAACGCCTGACGAAGCGCAAATGAGGCAAGCCCCACGTGGGTGATCGCGCTGACGATCATGGCGGCACGGGTCAGATAGCCCTTGGCGTTGCCGGGATGGCCGTCGGCGTTGAGGATGCCCTGTGCCAGCCGCCAGACGATGAAGCCGATCAGGCCAAGTCCGATCAGCCCCAGCCAGATCCAGCCGAGCGGCTGCCGCAGGACCATCTGCAGCGCCGACTCTTGATCCGCCTGACCGCCTGAGAAACTGGACAGCAGCGCGATGCCGCCGACCAGCAGATAGACAACGCCACGCGCGGCATAGCCAAAGCGCGCGAGCCATTCGAACCTTACCTCATCGGGCATGGGGGGACCTCCGTTTCAGCAAAGCGAACGCGTCGGAACCAAGGCGGTTCCGGAAGCCGATGCTGCAAAACGATAAGGCCCGCCTCCTGAGGAAGCGGGCCTTTGGTTTCAGCCGGAATGGCGAGATCAGCGGCGCTGGTTGTAGACGTCGACGCAGACGGCACCCAGAAGCACCAGCCCCTTGATCACCTGCTGATAATCGATGCCGATGCCGAGGATCGACATGCCGTTGTTCATGACGCCCATGATGAAGGCGCCGATCACGGCACCCGTGACCTTGCCGACGCCGCCATAGGCCGAGGCGCCGCCGATGAAGCAGGCGGCGATCACGTCGAGCTCGAAGCCGATGCCGGCCTTCGGCGTCGCCGTGTTCAGCCGCGCGGCAAAGACGAGCCCCGCCAGAGCCGCGAGCACGCCCATGTTGACGAAGGTGAAGAAGGTCAGCCGCGCCGTCTTGATCCCGGACAGGGCCGCCGCCTTCTCGTTGCCGCCGACCGCATAGATCTGCCGGCCGAAGATCGTCCTGTTGGTGAAGAAGGCGTAGCAGCCGATCAGGAGCGCCATGATGATCAGCACGTTCGGCATGCCGCGGTGGGAGGCCAGCAGATAGGCGACATAGCCGATCACCAGGAAGATCGCGACATTCTTGGCGACGAAGAAGCCGAAGGGCTCCGTCTCGACCTCATGCAGGACCCGCCGCGAGCGGCCCTTGAAGTTCTGCCAGACGAGGAAGGCTGCAGCAGCGAGACCCACGGCGAAAGACGTGAGATAGACGCCGCTGCTGGACGATACGATCTCGGGAATATAGCCGGAGGACAGCTTCTGGAAGGTCGGGTCGAAGGGACCGATCGAACGCCCGCCGAGGACGGCGATCATCAGGCCGCGGAACACCAGCATTCCCGCCAGCGTGACGATGAACGACGGTATCTTGAAATAGGCGATCCAGAAGCCCTGTGCCGCCCCGATCAGGCCGCCGAGCGCCAGGCAGATGACGGCCGCCAGCACGAAGTTCAGGTCGTATTGCACCATCAGCACCGCGGCGATGGCGCCGATGAAGCCTGCCACGGAGCCCACCGAAAGGTCGATGTGGCCGGTGACGATGACCATCAGCATGCCGAGCGCCATGATCACGATATAGCTGTTCTGCAGGATGATGTTGGTGATGTTGAGCGGTTTCAGGATCACGCCGCCGGTGGCGAACTGGAAGAAGAGGACGATCGCCAGCAGCGACATCATCATCCCGTATTCGCGCAGATTGTCCTTCCAGAAGCCGGTGCCGCGCGGCGGCGCAGCCAGCGTGTTGGGCGGGTTAGTCATTCTTCCCTCACTTTGCGGCGCATGATGGCACGCATGATGTTTTCCTGGGTGGCCTCCTCACCGGCCACCTCTCCGACGAACTCACCTTCGTGCATCACCATGATCCTGTCGCAGATGCCGATCAGTTCCGGCATCTCCGAGGAGATCACGATGACGGCCTTCCCGGCGTCCGCCAATTCGTTGATGATCGAATAGATCTCGTATTTTGCGCCGACGTCGATGCCGCGGGTCGGCTCGTCGAGGATCAGCACGTCCGGGCCGGTGAACAGCCATTTCGACAGCACCACCTTCTGCTGGTTGCCGCCGGACAGCTTGCCGGTCTCCTGATAGACGTTGTGGCTGCGGATCCGCATCCGGGTGCGGAAATCCTGCGCCACCTTCATCTCATCGATGTCGTCGATGACGCCGCGTGACGAGACGCCGCCGAGATGGGCCAGCGAAATGTTCTTGCGGATGTCCTCGCCCAGGATCAGGCCCAGATGCTTGCGGTCCTCGGTGACATAGGCGAGACCCGCCTTGATCGCCCGGTGCACGTCTGACACATCGACGTCCTTGCCATGCAGGCGCACCTTGCCGGAGATGTTGCGTCCCCAGGAGCGACCGAAGATGCTCATGGCGAACTCGGTGCGGCCGGCGCCCATCAGCCCGGAGATGCCGACGATCTCGCCTGCCCTCACCTGCATCGACACGTTCTTGACCACCTGGCGCTCGGAATGCTGCGGGTGGTAGGCGGACCAGTTCTCGACGTCGAAGATGACATCGCCGATCTTCGGGTTGCGCTTCGGGTAGCGGCTCTCCATGTCGCGGTCGACCATCCGCCGGATGATCTCATCTTCCTGAACGACGCCTTCGTGGCAGTCGAGCGTTCCGACCGAGCGCCCGTCGCGCAGCACCGTGATGCGGTCGGCGACGGCCGAGATCTCGTTGAGCTTGTGCGAGATCAGGATCGATGTGATGCCCTGGGCCCGGAATTCCTTCAGGAGCTCCAGCAGAGCTGCACTGTCCTTTTCGTTGAGGCTGGCGGTCGGCTCGTCGAGGATCAGCAGCCGCACGTCTTTCGACAGCGCCTTGGCGATCTCCACGAGCTGCTGCTTGCCGACCCCGATGTTGGTGATCAGCGTATCCGGCGTCTCGCTCAATCCGACCTTGGCGAGCAGGGCCTTGGTCCGCTCGTGGACGGCCGACCGGTCGATCACGCCGAAGCGCGACGGCGGGTTGGACAGGAAGATGTTTTCCGCGATCGACATCAGCGGAATGAGTGCGAGCTCCTGGTGGATGATGATGACGCCGAGTTCCTCGGAATCATTGATGTCGCGGAAGTGCCGCTCCTGCCCGTCGAGCAGGATGGAACCCTCGTAGCTGCCATGCGGATAAACGCCGGACAGAACCTTCATCAGGGTCGATTTGCCGGCGCCGTTTTCGCCGACCAGGGCATGAATTTCTCCTTCGCGAACGGTAAAGCTCACGTCGGAAAGCGCCTTGACGGCGCCGAAGGATTTGGAGATGGCGCGCATCTCGAGAATGGGCAATTGTTCGGCCGAAACCGCGGGTGCAAGCATCCGGAAACTCCGCTGCTGGGAAAAAAGGCGCCCGCGTCTCCGCAGGCGCCCTCAGATAGCTTACTTGATCTGGTCTGCGGTGTAGTAACCGCTGCCAACCAGGACTTCTTCCCAGTTGTCCTTGTTCACGACGACCGGCTTCAGCAGGTAGGACGGAACGACCTTGACGCCGTTGTCATAGGTCTTTGTGTCCGTCACTTCCGGCTCCTTGCCGGTCATCACGGCATCGACCATGTCGACGGTGACGCTTGCAAGGTCACGGGTATCCTTGAAGATGGTCGAATACTGCTCGCCTGCGAGGATGGACTTCACCGACGGGACTTCCGCATCCTGGCCGCTGACGATCGGCATCGGCATGTCGCCGCTGCCGTAGCCGACGCCCTTCAGCGAAGACAGGATGCCGATCGAGATGCCGTCATAGGGTGACAGGACGGCGTCGAGGCGCTTGTCGGAGTAGGTCGAGCTCAGGAGAGCATCCATGCGGGCCTGTGCCGTGGCACCATCCCAGCGAAGGGTGGCAACCTGGTCCATGCCGGTCTGGCCGCTGCCGACGACGAGTTCGCCGCTGTCGATCATCGGCTGCAGCACGCTCATGGCGCCGTCGTAGAAGAAGTAGGCATTGTTGTCGTCCGGCGAACCGCCGAAGAGCTCGATGTTGTAGGGGCCTTCCCTGCCGCTGGCCTTCAGGCCGTCGACGAGCGACTGCGCCTGCAGCACGCCGACCTGGAAGTTGTCGAAGGTGGCATAGTAGTCGACATTGCCGCTGTCGCGGATCAGGCGGTCATAGGCGATGACCTTGATGTCCTGATCGGCTGCCTGCTGCAGCACGTCCGACAGCGTGGTGCCGTCGATCGAGGCGATGACGAGAACCTTGGCGCCCTTCACGATCATGTTCTCGATCTGCGAGAGCTGATTCGGAACGTCGTCTTCCGCATACTGAAGATCGGTTTCGTAACCGCGCTCCTGCAGGACCTTCACCATGTTGTCGCCGTCGGCGATCCAGCGGGCAGAGGACTTGGTCGGCATGGCAACGCCGACAAGGCCCTTGTCCTGGGCGCCGGCCGGCGCGGCAAACGCCATCGATGCCAGCATCGCGGCAGTCGTCAGATATTTCAGCATTTTCATAATTACTCCTCCGAAAAGGCGGACGTCTTTGTCCGCTGAAATGGCTGGCGGCCCCCTGCCGCCAGCCTTTGCAACTCAGTGGTTGTCGCGCGGAATGCCTTCCGTTTGCGCAATCCGCTGGTATTTCACGGCGGGTTCGAGAACCGCGCCGGATTCCATCTGACCGACGATGCCACGCTGGATTTCCTGCCAGGGCGTCTGGTGCTTCGGATACTGATAGCCACCGTGGGCCTCCAGGGTCTGGCGGCGTTCGGCAAGCTCCTCCTCGGAAATCAGGATGTCGGCCGTGCCGCGACCGACGTCGATGCGCACGCGGTCACCGGTCTTCAGCAGCGCCAGGCCGCCGCCCGCAGCCGCCTCCGGAGAGGCGTTGAGGATGGACGGGCTGCCCGAGGTTCCCGACTGACGACCGTCGCCGATGCAGGCCAGCGACGTGATCCCCTGCTTAAGGAGGTAGTCGGGGGCGCGCATGTTGACCACTTCGGCCGCGCCGGGATAGCCGATCGGGCCGGCGCCGCGCATGAAGAGGACGCTATGCGCGTCGATTGCAAGCGACGGATCGTCGATCCGCTTGTGGTAATCCTCCGGTCCGTCGAAGACGACTGCACGACCTTCGAAGGCCTCCGGATCGTCCGGGTTCGACAGATAGCGTTCCCGGAACTCCGGCGAGATGACGCTCGTCTTCATGATTGCCGACGAGAACAGGTTGCCGCGCAGGACGCGGAAGCCGGCGCGCTCCTTCAGCGGCTGATCGAAGGGACGGATGACCTTCTCGTCCTCGATGATGGCACCGCGGCAGTTCTCGCCGATCGTCTTGCCGTTGACGGTCATCGCATCCTCGTGGATGAGGCCGTGGTTCATCAGCTGGTTGACGACGGCCGGAACGCCACCGGCGTGATAATAGTCCTCGCCGAGATATTCGCCGGCCGGCTGAAGGTTGACGAGCAGCGGCACGTCTTCGCCATAGGTCTGCCAGTCGTCGACGGACAGCTCGACGCCCATGTGGCGTGCGAGACCGTTCAGATGGATCGGCGCATTGGTAGAGCCGCCGATCGCCGAATTGACGCGGATGGCGTTGATGAAGGCTTCCCTGGTCATGATCTCGGAGGGCTTCAGGTCTTCCTTGACCATTTCCACGATCCGGAGACCGGTCAGATAGGCAACCTCCTGGCGATCGCGATAGGGCGCCGGAATGGCGGCAGAGCCCGGAAGCTGCATGCCGAGCGCTTCGGCCAGCGAGTTCATCGTGGTCGCGGTGCCCATGGTATTGCAGTAGCCGGTCGACGGTGCCGACGAGGCGACCAGCTTGACGAAGCCGGCGTAGTCGATCTCGCCCTTGGCGAGCAGTTCGCGCGCCTTCCAGACGATCGTCCCGGAGCCGGTGCGCTCGCCGCGGAACCAGCCGTTCAGCATCGGGCCGACCGACAGCGCGATCGACGGGATGTTGACCGTCGCCGCCGCCATGAGACAGGCCGGCGTGGTCTTGTCGCAGCCGATCGTCAGCACGACGCCGTCGAGCGGGTAGCCGTAGAGCACTTCGACAAGTCCGAGGTAGGCGAGATTGCGGTCGAGGCCGGCGGTCGGACGCTTGCCGGTCTCCTGGATCGGATGCACCGGAAACTCGATGGCAATGCCGCCGGCTTCGCGGATGCCTTCGCGCAGGCGCTTGGCGAGCTCCAGGTGATGCCGGTTGCAGGGCGACAGGTCGGAGCCGGTCTGGGCGATGCCGATGATCGGGCGATCCGACTGCAATTCCGCCTGGCTGAGGCCGAAATTCATGTAGCGCTCGAGATAGAGCGCCGTCATGTCCGCATTGTGCGGATTGTCGAACCAGGCCCGCGACCGCAGTCTGGTCGTCTCTCCGCGGGTATGGTCCGTCTCGGCAATTTCGGTCGAAGGCAGGTTTTCGGAATTTGTCATGGTCTACTTCTCACGCGTGGATGGGACGAGGCGAGCGGCACGCATCGCTAGTCCTCGAAGGGTTCGACGGCATGCCGGCGTCCGAGCAGGAAAGCGTCGGCGACATGGACTAGCGGCGAGAAATCCGCGTCGCTGCGGCCCTCCCCGACCAGCTGGACGAAATGCTTGTAGAGGTTCCGGTATTCCCTGTCCTCTTCGACCATCCGCTCCTCGCCATCGACGGTGAGCCGGCTGCCGCCATGAGTGACGACGACAGGCCCCTCTTCCGTGTCGATGCGGATGTCCCAGGTCTGAGGTCCGGTCTGCCGCCAGTCGAACTCCGCCGTCACGGCCATGCCGCCGACGGCTTCGAACGCAAGGCTCGCCGCAATCGGCGCGGCGCGGTTTTCCGGGAAGAACAGGTCCGAGCGAACGAGGTGGAACGGCACCGGCATGATCCGTGTCACGATCGACAGCGCATTGATGCCGGGATCGAAGACCCCGAGACCGCCCGGCTCCCAGATCCAGGCCTGGCCCGGATGCCAGTGGCGAACGTCTTCCTTCCACTCCACCGCGACGCTGCGGATCGTCCGCTGCGCCAGCAGTGCCCGTGTCGGCTCGACGGCAGCGGCTTCGCGCGAGTGCCAGGTGGAAAAAAGCGTCACGCCCTTCTCTTTCGCCAAAGCCTCCAGCGCATGGACCTCGGAAAGTGTCGCGCCGGGCGGCTTTTCCAGCATCACATGCTTGCCGGCTTCGATGGCGGCCATCGCCTGCTCGAACCGGCCCTGCGGCGGCGTGCAGAGCGAGACGGCATTGATCTCGACGTCGGACGACAACAAATCCTGGATGTCGTTGAACGAGGCGACGCCGTCGAGCGTCGCATTGCGGCTCGCGACGGCAACCAGTTCGATGCCGCCGGTCGCCTCAATGGCACCGAGATGCTGGTCCCTGGCAATCTTGCCCAGTCCAACGATGCCGAGACGGATGCTCATGGCGCGCCTCAGAGCTTGCGGATGGAGACGGGCGCCTCAGCAGCCACCGTCAGCGTATTGACGAGCGGCAGCTTGAACGGCTCGGCAGCGATCTCGAACACATCACCTGGCTCGGTCTTGACGCCTTCCGAGAACGACAGCGTTGCCGTACCGAAGAAGTGCACGTGCAGGTCGCCGGGACGGCGGAACAGATCGTACTTGAAGTTATGGTGCTCGAGATTGGCGATCGAATGCGACATGTTCGCTTCGCCCGACAGGAAGGGCTTTTCGAAGATCACCGCATCGCCACGGCGAACGCGCGACGTTCCCTCCACATGCGCAGGCAGATCGCCGACGATGAGCTCGGCGCCGAGAGCCGCCTGGCGCAGCTTCGAGTGAGCAAGCCAGAGATAGTTGCCCTTCTCGGTCACGTGGTCGGAGAACTCATTGGCGAGACAGAAGCCGAGGCGGAACGGCATGCCATCCGGTCCGATCAGATAGATCGCAGCGAGCTCAGGCTCTTCCCCGCCATCGAGCGCGAAGGCGGGCGATACGAGATCCTCGCCGGTGGCGCGCAGTTGCGAACCGTCGCCCTTGTAGAACCACTCGGGCTGCACGCCGACCTGGCCGTCCGCCGGCTTGCCGCCTTCGACACCCATCTGGAACATGCGCATGGAATCGGTGGGCTTTTCTGCGGACTGTGCCGCCTTGTGCATCTTGTCGCGTCCGTCGGCAGACCCGAGATGGGTCAGCCCCGTTCCTGCAACGAAGAAATGCGCCGGATCCGCGTGCGACACCGGGATCGTCAAACGTCCCTCGTCCTGCGCGCGCCGAAGGTCGATGTCTTCCGCATAGCCGAGCGCATCGATGCGCTCCTGCAGGGACTGCCCCGCCTCGATGGCACCCATGGCCAGATCGTAGGTGGATGCGGCGTCGCGCACGACCCGTCCCGCACCGACACCATCCCAGGCAACAACCTTGACGCCGTCGCCATCACGCACTTGAAGAATTCGCAGCATTGACCCTCTACCCAAAGCACTTTCGGTAAGGCCGCACGCGGCGGCCATCTCCTCCCACCCCGATCATGCCGGAGAGAATATAATAGGATTATTGGAGCGATGGGGCCATTGTCAAGCGCACAGCTATCCCACCAGCCGCACTCAAATAAACATCTTTTATGCTGCTAAATCAGCAAGAAAACACCGAGCAACTCGCCGGCTATACGATTTTTTTCAGACAACTCCTCAAAAACCCCCTTGCAAAAGTATGACAATATGGAAATGTGAGGAGGTCATAGGCCATCATCTTCTGGGAGGATTTAAGATGAAAAAGGCACTCGCGGCGTTTACCGTCGCATTTTCCGCATGTCTCGCATCCGGCGTTTCCGCACAGTCCCTGACCGTGGGCTTCTCGCAGATCGGCTCTGAGTCCGGCTGGCGCGCCGCCGAGACGACGGTCACGAAACAGGAAGCGGAAAAGCGCGGCATCGACCTGAAGTTTGCCGATGCGCAGCAGAAGCAGGAAAACCAGATCAAGGCGATCCGCGGCTTCATCGCGCAGGGCGTCGATGCGATCCTGGTTGCCCCGGTCGTCGCGACCGGCTGGGAATCGGTCCTGCAGGAAGCCAAGGAAGAAGAGATCCCCGTGATCCTTCTCGACCGGCAAATCGAAGCATCGGACGATCTCTACCTCACGGCCGTCACCTCGGATCAGGTCCATGAGGGCAAGGTCGCCGGCGATTGGCTGGTGAAGGACATCGGCGACAAGCCGTGCAATGTCGTGGAGCTCCAGGGCACCACGGGCTCCTCGCCCGCCATCAACCGCAAGAAGGGTTTCGAGGAAGCGCTTGCCTCGCATGACAACATCAAGATCACCCGCTCGCAGACCGGCGACTTCACCCGCACCAAGGGCAAGGAAGTCATGGAAAGCTTCATCAAGGCGGAAGGCGGCGGCCAGGATATCTGCGCCGTCTATGCCCATAACGACGACATGGCCGTCGGCGCCATCCAGGCCATCAAGGAAGCTGGCCTGAAGCCGGGCTCCGACATCAAGATCGTCTCGATCGACGCCGTTCCGGACATCTTCAAGGCCATGGCCGAAGGTGAGGCCAATGCGACTGTGGAACTGACGCCCAACATGGCAGGCCCGGCCTTCGATGTTCTGGAAGCCTACCTGAAGGACAAGACGGAACCGCCGAAGTGGATCCAGACGGAATCGAAGCTCTACACCGCCGCTGACGATCCGATGGCCGTCTACGAAGCCAAGAAGGACCTCGGCTACTGAGCCGAACCGTCAAAGGGGGGCCGGCACGCCGGTCCCACCGCCCTTCCTGAAGCATGGCTGGGGCCGCATGTCGCGGCTCCGGTCGTCGGTCGCAGGACGTCACATGAATACCACACACACTCTTCTGGACGCTCGCGGCATCAACAAGAGCTTCCTCGGCATCGCCGCACTCGAGAACGTCGATTTTTCCCTGAGGCATGGCGAAGTCCATGCGCTGCTTGGTGAAAACGGCGCCGGCAAGTCCACCCTGATCAAGATCCTGACCGGCGTCTACAACCGCGATGGCGGCACCATGGCGCTGGAGGGCACGGAGGTCGCGCCCGCCACGGTGGCGGAAGCCCAGGACCTCGGCATCGGCACCGTCTACCAGGAGGTGAACCTTCTCGAGAACCTCACGGTCGCCGAAAACCTCTTCCTCGGCCGCCAGCCGCGGCGTTTCGGATTGATCGACAAACGGGAGATGCGCCGCCGCGCCCGCGCGCTGCTGCAGGATTACGGGCTGGACATCGATGTCGACGCCCTGCTGTCGTCCTACTCGGTCGCCATCCGCCAGATCATCGCGATTGCCCGCGCCGTCGACCTCTCCGGCAAGGTGCTCGTCCTCGACGAACCGACGGCGAGCCTCGACAGCCATGAAGTGGAGATGGTCTTCTCGGTCCTGCGGAAGCTGCGCGACAGAGGCCTCGGCATCATCATCATCACCCACTTCCTGAACCAGGTCTACGATATCGCCGACCGGGTGACGGTGCTCAGGAACGGCCGCATGGTCGGCACGCGAGAGATCGCGGGATTGCCGCGCATGGAGCTGATCTCGATGATGCTCGGCCGCGACCTGCAGCACATCACCCGCGACCATCACGCACTCGAAGAAACGGTGGCGGCCACCTCTGCGCCGATCCGGTTTGCAGGCTACGGCAAGCGCGGCAGCATTGCGCCCTTCGACCTCGACATTCACCCCGGCGAAGTGGTCGGCATCGCCGGCCTGCTGGGCTCGGGCCGCACGGAAACCGCCTTCCTGCTGTTTGGCATCGACCGGCCCGATTCGGGGACCGCGCATATCGACGGGGAAGCGGTGAAGATCACCTCGCCGGAAGCAGCCATCGCCCATGGCTTCGGCTTCTGCCCGGAGGAACGCAAGAGCGACGGCATCATCAGCGAATTCTCCGTCAGCGAAAACATCGCCCTGGCACTGCAGGCGCGGCAAGGCTGGGCACGGCCGGTGTCGGCACGCCAGAAGGCGGAACTGGCTGACGAGTTCATCCGCTCGCTGGACATCCGCCCCCCGGATCCGGACCGGCCGATTAAGTTCCTCTCCGGCGGCAACCAGCAGAAGGCGATCCTGGCACGCTGGCTGGCGACAGGGCCGCGCCTTCTCATCCTCGACGAACCCACCCGCGGGATCGACATCGGCGCCCATACGGAAATTCTCAGAATGATCGAAAGACTCTGCGCCGATGGCATGTCGCTCGTCGTCATCTCGTCCGAACTGGAGGAACTGACGGCAGTGGCCCATCGCGTCATCGTGCTCGCCGACCGCCGCCACGTCGCGGAACTGACCGGCGCGGCGGTGACCGCCGACAACATCATGGCGGCGATCGCCGATCCCGCCCGTACGGAGGCCGCATGAAAAGCGCCCTCGCCCGCCGCCTGCGCCGCATCGCCCCGCAGCTTGCGGCCCTGATCGTCATCGTCACCCTCGTCAGCCTGATCTCGCCCGGCTTCCTCAGCGTCACCTACCAGAACGGGCGCCTCTACGGCAGTCTCATCGACGTGCTGGTTCGCGGCGCACCGGTCGCGCTGCTGGCCATCGGCATGACGCTGGTGATCGCCACCCGCGGCATCGACCTCTCCATCGGCGCGGTCATCGCCATCTGCGGCGCCGTCGCCGCAACGCTCGTCACCAGCGGATACCCGCTGCCGGTCGTGATCTTCGCATCCCTCTGCGTCGGCCTCGCCTGCGGCCTCTGGAACGGGCTGCTCGTCGCCGTTCTCGACATCCAGCCGATCATCGCCACCCTGATCCTGATGGTGGCCGGCCGCGGCATCGCGCAGCTGATCACCGAGGGCGTGATCCTGACCTTCAACAACGAGAGCTTCGCAGCCCTCGGATCCGGCTCGATCGGCGGCATTCCGGTATCCATCCTGATCTGGGTGACCGCGGCTCTGCTGGTCGGCCTGCTGGTGCGCCGCACGGCGCTCGGCTTCCTGATCGAGGCGACCGGCATCAACCGGCGCGCCGCCATGCTGGCCGGCATCCGCGCCCGCTTCCTGCTGTTCTTCGTCTATGCCGTCTCCGGCATCATGGCGGCCGTCGCGGGTCTGATCGTCACCGCCGACATCCGCGGCGCCGATGCCAACAATGCCGGCCTCTGGCTCGAGCTCGACGCCATCCTCGCGGTCGTCATCGGCGGCACCTCGCTGAACGGCGGACGCTTCTCCATCCTCGCATCGCTGATCGGCGCGATGATCATCCAGACCATCAACACCGGCATCCTCGTCTCCGGCTTCCCGCCGGAATTCAACCTGATCATCAAGGCGGGCATCATCATCCTCGTCCTGACGCTCCAGTCGCCGGCAATCGGCACGCTGGCCGGCTTCCTGAAGCCTGTCAGGCAACCCGCGCAGACCGCAAAGACAGAGAGGACGGCCCGGTGATCCACACACGCAACCTCCCCTTCGTCGCAGCACTGGCGATCTTCCTTCTCGCCTATCTCGCCTGCGTGCTGCAGTTCCCCAACATGCTGTCGACGCGGGTGCTCGGCAATCTGCTGACCGACAATGCCTTCCTCGGCATCGCCGCGGTCGGCATGACCTTCGTCATCCTCTCGGGCGGCATCGACCTGTCGATCGGCTCCGTGATCGCCTTCACCAGCGTCTTCGTCGCCTCCATGGTCGGCTCGCTCGGCGTCAACCCGATTGTCGCCTTCGCGGCGGTGCTGGCGATCTCCACGGCCTTCGGCGCGTCCATGGGTCTGATGATCCGCTTCCTGTCGATCCCGCCCTTCGTGGCGACGCTTGCCGGCATGTTCCTCGCGCGCGGCGCCGCCTATCTGATCTCCACCCAGTCCGTGCCCATCTCGCATCCCGTCATCGATGCGATCCAGGGCTTCTACTTCCGCTTCCCCGGCGGCGGACGCCTGACCGCCATGGCGATGCTGATGCTCGTGGTCTTCGTCGTCGGTGCACTCGTGGCGGGACGCACCCGCTTTGGCGCCAATGTCTATGCGCTGGGCGGCAATCCGCAGTCGGCGGAGCTGATGGGCGTGCCGGTGGGGCGCACGACGATCGGCATCTATGCGCTCTCGGGGTTTCTTTCCGGGCTCGCCGGCATCGCCTATACGCTCTACACCTCGTCGGGCTATTCGCTGGCCACCGTCGGCGTCGAACTGGACGCGATCGCGGCGGTGGTGATCGGCGGCACCCTGCTGACCGGCGGCGCCGGGCTGGTCGCCGGAACCTTCGTCGGCATCCTGATCCAGGGCCTCATCCAGACCTATATCGTCTTCGACGGATCGCTGTCGTCCTGGTGGACCAAGATCGTGATCGGTATCCTGCTGTTCACGTTCATTGTTCTGCAACGGGCGATCGTGTGGTATTCGGACCGGAGACTGGCCGAAGGACGCTTGAAGGAGGCATGATTGGGACTGCTTGAAACCACGATCACCGGACGCAAGGGGCGTAGCAGCCATGCGCATGTGGTCGCGGAGCTTGGCAGCGCCATCGTCGCCGGACGAATCCCCGAAGGGGCGCTGCTGCCGGGCGATGCCGAACTCTCTGCCCGCTTCGGCGTCTCGCGCACGGTCCTGCGCGAGGCCATGAAGACGCTGTCGGCAAAGCGCCTGATCGAAGCCAAGGCGAAGGTCGGCACCCGGGTCGTTGACCGCGCCAGCTGGAACTTCTTCGATGCCGACGTGCTCGGCTGGCGCTGCCAGTCCGGCCTCGATTTCGAGTTCATCGAGCATCTGGCCGAGATGCGCATGGCACTGGAGCCCGCGGCCGCCGCGGCAGCGGCCCGACGCGCCTCCAACGACGACATCGTCCAGCTCTATGCCATCGCCGCCAGGTTCGACGACCTCGCCCATACGCCGGAAACCATCGCCAAGGTGGACCTCGAGTTCCACCTTGCCATCGCCCGCATGTCCGGCAACCCGTTCATGCGCTCGGCGAGTGCCATCGTCGAGGCGGCGCTCGCCATCTCCTTCCAGCTCTCCTCCCCGGCCGCCTCCCCGGAAAAGATCGATGAAGTGGCGACCAACCATCTGCGCATCGTCCATGCCATCGCCTCGCGCGATCCCGACAAGGCAGTTCACGCCATGCGCCATGTCATCGAGGTCGGCAAGAGCCGCATCCGCTCCTCGTTCGCCGCATCCGAACCGGCCCGTCACCTGGGCGAAGAGCCTGCGGCGGTCACCGCGTCCTGAAGCTGCCGGTCACGGCTGCGTCAGCTCCTCCAAGGTCACGGGGCGCAGCCGCCTTGCGTCGACGCCGACGTCGAACTGCCGCGGCACCGGCTTCAGCCGGCCATGGGAATGGCCGTGCAGGTTGATCGATTTCTTGCTCATCTGGTTCCAGGTCCGGAAGGCATAGTGGCAGAGCACCAGGAGCTGGTCGCCGAGCCGGATCTCGGCGTAATGCTGGACACTCGCCCACGCAGCGGCCTGCGTCACCGGCACGGGATCATTGTTGCCGATCACCAGATGCTTGCGGCCATTCAGGCGCGACAGCAGCAGTTCGGCGTCCTCGGTGCTGCGCGACGACATGACATCGCCCAGATGCCAGACCTCGTCGTCAGGCCCGATCGTGTCGTTCCACGTCTTAATCAGGGCGGCATCATGCTCGACCATGTTGGCGAAGGGACGGCGGTCGATGCGCAGGACGCGCGCATCGCCGAAATGGGTATCACTCGTGAAGTAGATCATCTGTCTCCGAACGCTTCGCCCTGGCCTTTGATCCGGCGCGGATCGCCCGATCAAGTTTTATTAGACTTTGGTGGTGAACGACTCTTGTCGTGAATCACCGCCTCTGCCATGGTCGCCAGGACCTTAGAATCAACTAATAAGACTGACAGGCCAGTAGCTTATACAGTGCTAGAAATGCTTCTGACATACCAGGATGAGGGCATGACCGCCCGATCCCGCGGTTTCGGCTTCGACACCAATCCCTTCCTCGTGAAGGAACGGCTGCCGCAGACCACGGGCGAACCTGTCGGCGACTGGCGCCAGAAGGCCGAAGCCTGGCTTTTCGGCTGGCTGCTGGAAAACGCCTGGACGAGCGAATTCGACTAGCCTCGCCCCTGCGGACATCGCCAATTCGGCCACAGGCATCAGCAGCCCCCTGCGGACTCCGCTGGCCACGCCGCAGGTGTTTTGCACGCAATCGGACGCGTCTCAACTTGCGCCCGCCGATTTTATCAGGCTTTGCTAACACTCCTGCCGAAATTGCCGAATTGCGACGGAACCGCTCCGCGGCATGCCGCATTGACGCCGCAATGGCAGAATGCGGAGCAGAACGATGAGATCTCTTTTTTCCCTGGTGCTGGGCATCACGATGGCCGTGGTGCTGTTCGTCGGTGGCGTCGCCGCTGCGTCCTGGATCCTGGCCGAGCCCGCACCGCATCGCTTTGCGCATCTCGACGAGCGCCCGCTGTGGACCAACCGGCCCGTTGCGATCGATCCGCAGGCCCAGTCCTTCGAACGCATCGCCGCCGCTCCCGTGCCCCCGGTTTTCCTCGCCATGGCCGTCGATGTTCCCGACGATCGGAAGCCGCCGGTCGACATGGCGTCCGAAGACGGTGCCTTCCAGAATGCCAGCCTCGACATGGCCACGACCGGCGCCATCGAGGACGCCCCGATGACGACCCTTGCCGGCACGCCGCATGCCGAATGGTGCCAGAACCGCTACAACTCCTACCGCCTCGAGGACAATACCTACCAGCCCTACAACGGCCCCCGCCGCAGCTGCGAGTCCCCCCACATGGCGGGCGAGATCGCCCCTGACACCGCCCGCGCCGAAACCGTCGCCTACAGCGCAGGCGCCGAACGCCCCTTGGTCCAGGCCGACAATTCCCACGTGAACTGGTGCCTGCAACGCTACCGCTCCTACCGCCTCGAGGACAACAGCTACCAGCCGTACAATGGGCCACGCCGGGCGTGTGAGTCGCCGTTTGGGTGAGGTTGTTGAAGCACAATTCCGTCCCCCCGGGGGGCCGTCCCGCGTCCCATCAACACAGAAGATTGGACGTCTTATAGGGCTGCAAGAGCGCTTCCAGGATTGGATCAACATCTGACACTCCTGGACATGCCGAAGGGCTGCACGATCCATGGCCTTCGGAAAACGCTCGGAAAGACGCTTGCGGAAGCCGGAGCATCGACGCGGCAGCTGATGGAAACGCTGGGTCACGACGATATTCAGCACGCCGAACTTTACAGCCGCGCCGCAGAAAGGAGCGGCTCGCGCGCGACGGCATGAGCAAGGTCAGCTGCCAGGTGAAGAAACATCCTGGCTAACCGGTTGTCGAATGGCCCTAGTCGTTTCTTATCGTTCCCAGCAGACGGACATGTCACAGCCGCCGGCATCGAAGGGGAATATCATTGGCTTTACTTCCGACGCAGACTTCGTCGCGAGAGCGATCCTGAATTCTGCTTGAAGGCTAAATTCCGAACCTTTGCAAAAGCGCCCGTCGGGGATGGGGTCTCGACCATCCACTCTCTTGTCCAGATATCTCACTGCTGCTGACCAGCATTCTCCAGGACAGAGCGATGCTCGGCAGAACCCTTCAAGAAGGGCAGCAATGAACCCCTGAACATTCCCGATGCGGATACAACGATCATATCCAGGATCTAGGTCCGCAGCAATTTTGGCATCGAAAGCGGTAGACGCACAAAAAATGTTGATATTGGCTTCTTCAAAAGAAACCGCTGTATCAAAACCGGTAATCGAACCTATGCGGAAGCGGTTCCCGTCTCGATTCAAACGGTGTCGAACGCCCGCAAATTCCGGATCATCCGTGCCTTTGCTATCAACCCCTTTAACCTCGACGATCCCCTCCATCGAGTCACCTTTGTTCAGGCCGTGTAGTTCAGTCCGGCGAAATTCGTTGAGAGTACCTACGCGTACGCTCTGTCCGTGGAGAAACGCTTCTGCAAACCGACCGGGCATGAATTTATAAATCACAGCCGGCATACCGTTCTTGTCTAGAATCATCTCAGTCTCTCCCGCCATACATGTGAGTTCTCGGCCGCAGATCAGCCTTGAGACGACGTTCAATCGATGGCAGAACTGCATAAAATATTACATATTTGCGCGGTGCATCAGCAGGTATAGGAAGAATAAATACCATTGTTGCCGCAGGGTAATCCAGCATCATGCAAAAATACGCAGCAGTCGCGGAGGGGCTTCACCGGGCATGGTTGGAGGACAAGTCAGAAGTTTGCGATCAATCCATCGCCGCTCACCTTGATAAGGCTGACTATCCCGCAGGACATTGCCATCAGAATGCAAAGAACTATGCGCTACGGCACCCTGGCGCGACGATCGTGCAAGGTTGGCTATGGGTTTACGGGCATGCGTGGGTACGACATTCTGTGATCAGAACAGCGGAGGGCCGGTTGGTCGATGTAACATTGGGACCCGGCAACCCGTGGATATTCGTTTCACACCAGATGATTGCTCACCTCTGCGACGTGGGTTTTTCCTCCATGCCTGTTCAAATCCAGAATATTGATGAAACAACCGGCCCACTTCAGTAACTCTTCAAATGCGGGTTCATGCGGCTTTGACACGCTGTCCGGAACACCGCAAATTCAAGTTCTGTTGTCAAAAAAACAGAAAGAGGCGTCCGGTCACATTGGCTAACCCTATTGGCTAACCTGACGCCAAGACATTGAAAAAGATTCAGAATGGTGGGCCCGGAGGGACTCGAACCCCCAACCAAGCGGTTA
>TARA_R110002051_G_scaffold280089_1_pt1 | contig 21249 bp, 30 predicted proteins | sample TARA_R110002051 | Tara Oceans TARA_R110002051 (sample SAMEA4397023) | marine metagenome | biome: Polar Biome; feature: [MES] marine water layer (ENVO:01000295) within the mesopelagic zone...; material: water (ENVO:00002006), including particulate matter (ENVO:01000060) such...
TCGATATATTACACGCAAAATTGGGCCTTTGGGGTAGCTCAGTTTATGCTCAAACTAAAACCAACAAAATAATGGCTTTGTACATCTGTAAAAAATGTAAAAATGAAAAGGAATTACAAAAAGCAACTATTTGCGTAATTGATGAAAAGCTTGAAGTTAAACAGGCCTTATGCAAATGCGGTAAATACATGAAAGCAAAGCCAGTTGATGGGATGCCAAGTTTAATAAGAACAGAACCAACATTAAAAAAGAATTAATGGGAAAGGGCCGCAAGAAAATACCAACAAATCTAAAGGCAATGCAGGGAACAACTGAAAAGAGTAGGGAGGTTGCCAATGAAATGCAAGTGGATTTATGTTTGTCTATTCCTGATGCTCCAGATTTATTAAGTGAAATTGGAAAAGGCGAATGGCTAAAAGTTACACACCAATTATTTAATTTAAATATGTTACACTCTGTTGATCTAAGATTGGTTGAGGCATATTGCAATGAGATTGCATTGTATATTGAATGCGAAATTGAGTTAAGAAAAAATGGGCGTATTGATAATTTTATGAATACAAATGGGGAGTTGGTTAGAAGTCAAGCAAAACCATTTATTAAGATTAAAAATGATGCGTTAAATAATGCAATGAAATTAGCTACTCAATTTGGATTAACGCCAGTTGCAAGAGCATCAATATCAGCCCCAACAGTAAACAACAATACACAGATAAATAATTATTTTGATTAAATATTTTTATGATAAACAAGCAGCCGAAAAAGCAATAAGTTTTATTGAAACATTTATAACGCATACAAAAGGAGAGTTGAGTGGCAAACCTTTATTGCTGGAGAATTGGCAAAAGGAAATTGTTGGAAACATATTTGGATGGAAAGATAAAAAAACAAACCTAAGAAAATACAGAACAGTATTTATTGAAGTTCCAAGGAAGAATGGAAAAACAACATTGTGTGCAGCCATAGGGATTTATATGTTATTCGCTGATTCGGAAAGAGGTGCGGAAATATATGCAGCAGCAGGGGATAGAAACCAGGCAGGGATAGTATTTGAAATTGCAAAGGGGATGATACTACAAAGCCCAGAATTAAGCAGCAGAGGGAAAGTGTTTAGAAACAGCATAACAAATGAAAGTAAGGGCAATTTTTTCCAAGCCATTTCATCAGATAGTAAAACAAAACATGGGTTTAATGCAAGTTGTATTATTTTTGATGAAATACACACACAGCCCAACAGGGAATTGTGGGATGTTTTAACAACATCAACAGGGGCCAGGCGTGAACCATTAACCATAGCAATCACAACAGCAGGATATGATCGGCAATCAATATGTTATGAAGTCTATTCATATGCTAAAAAAGTAAGGGATGGAGTTATTGAAGATGATAGTTTTTACCCAGTAATTTATGAAGCTGATATGGATGATGATATTACAAGTGAGGAGGTTTGGAAAAAAGCAAATCCAAATTATGGTGTATCATTGAGAAAAGATTACATGCAAAGGGAATCAAAAAGGGCGGTTGATTTACCATCTTATCAAAACACTTTTAAAAGATTGATGTTAAACATCTGGACTGAAAGCCAAACAAAATGGATTGGGCATGATGAATGGATGGGGTGTTATCAGGATTTTGATTATTCAACTTTAGATGGGATGGAGTGTTGGGGCGGTTTAGATTTAGCATCAACAAGGGATTTAAGTGCATTTGTTTTATTGTTTAATGTGGATGGAAAGTTTATTGTGCAGCCGCATATATTTATCCCAAAAGAAAATGCAAAGAAAAGAAGTGATAGGGATGGAGTAAATTACATGGAGTGGTTAAGGGATGGACATATTTATGGAACAGATGGAGATGTCCAAGATTACAATTTTATTAGAGCAAAGATAAATGAGTTAAGTAAAAAATACAGAATACAGAGCATTGCTTATGATAGGTGGAATGCATCACAATTAGTAATAGATTTACAAAATGATGGGGCAAACATGGATCCGTTTGGGCAGGGATTTGTTTCAATGAGTATGCCAACAAAAGCATTGGAGGTGGAAATATTAGCAAAGAATATTATTCACAATAACAATCCATGCATGAATTGGTGCTTATCAAATGTTACTATACAAGAAGATCCCGCTGGGAATCTAAAGCCAAATAAAGCAAAATCAACAGAGCGTATTGACCCAATTGTTGCTTTAATTATTGCACTGGGGGAGCATTATAGTGCTGATGATGGGACAAGTGTTTATGATAAAAGAGATTTATTAATATTATAATATGAATTTTAAAATAATAGCGTTACTTAATCCAGATGGATTTGATGAAAGATTTTGGCATAAAGCAGCTGAAACAAAAACATATAAAGAGGCATACGAAAAAGTAGAAAAAGAATATTTGGAACATTTTAAAAAACGCAAATACTCCGATTATAATTCTTACAGAAATTGCCGAGATAAGAGGTTAAAAAGAGTAAAAAACAATTTAACATAATATATTTATTTTTGTTGGGCTATCGGTAGTAAAACGATTTTATATTGTTTTCTATATACACATACCATAAAAGCACCAAAATCCCTTAGAACGCACCATATTGCCTTACACAATGTTTTAAGAAATGCAACTAAGTTGCACATAAATGCTATTTATTAAGCGTATAATTGCGGAAATTCTTATAAGATTTGGGCATAATTAACAATATCAGGAACTTTTTTATTCCAAGAAAGCCTGAAAAAAAAGAGCAGAGAGGATTAAGCTTAAGCACCTTATTCCCCAATGCAAATCCATATACAACAGATAAGGCATTAACACTTACAGCGGTTTGGTGTGCAATTAGATTATTGTCTGAAAGCGTTTCATCATTGCCATGCTCAGTATATACTAAGGCTGCCAATGGTGATAAGGTTGAGGATTCTAATAATAGAATATACAATCTAATTAAATACAAGCCAAACAAATACCAAAATAAAATCACCTTTTTTGAGTATGTGATGATGTGTATTTGCACAACAGGTAATTCATATGTGCAAATAATAAGAGACAATAGCGGTTCACCAATTGAGTTGATTCCTTTAAATCCAGAAATGGTGAGTGTGGTTATCAATGAGGGTGAAATATTTTATCAAATTGAAAGTGGTGCAATTTTAGATAGTTACGATATTTTACATTTTAAAACTATTACAGAAGATGGGTTGGTTGGGCTTAGCCCAATTGATCAATGTCAAAATGCTTTAAATTGGGGACTGCAAGTTGAAGAGTATGGTGGCACATTTTTTAAGAATGGTGCAAAGTTAAGCGGAACATTATCAACTGATAGAGCGTTAAGTGAAACAGCAATTGATAGACTGAGAAATTCATTTAACAATACTTACTCTCAGTTGAGTGGGGCAAATCAAACTGCAATTTTAGAGGAGGGGCTGACTTTCAAACCAATATCAATATCACCAGAACAGGCACAGTTTTTAAAATCAAGACAATTTAGCATTGAAGAGGTGGCGAGAATATTTAACATCCCACCCCATATGCTAAAAGATTTAAGCAAATCCAGTTTTAACAACATTGAAATGCAAAGCCAGGAATTTGTTACCTACACATTGATGCCATACATAACAAGGATTGAAAGCGAAATGAATTATAAATTGTTTAGAACAAATGAGATAGGAAATACATTTATTGAGTTTAATGTTAACGGACTTTTAAGGGGAGATGTTAAGTCAAGAACAGAGGCGTATAAAACAGCAATCACAAATGGTTATATGTCTATAAATGAAGTAAGACAAAAAGAGAATTTAAATTCAATTGAGGGAGGGGATAAACATTTTATGCAATTGAATATGACAACAATAGAAAAAATAGGAGAAGATGCCGCTACCGATTCCTAACACATACGAATCAGATGATGAATTTATTGACAGATGTATGTCAGATGATATAATGGTGGAAGATTTTGGAGATGAAAAGCAAAGGTTGGCAGTGTGTAATACTCAACTTGAAGAAAATAGAATAAATATTTGGGATAAAAAATATAATAACATTATGGAGAAAAGAATTTTTAATATAGATACAACCATTGAGCAGAGAGATGTAGATGGTGAAAATAGAGATGTGGTTGTTGGATATGGGAGTATATACAACAGCAGATCTGAAAATTTAGGGGGATTTTATGAGTTTATAGAAGAGGGAGCATTTACTCCTGACCTAATAGATCAATCTGACATCAGGGCATTAATTAACCATGATCCCTCATTAATTTTAGCACGCTCAAAAAATGGAGAAGGAACATTGAAATTAAGTGCAGATGAAACAGGTTTGCGTTATGAATTTGATTTACCCGATTTATCATATGCAAGAGATTTGGGGGTTAATATGGCCAATGGCAATATGAACCAAAGTTCTTTTGCATTTACGGTGGCTGATGATGAATGGTCAACAGATGATGAGGGAAATAATATAAGAACGATTAAAAAGATAGAAAGATTGTTTGACATCTCAGTTGTGACATATCCTGCCTACAGTCAGGCAGAATCGGATTTAATTGTTGCACAAAGGGGTTTGGCTACATATAAAGAAAAAATTGAAAAAGAAACAGTTGAAAAAGATTTAGTGAGGCGTTCTCTTGTTTCATTAAAGATTGAATTAAAAAAGAGAAAAAATTAAAATTAAGAAAAATGAAAAATAGTATTGAATTAAAAGAATTGCGTTCAGATGTTATCGTTTCTTTAGAAGTAATAAAAGACATTGCTACTATGGAAGATAGAGATTTAACGCAAGAAGAGAATACAAAAGTAGATAATTTATTATCTGAGGTTGATGTTCTTGACACAAAAATTGAAAGGGCTGAAAAAATGGAAACTATAAAGCGAAATACTGCTGGAGTATCTGGGACAACAGCAAAGAAAGAAGATAAGGATCTTGAAAAATTTACTTTCCAGGAGGCAATGCGCCAAGCATATACTGGTAATGGATTAACTGGTATTGTGAAAGAAATGGATGAAGAGGCAAGAAGTGAATCACGTTACACAGGGCAAAATTTTAAAGGAGTTGGAATACCATCATCAATATTAACAAGAGCAAACATATCAACTGCTGATGTGAATAGTGTTGATACAATGAGTTTTACTGACCAATTAGAAAAGAATTTAGTTTTAAGTTCTGCTGGTGCAAATTTCTATGCTGGAGTAAACAATTTAAAATTTCCTGTATTTTCAGCAATTGATTCTGCATGGGTTTCAGAAGATGGTTCTTCTGGTTCTGCATCTGCAAATGGTACATCATCTGCGGTAACATTAACACCAAAGAAACTTGTCTCAATCGTGAAAATGTCACAAGAATCTTTTGTACAAAATGCTGGACTTGAATCTGCATTAACAAGAAACATGGCAAGACAAATGGCTGCTGCTTTAGAATTTGCATTGCTTGATACTGGTGATGTAACAAATGCTCCACAATCTATTTTTGCTGATGCAACTGCTGGCCCAACTGCGGTGACTGCTGCTGACTGGGTAGAGATGGAAACTGATGCTTTAGCTGCTGGTGTTCACAGAGAGGGATCAAGATTAGCATATTTATTAGACATGGATGCATATAAAACTGTAAAAACATTAGCACAAGTTGCATCTGTTTCTCCATTATATGATAATTTTGATAGAAGATTAAATGGATACTATGCTTTTCAATCTGCAAATGTTGCTGATGCAGGGACAGCATCTAAGGCTCATGCTTTATTTGGTGACTTTTCAAAAGTACACATTGCACAATTTGGAGGTTTAGATATGCTTTATGACCCATATTCAAATGCATCAACAGGAATGCCACAAATGGTTGTGACTGGATTATTTGATGGAGATGCTGTACAAAACAGTTCATTTATTAAATTAATTGAGGCGTAGATAATTGATAATAATTATGAGAGGGGTGGTAGAAATAACTGCCATCCCTTTTTTTTTAAATTAAAAAATGAGATCATATAAAGTAATAACAGAAGCAACATCAAACATATTAACAACAGCCGAGGTTAAAACACATTTAAAGGTGGATACAACTGCTGATGATACTTATATTGACACTTTAATTGTAGCAGCAACAAAGAGTTGTGAGGAGTACACAAATAGATTTTTTATTACTACTGAGATAACACAATATTGTGACAAATGGAGTGAGGCGAGTGAGTTATACAAAAGCCCTGTACAAACTGCTCTATTTAATGTGAAGTATTATGATGCGGATAATGTATTACAAACTGTTTTAGTTGCAGATTATATAATTGACAATTCAGCAATGCCGACAAGATTAGCATTAGCACCATCTCAAAGTTGGCCAACAATAGCTGATAGAATTAATGCAATTGAAATTAATTATAGAGTTGGGGTTGATAGTGCAGATGATGTTGATGGTGCAATTAAACAAGCGGTTTTATTAACCATTGGGCATTGGTATCAGAACAGAGAAACAGTTGTTATTGGTAGAATAGCAACAGAAGTTCCAATAAGTGCAAAATACTTATTAGATCAATATAAAATTCAAGTATGCAGATAGGTAGTTTGGATAGGAGGATTGTAATTGAGGAACCATCAACATCACCAGATGATTTTGGGGAGTTGATTATAACATGGAGTACATACAGAACAGTGTGGGCTGATGTTAATTGGAAAGGGGGAAATGAGAGGGAAGAGCTACAAAGAATAACCGCAACAAGTAAGGTTGTTTTCACAATACGAAATTTAAGTATTGCGGTGACTGAAATGATGCGAATTAATTATGATAGTAAATATTACTACATTAAAGTAATAAATGAAATTGATGGGCGTGATGCATTTTTGGAATTAGAAACAGAACAAAAAGATTAAATGGCAAATAATAAAATTACTGTTGAGATAGATAGAAATAATTTAAGGGATATTGATTTAATGTTTAAGCAATTGCCAAAACAAGTGGATCAAAATAAAATATGGGTAAAGTTTTGGCGTGAAAATTCAAAGCCATTAGTAAAAGAGGCGAGAAATAATGCAAATGCATTAGGAGGAACAGGACAATTAGCAAAGAGTGTTGGGTTTTTTACAACTAAGGCAAGCAGAAAATACAATGGAGGATATGTTGGCCCAAAAGTAAAGGGGGCATTTAAGAGTAAGGAAAAGAGTGGATATTATGGTGCATGGGTTGAGTATGGTGGGGATGTTAATTTTGGAGGCAAAGGAACAGGAAGCAATCAGCCATGGATGGCGAATGCATTTAATGCTAAAAAAAATACAGTGTTGGCAAATGGGATGAAAGATGCGGAAAAGATATTTGGCAGAGCATTAAAAATACATGAAAGACGTTTAAAAAAATATGGAACATTAGGATATTAAAATGGATTCAGGGAAAGTAATATACAACTTATTAACGGGTGATACTGAGATTGCTGATTTAGTGGATAGAAGAGTATTTCCAAATGTTGCCAAAAATACAACAGCATTTCCATTTATTGTTTATGATGTAGATGGAGAGGTTCCAACAAATGACAAAGATGGGGTGTCAACATTAGATACTGACAATGTGATGGTGAGTTGTTATTGCAAAACCTATGCTCAAGCATCAGATTTGGCAAGAAAAATAAGAACAGCATTGGATAGAATAAGCGGAACATATAGTGGAGTAGTGGTGCAATCGATAAAATACAATGGATACAATGATTTGTTTGATGAGAATGTAAGTGATGAGGGGGTTTATCGTAAAGCATTAGATTTTGATTTAAGAATAATAAATACATAAAAAATGAGATACGAATTAATAAAAGATTGGCCCAGTAAAAGGCATGGAAAAACAATTGGAAAAGGAGCATTTGTTATTATAACAATTGAAGATGAATTGAAAGAGTTGATTGAGTTGGAATGCATTGTAAAACCTAAAAAAAAGAAAGTAAAAAAAGAAGAAAAAAAACAAGAGAAAAAAGAAAATTAATTAATAAAAATAAAAGAAAATGGCAATATTAAATGGAACAGATATTAAGGTTTACGATAGCGGAACTGGTGTCTTAGTTGCTTATGCTCAAAATGGTTCATTAAATTTGAATCTGGGTTTAAGAGAAATAACAAATAAAGAAAGTGCAGGATGGAAAGAATCATTAGAGGGATTGAGAGATTGGAGTATTGATTTGGATGGTGCATATGCATGGACGGACGCTGCATCAGCGGTATTAACAAATGGGGCTGATGATGTGGCGTTAGCGAATATAATAACAGCTCGAACAGCATTAACAATTAAATTTGGAAATGTTGCAGCAGCAACAGGAGATACAGTTTATAGTGGTTCTGTATATTTAACATCATTCTCAGTATCCGCAGGAACAGAAGATACAGCAACTTATTCAATGAGTTTTGAGGGTACAGGCGTATTAGCTCAGGCAGTATCTTAATAACAACTTTGGGGCGCAGGGGGATGATCTTGTTTAGTTTGTTTCATCCCTTTGCAAACCTACTTAAAACAAACAAAGATGAAATATACATTTGTAAAAATTAATGAAAAAAAATTTCCAGTTAAATTTGGATTTAATGCATTGAGAAAATACAGCGCATTAACAAATACAAGTTTGCAGGAATTAGATAAGTTAGGGCAGGACATGAGTTTAGATAGTGCCTTAACTTTAATTTTTTGCGGCATTGAGGATGGTTACAGAGCAGCAAAACAACAATGTGAAATAACAATTGATTCCTTAGCAGATTTAATAGATGAGGATTTTGATGCAATAGGGCGGTGCATGGAAGTATTGGCCGAACAAATGGGGGGAGCAACTGGAAAAAAGCAAAAGGCCAACAAGAAGTAAAAAAGTATCTTAGTTGGCAAGAGTTGGAAAGCATAGCATTTGGGCAAGTTGGAATGAGTGTGGATGATTTTTATGATATGTTGCCCAAGCATTTTTGGAATAAGTTGGATGGTTTTCATGAGTTGGAAAACATGAGGCAACAGCAGGAATGGGAAAGAGTAAGGTGGCAAACAACATTATTATTAAACATTCAATTGCCGAAAAACAAAACAATAAAACCAAAGGATTTGGTAGAATTTGATTGGGATAAAAAAACAAGTGAGGTTGATTTTGAAAAATTAAAAGCAAAGGCGGAATACATTAAAAAGATGGAGGAACATGGCAAATAAAGCAGTAGGATTTTTAACATTTAATTTCGGTGCTAACTTAGGCGGATTCAACAGGGCAATGAAAAAAGCCCAAATGAAAGTGAAAGGGTTTGGGAGGTCAATGAAAAATGTTGGTCGTTCAATGACAACTGGATTAACAATGCCAATTATTGGGTTGGGAGCAATTGCAATAAAAACATTTGCAAACTTTGAACAAGCCATGCTGAAAGTAAAAGCAGTAAGTGGGGCAACTGCATCAGAGTTCAAATCATTAGAGGCAAATGCAAAGAGATTAGGTTCATCCACAATGTTTACTGCATCCCAAGTCGCAGAACTTCAGTTGGAATTATCCAAATTAGGATTAACACCTGAGGAAATAAACAAATCAACTGATTCAATATTAAGTTTAGCCCAAGCAACAGGCCATGATTTAGCAGAAAGCGCAACAATAGTCGCATCCACAATGAATAGTTTTGGGATGGAGGCAAGTGAATCGGCAAAAGTTGCAGATATGTTCGCAGTTGCAAGTTCAAGCGCGGCCATTGACATGGAAAAACTAAGCACAGCAATGCCAACAGTTGGGGCAACTGCAAACGCGGTGGGGATTCCATTAGGGGGTTTGACTTCCATGATGATGACATTGGCAGATAGTGGAATGGAGGCATCAACAATGGGTACTCATTTAAGAAAAATATTTGTTGAGTTGGCAACTAAGGGCATAAGTTTTGAGGATGCCATGAGCCAAATAAATAATTCAACCGACAAAGTAACAACAGCAACAGGATTATTTGGAAAAAGAGCATTTGCAGCTGGATTAATATTAGCATCTAATACTTCCAAAACAGCCGATTATTCAAGGCAATTAGACAAATCAGCAGGGAAATCAAAGGAGATGGCCGACATTATGGATAGTGGGGCGGCAGGAGCAATGAGGCGTTTAGCATCACAAGCAGAGGGGGTAGCAATTAGTTTGGGGGAAATGTTAATACCAGTATTTGAGAAATTAATGGGCTGGATTCAGAAAGGTTTAGGATGGTGGAGTGGGCTGGATAGTGAAATGAAAAACAACATTGTTACAATCGGATTAATTGTTGCGGCAATTGGCCCAGTTTTATCAATTTTGGGGGCATTAACAACAGCATTTGCAGCAGTATTAAGCCCAGTTGGATTGGTAGTTGCAGCAGTTGTTGCTGGAGGATATTTGATTTATAAGAATTGGGAACCAATTAAAAAAACATTGGTTGATGTTGTGAATTATTTTATTGATTTATATAATGAATCAATGATATTTAGAGGGTCAATACAATTAGTAATATTGGTATTTAAAAATTTATGGGCAGAAGCAAAATTTGTTTTTAATTCAATGAAAGGATTGGTTACTGTATTAATAGATACATGGATTGGCCAATTTAAAGCGGTTGCAAAAGTAATAACATCAGCATTAAAATTAGATCTAAAAGGCGTAAAAGAGGGGGCCAAAGATTATGTAAAAGCAACAGCAGATGGGATTGATGGGAGCGTTAAAATATTAAAAGAACAAGCAACAATATTAGGAGAGGAAATTGCAGAGAATACAAAAACAGCAATTGAAAACACATTATCAAGAGATAAGGTTGAATTTATTACTGAGGATGACATACAGGGGGCGGTTGATAGTGCAGCTGATGTTGCTACTGGTATATATGACAAAATTAAAGGAGTATTTGCTGTTGGAAGTGGTGGAGGCGGTGGAGCAGCACCAACAACAGGAGGTGGAGATGATGCAGTTGTTGGGCATTTTGAAGTTGATGAAACATATGCAGAATTTTTAGTTAGAACAAATGGAGAGTTGGAAAAAACAAAATCATTGTTAGAAGTTTTGGCAATTAATTTTGGATTAACACAAGAGGCAATGATTGCATTTGGCGAGCAGATGGGGAGTGGATTGGCGCAGGGTGCAGAGGATTTTAAGGCATATGGAGAGGTTGTTAAGAATCAAATAAAAGATACAATTGGAGCAATATTAGCACAGGGAGTTGCGGCAGCAGTAACAAACGCAATGCAGGGAATGGCTGCATTTCCTGGATCAGTATTTTTAATTCCAGCAATTGCAGGATTAGCAGGAGGATTAGCCAAAACAGCATTTAATAGTTTAATCCCAAGTTTTCAAGATGGTGGAATTGTAAGCGGCCCAACAGTTGGATTAATGGGAGAATACTCAGGGGCAGGGAGTGGGAATCCAGAAGTTATTGCACCATTAAATAAATTAAAAAACATGATGGCAAATGGCCAACAAAATGTGGTAGTTGAGGGCCGCATAAGTGGGAATGATATTTGGCTAAGTAATAGCAAAACAACAGGACAAAGATTAAGAGGAGTTTAAATGGCATTTACAAAAAGATTTTTTGCAGACTATAAGAGCTATAATGATACTGATTATCATTTGGAAATTTGGATTGATGGCAATACAACAACAGCATCAGAGATAACATTGGGAGCAGGTGGGCCAGTTATTTCATATGATACTGATGATGAGGGGCGTTTTAATACAATTTTAAGTTCACAAATGCAAGTTCCAATAGTTTGTGAAGATGTAGCGGTTGAAACATTTTTAAGTGATTTAAGGGATACATACCAAGAGCAGCAAGTTTATGTACATTTATATCAATCAACATCAGCAAATGAGGATCCATTGTGGAGTGGATTTGTTTTAATGGATTTAAGCAGCCAGCAGGATGTTGATAAACCTTATGTTGCAACAATAACAGCAACAGATGGATTATCATTATTAAAAGATAGAGATTGGGTTGAGGCTGGATCAACAAAACCTTATGATGCAAATGATATGTATTGGGGGCCAGGCCGCTTTACTTATTGGTTATCTCAGGCGTTACGAAAAACAGGGATAGGAGGAACATTAACTGGCGCATATGCTGACGCAGAATTTAGAACATCAGTTAATTGGTATAATTCAGGCCATTCAGCACCAGCACAATCAAATGATCCATTGTATAATACAAAAGGATTAATGAGCTGGACACATGATGAGGATGACAATGATAATTTTACAGTCATGAGTACTTATGATGTTCTAAAAGAAATGTTAAAAACATGGGGTTGCAGGATTACATATTGGAAACATATATTTTGGATTGTTCAGATACCAGAATACATAACAACAGATAGCGGATCATTTGCGAATCCTGACAATATTAACACAAGAGTTTATTCATTAACTGGTTCCGTTTTAGGAGACAGAGCATATTTGGGGGGTACTGGTGAAACAAGGTATCAATTAGTAACAGGAGGAACAGCCGCAAATCCTGGATTGCAAAAATTATCAGGCTCAAAATATGATTATTACCCTATTACAAAATCAGCAATAGCAAATTATTTAGCATTTGGAGATCAGAATTTTTATAGAGGATTCCCAACAACTGAAAATTCTGGAGTAGAGCAAACTCCATTAAATGATGTGGCTGGTACAAATGGATTATATTTAGAATTTCCATTAATATTTCAACAAGATAGAACAGGGGTAACAGGATATGATAATTATGATATTAGGGTGTATTTTGATTTGCGTGCAACAAACATAGCATCTGGAGGAACAACAACAAAATATTTAAAACAGAACACCCCAACATCTTATTCATGGGTTGCATCTGCTCCAGCAATGGTTGATAAACCATATCTCATGGCCACAGGGATAAACAGCCCAAATGCTACCCAAGTCAATTCTGTTTTCCCAGCTGGGAGTATAAGCGCAATAATTCCAACTGATTCATCATTTACAGGAACATTTAATTTTACTTTAGAGGTTGGCGATTTTAATACAGGTTCGGCTCCTGCCACCATAACAGTTTGGGATAATTTAAATGGTGTTGAAACTTATGATTTAAGTGATACTGGAATAAGTTGGGAGAATGTTCCAAACCCAACATATACAGGGGGAATAACTGGCGTTATAGTGTCGGGAACGGTTATTGCCTCCTTTAATGCTCTGTTGGGTACTTTGTTTGTTTTAAATTCAAGTGGAGGGGTTTCATTTAATTCAGCATTAATTGAAACAGTTACAGATGAAGATTCAACACAAAAAGAAGATTTTGGGGATATGTGGTGGGGGGATGCCCCAGTTAATACATCTCCATCTGCATTGCAAGTTTATGATGGGGCAAATTGGAATTATACAGAATTTGATGGGGAATGGGGAATTGGAACAATAACAGGTAGCCAGAAAATAACAGAGTTATTGCTGGAGGAGTTTTTATTTGGTCAAGCATCCAATATACAGATTATCAATACAAGATTAGCATTAAGTGAATTTGGAAAAACTGAAACAGATGGAACATATGATTACATGAAGTATGTTAATCCGATTGGAAAAATAAGAGAAGCACATGATGGGGATGATGATATTTATGTATTTAGGAGAGGGAAATTTAATACATTAATGGATGAGTGGGATTATGAGGGCTGGGTTATTAAAGATGAAGATCCAGAAACAGAAACAACAACAAATGTAGTTTATGGGCCATTAGGGCCATCAGAGGATGATATTGGAACAGCATCAGCTCGAATGTTGGCCCCAAATAGTACATCAAGGGCAATAAGTAGAAATTCTGTTTTAACATCAACAAGTGCAACAATAAGCAGCGGAGCAACAACAAGGATTAATATTCATGCGGTTGGTGAAACTTTATTGCCTACTGGTGCAAAATTAGCATTATTTGATAGGCAAACAAATGAAAAATATTTGGTTGAATTATCAGCCCCACAAAATGATACAGATGTAACATTGACAATTGTAAGCTACACATTTCCAAATGACATATATTCTGCAATTATTACATATGATGGGGATGATTTAATGAAACAATATAACACCAAAACAAGAGGAACAGTTGGGGGAATGGTTGTAACATCAGATAGTATTGATGGTGCAAAAAGTATTGGGAGGCAACAAATCTTTTTCAGATGTGATGGGACTACATTAACTGAGGCAAATTATTATGTTTTAAATGGAGAAGATCATAATAAAAGTGGGAGATTTGGGCAAACAAATACAGCAGCACCAGCAAACATAAGTACACAAAGAGCAATCAAATCATGCCAATTTATTTGTGATGGTGATTATAAAATTGAATCTGGCACATCTGTCATGACAGGAACAAATGGATGGGATGTTGAGATGCATTTATACAAAACTACTCCAGTAGATGGGACAACTGGGAATACAGCAATGACACTTATTGGAAAATATAGCATATCTTTGGCATTGGATTCAAGAACGCAAATAGATGCATTAACAGATATATCATCAGAAGTAATAAATGCAGGAGATATAATTATTCCGCATATAATTGCCCCAGTAATAGGAGCATCAAGCTCATTTAATTTTAGGGCTGGAATAACATTTACATTAATAAGGTCTTAAAAAATATAATATGGCAATAACATCAATCACTAAAGATTTATCAGAAGTAATAGGATTCAATTCTGTAATTTTATCAGTAACAACATTTACAAATATAGAGGTGGCTTTAAAGATATTGTTGTTGCTGGTGAGTATAGTTTATACAATAGACAAATGGCTATACCATAAAAAACAAAGGGATGAAAAAAAGAAAGCTAAACAGTAAAAATCCAAAATACTTAAAAGAGGATGAGGTAAAAATGGAGCGTACACTTATTGGGAATGTAAGGGGCGTGAAAATTTACACAATCAAATATTTATGAGATACTTTAAAATCAAAGAGTTTAAATGCCCATGTTGCGGCAAGGTTGATATGGATGAGGGATTTTTGGATATGTTAGATGATGCGAGAGGATTTGCTGGGATTCCATTTAAAGTAAATAGTGGGTGGAGATGTGAGGCGAGAAATAAGGCCATTGGCGGTAAGAGTGATTCAGCACATTTAAGTGGATTTGCAGCTGATATTAGTTGCAAGGATAGCCGCAGCAGGGCATTAATTATTAACGCATTGGGTTGGATTGGGTTTAACAGAATGGGGATTGCAGGAGAAAAGAGCGGCAATTTCATCCATGTAGATTCATCCCCAATAAAGGATAAAAAAGTAATATGGCTTTATTAAATAAAATTTTATATATTTACAAATTATTAATTAAAAATAACATGATGAAAAAATGGTTAATTAGTCAAACTATTAAAAAAATGTTTGGTAGTCGCAAATTTCTATACACAGTAATTGGTGTAATCGTTCAGATTTTGCATGATACAATTGGGCTTGATCCAGTTGAAACGCAAAACATCTTAATGAGCATTGCAGCATTAGTATTAGGCCAAGCGATAGCGGATACGAAAAAATAGTTTGCAAAACAAATATCTCATATACAAAGATGAGATAATTCAATTGTGGAATGGTGGAAGTGGCTATACTGCCATTGCCGATATTCTAAAAGATTCTTATAATTTAGATGTAAATGTTGATTATCTAAGGAAACAGGTTGCTAAAGTTGTAAATTACAGTAATAGCATTGTTGATTTAGATAATATAAATGATAATTCAGCATTAAGTAATCACCTAAAAGAGAGGGGTATTAATAAGGATGATGTTGTTAGTGTTAAGCATTGGCAAAGCATGGGCGGTGATTTGCGATTCTCAATCGTAACAAAAGAAAAGCAAAGGATAAGGGAAAATGAGTTGCTCGAAAAAATTAAGGATTTAATTGAGGAAAATCAACCTTATTATGCACCAATAAAAAGAGAAAAGGAGGCAAATCATTTACTGGTTATTAATCCAGCTGACATACATATTGGAAAATATGCCAATAAAACCGAAACAGGCGAGGGCTACAATAACAATATAGCTGTTAAACGTGTTTTGGAGGGCATTGAGGGGCTTTTAACTAAGTCAGAGGGGTTTACTGTTGAACGCATTTTATTTTGTGTAGGCAACGACATTCTGCATATTGATAATGTTTATCAAACAACAACAAAAGGCACAATCCAGGATACTGATGGCAAATGGTGGGAGCATTTTGAGATTGCATTGGAATTATATGTTAAATGCATTGAGCGTTTACGACAAATTGCCCCAGTTGATGTAGTCCATTCAATGAGTAATCATGATTATCAGAGCGGATTCCATTTAGCACATGCATTAAAAAGCTGGTTCAGGAATGATGAGGAAATAACATTTGATATTAGTGTGGCCCATAGAAAATATTATTTATATGGATCTAATTTAATTGGCCTGGAGCATGGAGATGGAGCAAAGATGGATAAACTTCCCTTATTAATGGCTCAGGAAAAGCCGCAAATGTGGGCAGACACACAATATCGGTATTGGTATTTGCATCATATACATCATAAGGTTAAACATAAATGGTTGGATGCTAAAGATTTTATTGGCGTTACTGTTGAGTATATGCGTTCACCAAGTGGTACGGATAGTTGGCATAGCAGAAAAGGATTTTGTGGGGTGCATAAAGCAGTTGAGGGTTTTATACATCAAAAAGAAAGCGGCCAAGTTGCGAGGTTAGTTCACTATTTTTAATACATTTGCCGCTCATAATACTTGTTTTACTTAGGGATTTGGCTGCTTTTTTGCGGTCATTTCCCTTTTTTTATACCATGTAATTAAAATAAACTGCTATTTCTTTGCACAATTGTTAAAAATGTGTATCTTTGGGGCATGAAAACAATACTATTAAACACAATTGGAGTTATTGCAATGGCAGGAGCATTGTATTTATTACTTACAATAATTAAGTTAGGAGAAATGTTTGCTCAATTTATTACAGCATAATATGTGGAAAGTAATTAATAAATTTGGGGATGTTGTTTTAAGAAACTTAACAGCATCCGAATTAGTGAGATTTATAGGGCAAAATTTAGGCAACGAATATAAATACAAAGAACAAAAATTAACAATTAAACAAAGATTATTATTATGGATAAGCAAGAATTAACAAAATTTTACAAGCTGCACAACTTAGCACCAGCAGATATTTTTAAGGATAAAAGGGGGTTTGTATTTATAACAAGATCAGGAGTTGAGAAAATCCAAAACCAAAATAACATTAAAGTTGCATTTGAGATGATGGTTTGCGAGATTGACAATGTAGTAATTAAAGCGGTTAGCATGAGGTTTGATTCTGATGCAAATGATTTTATTCCTCTCATTGAGACATTTGGCTCGGCCAATACTGATAATTGCAGAAACACTTTTAAGGTTGAGGTTGCAGAAAAAAGAGCATTGGCAAGATGCATAATTAAAACAATGCAATGGACAAATGTAATGGGAGAAGATGAGATTGAAAACCAGCCAAATGAAACACTTAATAAATTAAAATAATGGAATTTAAAATTAGTCAATCAGCATTAAAGGATTTTTACAATGAGGATGTTTGCCGCATTAAGTGGGAGGAAATGTATATTAATGGGTACCGCTCAACACCAACAGCTGCAATGTTAGATGGATTGGTATTTGAGGAATTAACAATTGGAGGGAGTAGAGGCGGTGAGGTATTTGAAATCCCAAAAGGCAAAACAGGAAAAACATTAAAAAGGGAAACGGATCTAATTAAATTAAGCGAATTTGCAAAACAAACAATGATTGATTTGGATATTGTTTTATTAGATGTGCAGCCAGAATGGAATACAGATACACTTACAGGTCATCCTGACGCATTGATTACTTATAAGGGCAATGAGGCAATAATGGATTTAAAATATACTGGAGTAAGGGAGGATGAAAGTTGCAAGTGGAATCCATATGCATGGAGTGATTTACAATATAAAGATTTTAGACAAGCATTGCATTATGTTGAGATGTATTATCAATTGGAGGGCATTTATTTACCATTCTTTTATTTAGTATTTGGCAAAAGTGGATGGGTAAAATTTATATGTATAGACATAACAGCAAGTGCAATGGATGATTATAGAATGTTATTAAGAACATTTGTAGATGACCTGGAGACATTTGAGGCAAAGCCAATAAACGATTATTCAATATGTAGAAAATGCACAATCTTGTGCGATAAAAGAACAATTAAACCAAACATAATAACTATTGAGATATGAAAAAAGTAATTAAAGAGGCAGCACGATTGAGTGCTAATTTATGGAATGTGGATGTAAATAAAATATTGGATCACAATTGTAGGAACGTGGATACCATAATGGCAAAGAAGATGTTGATATTTTATCTTTACAATTTTGTTGAGTTGCCGCATAATCAAATGAAACAATACATTAAGGGGATGAATCATGCCACCAGTATGTACCATTGCAAAATATTTACAAAGGATATGGAGGAAAGTGTACTAACTGAAAGTAAGTTTAAACATTTTATGGATGAAATGAGGGCATTCAGTTTGTATGGAGAGGAATTTGAGCAAAAGAAAAAAGAATTAGAATTATTAAAAGTTGAATTAAATATATTAAAACATGGAAATTAGCGGTAAATTAATAAAGATTTTCGAAAAGCAAACAGGAACATCAAAAAAAGGAAAGGATTGGGTAAAGCAGGAATTTGTAATTGATACAGGGGCAGATTTTAATCCTGAAATATGTTGTCAACTTTTTGGAGAGGATAAAATTTCAATGCTGGAAAAATTAAAAGCAGGGCAACAATTAAATGTGAGTATCAATTTATCAAGCAGGGAATTTAAAGGTAAATATTATCACAATATTGATGCATGGAAAATATCAGCGGATGAAATGGATCAAGATGTTGAATCAGAAGATTTACCATTTTAAATTAAAATTAAATAAAATGAATAGCGAATTAGAAACAAAACAAATGATTAAAATTAAAATCATGAAATTTACAAAAATAGAAAACGGACAATATGAATTTAGAGGTATTGATAATTGGAATGGTGAAACGATATGGGGAAAAATAATTAATGATCCATATGATGTTTTATTAAGACAACAATGGCAAGTTGTTTTTACATACAGCGATCATTGTGATGTTGCGTTTTTAGGCCCAACATTAAATAGTTGCAAGAAATGGCTAACAAACCCAGCAATATAATATGAAAACAGTAAATAGTATTAGTGGTGGAAAAACCTCAGCGTATATAGCAGCGAATTACCCTGCTGATTATAATGTATTTTCTTTAATAACAACAAGAGATAAAAATTGCATGTTTCCCGACAAAAAATTAAGACAAATCGTTTCAGATAAGATAGGGAGAGAGTTTATCGGAACATTAGAGATGGATGATATAATACATACAATTTTAGAGTTGGAACAATTTATTGGTAAGGAAATAACTTGGATAAATAAAAAAGATTTTGAGGATATTATAATAAGACATAAAAAAAATGGTGAAACAAAACATTATGTTCCCAATGTAATGAGGAGAATTTGTACATCAGAATTGAAAATAACCCCAATGGCAGAATGGCTGATTAAAAATATAGGAGAAATTGCAGAAACAAGAATTGGGTTTAGAGCAAACGAAACTAAAAGAGCCGTAACAATGATGAAAAAATTAAATACAGATGGAGTTATGGAATCAAAAATTATTGTGGGAAAACATAAAAACGGAAACAATAAATGGAAATCATTTCCCTATCAAATACCAAAATTTCCACTAATAGAAGACAATATTTATAAAGATAAGATTGAGATATTTTGGCAAGATAAATCGGTTAGATTTGCGTATCTTAATAATTGTGTAGGTTGTTTTCATAGGAATCCAATATTATTAAAGCATATGAGTAACACCCACTCTAATAAATTTGATTGGTTTATTAATATGGAAAACAAAGCGATTGAAAGTTTTAATAAATCAGCATCTTGGAAAGCAGGACAAGGCCCTACATACCAACAAATTAAAGAGAGCTTTACACAAATGAATTTATTTGATGATGACTTTGATGAATGCGATAGTGGGTATTGTGGATTGTAATATGGCAATAACAATTAAAGAAGTAGAAGATTACGCAAAGTATTATTACTCAGTTAAGACAATATTAAAACAAACACCAATGACATTTGAAGAATGGCAAATAAGATAATAAATAAAATAAAAATATGATAAAAGGATTTGAAACGATTACAGCCGATTTAAGCAATGATGAGTTGGCTTTAGTACCTATTGTTATAAAAGGTTTAATAACGAAACAGGGCAAAGATAAGGCCATAACAGGGGCTAAAATATGCAAGGCATTAGATTTGGGAGGTGCAAGATTGAGAAAAATAATAAACCATATAAGAGTTAAGAATCTTTTACCAGCATTATGCTCAACATCAAGCGGCTATTTTGTAGCAACTAATATATATGAAATGCAAGATTATATTATTAGCTTAAAGCAAAGGATTAAGGCCCAGGTTGAGGTTTTAAACGCATTAGAGCAACAAACTATTATGTTTGGAGGAACAGGGCAAACAACATTATTTGAATAAATGAAAGGCAGAGATTTTAAAGGCATATGGATTCCCAAAGAGATTTGGTTAAACAAAGATTTAAAACTAATTGAAAAGATATTTTTAGTGGAGATTGATTCATTGGATAATGAGGTTGGATGTTTTGCATCAAATAAATACTTTGCTGAATTTTTTAATATCTCAAAAGGTAGATGCAGCCAGATCATAAGTAAATTGCAAGAAAAGGAATTGATATTAATAGTATTTGAAAGGGATGGAAAATTAATAGTAAGCCGTAAAATTAAGGTAGTTAATAAATTAAAGGGGGTGGTTAATAAATGCGTAAAAGGGTATTTAGAAAATGATAAAGATAATAATACAATAACTAATAATACAACTAATAAGAACACTAAGGGGGTGCGTTTTAAAAAACCATTAATTATTGAAATTGAAAAATATATTAATGAGCGAGGGAGTTTAATTAATGCTCAAAGATTTTATGATTATTATGAAAGCAATGGTTGGAAAGTTGGAAAGAACAAAATGAAGTGTTGGAAAGCGGCAGTTAGGAATTGGGAAAACATGAGAAAAGGAAAAGGACAAATGGAATCAAAAGTGATGCAAAGATTAAACAGTCACAACCAAGCTAAAGAATTATTAAAGAAAATGCAAGATGGAAATTAAACAAATAAATAAAAACGAATTGGAAAGCATGTGCATTGATATTATTACACAATCATATATTGATTTAGGACAAAAGGATAATGATGTTGAAAATAAAGTGATGTTGGCCAAAACATTAGCAAGAGATTTAATTAAT
>TARA_R110002051_G_scaffold183061_1_pt1 | contig 21225 bp, 19 predicted proteins | sample TARA_R110002051 | Tara Oceans TARA_R110002051 (sample SAMEA4397023) | marine metagenome | biome: Polar Biome; feature: [MES] marine water layer (ENVO:01000295) within the mesopelagic zone...; material: water (ENVO:00002006), including particulate matter (ENVO:01000060) such...
TGTGGTCGCGCACCGCAATGATGAACGGAAAGCCGAATTTTTCGGTATACTGCGTGTTCATCGCCACAAAGCCCGCACGCTCGTCGTCGGTCAGTGCATCAAGCCCAGCGCCCGCTTGCTCGGAGGTGCTTTGCGCGGTGAGCCGTTTGGCCGCGGCCAGTTTGCCCGCCAGATCAGGGTGGGCCAGCAGAACCCCCAAACGTTCCTCTTCGCTGGCAGAGCGAAACATGCGCGCCAAAGCATTGTGCAGTCCGACAGCCGTGTCATGCGCAGGACCTAATTCTAGCCCATGCGCGCGCTCGGCAATCCAGGGCGAGTGCTCAAAGATGCTGCCGTAAAGGTCGACAAAGCGCGATTGACCCATCTGGCTGGGCCGTTCAATACGCACATGCGGGTGTGCCTGCGCCCAATGGTCGGCAATCTGTTCACGGGTCGCGAACCACACCCCGTCATGGCTTTGGGCGTAGTCGATGAACTGCCGCAACGCCTCGGCGCGCCCGGGCCGTCCGATCAGGCGGCAATGCAGGCCGATAGACATCATCCGCCCGCCTTCGCGGTAAAGCGTATCAAAGCTGGCCTTGAGGTAGTCGAAAAACTGTGTGCCGGTGTTGAAACCCTGCGGTGTCGCGAACCGCATGTCATTGGCATCCAGCGTGTATGGCACGATCAATTGTGTCTCGCGGCCGAATTCCATCCAGTAAGGCACATCATCGGCGTAGGTATCCGCAACATAGACAAATTGGCCAGTTTGCGCGGCCAACCGCACCGTGTTTTCCGAGCAGCGCCCCGTATACCAGCCACGCGGCGGCTCCCCCACAACTTCGGTATGCAGGCGAATGGCCTCGAGCATGTCGGCACGTTCCACGTCTTCGGGGGCGTCTTTATACTCGATCCATTTCAACCCGTGGCTGGCAATTTCCCAGCCCGCAGTTTTCATCGCATGGACTTGTGCGGGGTTGCGCGCCAGGGCCGTTGCCACACCGTAGACGGTGACCGGCAAATGGCCCAGCAAGCGGTGCAACCGCCAAAACCCAGCACGTGCACCGTATTCATAGATGCTTTCCATGTTCCAATGACGCTGGTTGGGCCATGCAGCCGCACCAACGATTTCAGACAGGAATGCCTCTGATGCAGCATCGCCATGCAGGACGCAATTTTCGCCGCCTTCTTCGTAATTCACAACGATTTGCACAGCAATTTTGGCACCCTGCGGCCAATCGGCAGCCGGCGGGTTGGCACCGTGGCCATACATGTCACGCGGGTATCTGTTCATCGCTATCTCCGGTTGGCCCCACGATAGAGCACTAAAATCAAATTCTCTTTCAAAAAAAACACGAAACACCGTTAGAATTGCAGGCAATCTTTGTATTCGTGCTAAAATAGATACCTAGCGGGTTCGATCGGGGCGAAAATCGGCCAGTGCGGCCTGTGGTGTCCCCATGATCTCGGCGGCGGCAAGGTGGCCGATCAATGGTCCAAGCGTGATCCCCGAATGCATCACCGCCGCATAGACCCCGTCAACCCAGCCAACGCAAGGCAACCCGTCTGCAGGCACCGGACGCAGACCCAAATTTACCGCCGCGATCCGTAAATCAATTTGCGGCAAGCGCAGGCGCAACCGCATCAGCATATCGTGCGAAAAGTCGCGCGCATCACGGGCTCCCAAGCCGCCTCCACTGAAAATCTCGCCCATTACGATCCGCCCGTCGGGCGCCTGCCGGAAATGCACATCAGGCGACATGATGATGTGATCCACAACAGGGGCCACGGGAGCGGTATGCACGATCACGCCCGCTTGATTGTCCATTGGCACGGTCAGCAAATCGCCCGTGGCGGCACCCACGGCGATCACGATATGATCCGCTGACATGGGCCCATGCGAGGTTTGCACGGTGGTTGTGGTCGCAGCGGTCACCTTACAGCCGACCAGAACCACAGCGCCAGATGCGGCGATCAGCGCACGTGCGATCGCATCCCCGTCAGCGGCCCCTTCAACGCGGCCCAAGATGCACGCGGGTGGCGGATTGGCGACATTGGGTTCCAAGGCGGCAAAACCCGCCGCATCCAGCACCTCTGCCTCGTATCCACGCGCCGCGAGTGTCGCCACTTGGGTATCGAATGCAGCGCCTTCATCTTCCCACCACAGCGCCCCATTCCAGCGCACCGAAGGCAGCGACAGGTGTTGCGACAATACGCGAAAGTGGTCAATCGCCGCGCGCCGCAACCGGTAATAGGCGGGCGTTTCGGCAAAGCTTGCGTTGATCCAGCCGAACGACTTGGCCGACGCCCCTGCCCCGATTGCACCAGCATCCAAGACCGTGACCACAGCCCCTGCCGCCGCCAGATGATAAGCAGTCGAGGCCCCGACAATGCCCGCGCCCACAACAATTACCTTCATGTCAGCCCCTCGCGCCGCGTGTAAAATGAATACACATTGCGATAAAGCCGCATGTCAGCCCATGAATGCAATGCAAACTACGACTGTTTGCGCTAACAGCGCGACAGCAATGCGACGAATCACACAGGAGAGACTTTATGCGGGAATGGTGGCGCGATGCGGTGATCTATCAGATCTATCCACGGTCCTATCAGGATACGACAGGTAACGGCGTCGGTGATCTTGCGGGTATCACCAAGCGGTTGCCGCATATTGCCGATCTGGGCGCAGATTGCATTTGGCTATCGCCGATTTTCACCTCGCCGCAAAAAGACATGGGTTACGATGTGTCGAACTATATCGACATCGACCCGCTGTTTGGGACGCTTGCCGATTTTGACGTGATGATCGCGCGGGCGCACGCCTTGGGATTGAAGGTGATTACCGACCAAGTGTTGTCTCATACGTCGGACCAGCATCCGTGGTTTCAGGAAAGTCGTGTCAGCCGTGATAACCCGAAATCCGATTGGTATGTCTGGGCTGATCCATTGCCTGACGGAAGCCCCCCCACGAATTGGCATAGCCACTTTGGCGGGCCCGCGTGGGAATTTGATCCGCAGCGCGGCCAGTATTATCTGCACAACTTTCTAGGCTCGCAGCCTGATTTGAATTTTCACAATCCAGATGTTGTGGACGCAATTGTCGAAACCTGCCGGTTCTGGCTTGATCGGGGCTTGGACGGGTTTCGGCTTGATACTGTCAATTATTATTTCCACGATCAACAATTGCGGTCCAACCCCGCAGCGCAAGCCGCACCCCAAGTTATGGCGACCGATCTGTATGGGATGCAAAGCAACATTTACAACAAAACGCGCCCAGAAAATATCGGATTTTTGGAGCGTCTGCGTAAACTGACCGATCAATACACCGACATTATGATGGTCGGGGAAGTCGGCGAAATGGGCCGCAGGTCAATCGAGATTATGGGCGAATATACCCAAGGGACCGACCGGTTGCATATGGCATATAGCTTTGCAATGCTGGGCCCCGATTTCAACGCCGCGCATTTTCGCAATTGCATTGAGGGGTTCCAAAGTGGCGCGCCACATGGACATCCGAAATGGTCGTTCTCAAACCATGATGTGCCACGGCATGTGACCCGCTGGGCGCAGCATGCGATTAGTGAAGACGCCATCGCGCGGCAGGCCTGCGCAATGCTGATGGGGTTCGAAGGCACGATCGGCATCTACCAAGGCGAAGAATTGGGCCAGACCGAGACCGCGTTGGTGTTCGAGGAACTGACCGACCCACCTGCGATCCGCTATTGGCCCGCAGTCAAAGGCCGCGACGGGTGCCGCACCCCGATGGTCTGGGAAAAAGACGCCCCAAATGCGGGCTTTTCGACAGGCCAGCCGTGGTTACCCGTTAAACCTCCGCAAGCCTCAAAAGCGGTAGATCAGCAAGGTGCGGGCAGCGTGCTGGCGTTCTACAAAGATATGATCGCGTTTCGCAAAGTCACCCCCGCATTAAAGAGCGGGGCCACGGTATTTCATTCCCTGCCAGAGCCGATCCTGGCGTTCACGCGGCACGGCGACGCGCAGATTACTTGTGTCTACAACCTGTCCAAGACGCCCTGCACATTGACGCTGCAAGGCGAGGCCCACGTGACGGGTCATCATAACGCGACACTTGAAGGTGCGACGCTCAAACTGCCTGCTAACGGGTTTGTGTTTCTGACCCACGCGCAGGACATTGCGCTCTCCGTCTGACCCGTGTTTTGTTGTCGGCCGCGCACTGCCATAGGTGTCATTGAGCGGTCCCGTTTTGGTTTCACTTGGAATAAACCAATGGCAATGGCGTGCACGATGCGGGTTTGGACTTTGCCGTTGTCGCGCAGACTAAAGCGCCGCGTTTGCCGCCGCACGAATGGCCGCGAGGTTCACCCCGTAAGGTGCAGGGTCGGCAACCGATCCACCGCGAAACACCGCAGAGCCAGCGACAAGCACGTCAGCCCCTGCGCGTGCGACCAACGGTGCTGTTGTCGGATCAACGCCGCCATCGATCTCGATATGGATCGGACGGTCACCGATCATGGTGCGCAACGCGCGCACCTTGGCGGTCATGTCGATGAATTTCTGCCCGCCAAAACCGGGGTTCACCGTCATCACGCAAACGAGATCGACCATATCCATCAAATCGGCGATCGCACTGGCAGGCGTTCCCGGGTTCAGGGCCACACCCGCCTTGCAACCCAGACTGCGAATATTTTGCAAGGTGCGATGAATATGCGGACCGCCTTCGACGTGGGCGGTGATGATGTCGGCCCCCGCGGCAGCAAACCCTTCAAGATAGGCATCCACCGGCGAGATCATCAAATGCACATCCATGACGGTTTTAATATGCGGACGTATCGCGCGACAGGTCTGCGCACCAAAGGTGATCGCGGGGACAAAATGCCCGTCCATGACATCAACGTGAATCCAGTCAGCGCCTTGTGCCTCCACGGCGCTGATTTCTGCGCCAAAGTTTGCGAAATCGGCAGCAAGAATGGACGGTGCGATTTTGATGGAACGGTCGAAAGTCATGGTATTAGTCCTTAATCAGCGGGATTCTGCACGGGTTTAGCGCCTTGCGCCGCTTTCGTCACCCGCCCATTCACAATAGTTGCAGCGCGCAGCGAAAACCTGTGCTATTTTGACATTATGACCAATATTACACTGCAATATCGGGACCTGTTGCGCGGTGGAACTGCCGTGCATGTCACCCGTGCCCTTGTGACGCCAAAGCGTCCAGCGGCATTGCATACCCAAGATTTTTACCAATTATTCTGGGTGCAAAATGGCACTATCCGGCACCACAGACCTGACGGGGTGGCCACGTTGTCGGAGGGGACGGTTGTTTTCGTGCGCCCTGATGACCACCATGCGCTGCAAGGGCGTGGTGACCAAGCGCTTGTGGTGTCGCTAACGTTGCATCCCAGTTTGATTGACGCGCTTGGCAAGCGGCACAAATCCCTACCGGGGCAGCTATTTTGGGCCGAAACCGCGCAGGTCCTGCATCTGGATACCAAGGCGCTGATCGCGCTAAATCAAGCCACAATGCGGCTGGAACGCACCCCCCTTGACAGATTTTCCGTCGAGGCGTTTTTACTGCCGCTGTGCGCGGATTTACTTAGGCCTGAAATCGCGGCCACCGCACCTGAATGGCTGACCCATGCCGTCGCGACCGCAGCCACCCCTGCGGTTTTTCGCATGGGCGCCGCGGGATTTGTGGCACAAACTGGCCAGACCCACCCGCATGTCAGCCGCACAATGAAGCGTGTGATGGGCATGAGCCCGTCGGATTTTATTAACCAGCAACGCATGACATATGCGGTGCGCCAACTCACCGGAACGTCGGAATCCCTTGCAGACATCGCTGCCGATTGCGGGATTCCGAACCTGTCGCATTTCCACAAACTATTCCGCACCGCCCACGGCATGACCCCGCATCAATATAGACGCAAATACCAACGTGACGTCGTGCAGCCCGAATAATATTGACCAACTGGTCAAACCTTGCCAAGACAATCCTATCATGACACGCTTCCCGCCAGTGGAGGAGACCGCCTTGCAGACCACAAAAACCGAAACCATCCGGCCCGCGCAATTGCCTCAGATCCTTGAAGCGCGCAACGCGGTGATGCCGCTTGACCTTGACTGGGTGGCCTCCGCGCAGGCCAATACCTCGGCCATCGAGCGCCGCGCCGCATCCTTGCCCGGACGGCGCAGCGTCAAGAAAGACTATCAAGCCGCATGGCTGTGCAAGGCGATCAGCCTGATGGACCTGACCACGCTTTCGGGTGACGACAGCGAAGGCCGTGTGCGCCGCCTGTGTGCCAAAGCCCGCCAACCTGTCGCCCAAGACATCCTTGAGAAACTGGGGATGGAGGGTCTGACCACAGGCGCGGTTTGTGTCTATCACGACATGGTTGAAACGGCGGTTGACGCATTGCGCGGCACGTCCATCCCTGTGGCCGCCGTCTCGACCGGCTTCCCCGCTGGCCTGTCGCCCTTCCACCTGCGTATTCAGGAAATCCGCGAAAGCGTCGCTGCGGGGGCCTCCGAGATCGACATTGTTATTTCGCGCCGCCACGCGCTGACTGGCAATTGGCAGGCACTTTACGACGAGATGGTGGAAATGCGCGAAGCCTGCGGCGAGGCCCATGTCAAAGCGATCCTTGCCACTGGCGAGTTGGGCACGCTGCGCAATGTGGCGCGCGCAAGCCTTGTGTGCATGATGGCGGGTGCTGATTTCATCAAAACCTCCACGGGCAAAGAGCCTGTGAACGCCACCCTGCCTGTGACCCTGACCATGATCCGTGCGATCCGCGACTACCAAGACCGCACCGGATACAAGGTCGGCTACAAGCCCGCAGGCGGTATCAGCAAGGCCAAAGATGCCTTGGTTTATCTGGCGATGATCAAGGATGAACTGGGAGATCGCTGGCTACAACCCGATTTATTCCGATTTGGCGCGTCGTCATTGCTGGGCGATATCGAGCGGCAACTCGAACACCATGTCACAGGCGCATATTCTGCCCAGTGGCGGCACGCGATTGGATAGGGTGGTAAAGATGAGTATTTTGAAAAAAGCGAGACAGGGGTTTGCGCTATGACCATCAAGGAAATTTTCGAGACGATGGACTATGGCCCTGCCCCCGAAAGCAGCAAGGAAGCACTGGCTTGGATTGCTGATCGCGGTGGTATTGCTGGCCACTATATCAACGGTAAATTCGGCATCCTGCGCGACGACTTCGCCACGACGAACCCCGCAACGGGCATCAAATTGGCAGGTGTCACCAAAGGCACCGCCGATGAAGTGGCTTTGGCTGTTAAAGCAGCCCGCAAAGCGCAGACCGCATGGGCCAAAGACAGTCACGCCCGCGCCCGTGTCCTTTATGCCATTGCCAGATTGATGCAGAAGCACAGCCGCCTTTTGGCCGTGATGGAAACACTCGACAACGGTAAACCGATCAGAGAGTCCCGCGACATCGACGTCCCCCTCGCGATCCGCCATTTCTATTACCACGCCGGCATGGCGCAGCTAATGGACGAGGAACTGCCTGACCGCGCGCCACTGGGTGTTTGCGGCCAGATCATCCCTTGGAATTTTCCGCTGTTGATGCTCGCTTGGAAAATCGCGCCCGCGTTGGCGATGGGCAATACCGTGGTGCTAAAGCCCGCCGAATTTACGCCCATGACCGCAATGGTGTTCGCCGAGATTTGTGACCAAGCCGGCGTGCCTGCGGGGGTCGTGAACATCATTACAGGCGACGGCGAAACGGGCGCGGCACTGGTCGCATCAGACGTCGATAAAATCGCGTTCACCGGATCCACGGAAGTGGGCCGGATCATCCGCAAAGCCACCGCAGGATCAGGCAAGGCACTATCCTTGGAATTGGGCGGAAAATCCCCCTATATTGTCTTTGACGACGCCGATATCGACAGCGCAGTCGAGGGTCTGGTTGATGCGATCTGGTTCAACCAAGGTCAAGTCTGTTGTGCGGGCTCGCGGCTTTTGGTGCAAGAGGGGATCGCCGACAGGTTCTACAGCAAGCTCAAGGCGCGCATGAGCGGCCTTCGCATCGGCGACCCGCTTGATAAATCCATCGATGTTGGCGCCATCGTGGACCCGTCGCAGCGCGACATGATCGCCAAACTGGTCACGGACAATACCGAAGGCGAAACATTCCAAACCACAGCCCCCGAAGGCTGTTTCTACCCGCCAACCCTGATCACGGGGCTGCACGCCGCATCGCATCTGATGCAAACCGAAATCTTCGGCCCAGTGCTCGTATCCACCACCTTCCGTACGCCGTCCGAAGCCGTGGAAATCGCAAATAACACGCGCTACGGGCTTGCGGCATCTGTCTGGTCCGAAAACATCAATCTGGCGCTTGATATCGCGCCAAAGTTGGCCGCGGGCATCGTCTGGGTTAATGGCACCAATATGATGGACGCGGCAGCCGGTTTTGGCGGCGTGCGAGAGAGCGGCTTTGGGCGCGAGGGCGGTTGGGAAGGTTTGGCGGGTTACACCAAACTGAAGGTGACAGGAAAACCGCGTCGTTCAGCGGTACCGCACACAGGCAAAGATGACGCAGCGAGCGCCCTTGACCGCACCGCGAAACTTTATATCGGCGGCAAACAGGCCCGCCCTGATAGCGGCTATTCCACGGCGATCTTTGGTCCAAAAGGCGCGTTATTAGGCCACGTCTCCGCAGGCTCGCGCAAAGACATCCGCAACGCCGTCGAGGCGATGAATGCTGCCAAAGGCTGGTCCAAATCCACAGGTCACCTGCGTGCGCAAATTCTCTACTACATCGCAGAAAACCTCTCGGCGCGGTCCGACGAATTCGCAGATAGGATCACTGCGCTCACCGGAAAATCGGGTAAAATCGAAGTCCAGGACAGCATCAAAGCACTCTTCACCTATGCCGCATGGGCCGACAAATACGATGGCCAAGTGCACGGGGTGCCGATCCGCGGTGTGGCCCTTGCGATGAAAGAACCGGTGGGAAATATCGGCATCCTGTGCGGTGACGCGCCCCTGTTGGATGTCATCACGCCGATGGCCGCCGCTATCGCCATGGGCAACCGCACAACGCTGATCCCGTCTCCCGCATACCCGCTTGCGGCAACCGACCTTATTCAGGTCCTAGAGACCTCGGATGTGCCCGCAGGTGTCGTGAATATCGTCACGGGCAAACACGCGGACGTCGTGAAAACGCTTGCTGACCACTACGATCTCGACAGCCTTTGGAACCTTGCCGACACCGCGCTGAATGCGCAAATCGAGGCTGCCTCTACAGGCAACCTTAAACGGACTTGGGCGCCACTTGGCACATCTAGCGCGCGCGACTACCTAGCCGCTGCAACCGAAGTGAAAAACATCTGGATCCCCTACGGCGAGTAAGGGGTCCAGCGCTTTTGTCCAAAATACCACTGCGCGCAATGTTTGCTACTTCTTGCGCCAAGTCCCAAGCCAGCGGCTGATACGGCCTCTTTTCTCGGAAATTTCTGCGCTGGCCTCGTCATAACGATGCTCGGCGCTGTCCATCAGCGGATCGACCGTGCGTTCGCGAAACTGCCGCCACATGGCGCGCAGAAACACGATGCCAACCATCAAAAAGCCAAAGAAGAAAATACTGAACCACGGGATAATGCGCACATCCGGGCCGTCCACCAAACGCACGGCAATCGCATTGGGATAGATCGACGCCCACCGCACACGCCAGCCATAGTGGGTAATCACAGCCCAGCTGTCGCCACGTGCCGCACTCGCGGCTTCGGCCTGTAAATCAGAGCTATCAAATTTGAAATATGGTGGCCAAATCCAGCCGGTATCCTCGTTGCGGTATACCATTACCTCTGTGCTATCGCGCGGCACAAAACCTAAAAGCCACGTCTTTTTCTTATCGGTATTGATCAGCCGCAAATCGCGGGTTGGTTGCTCGACGGTGCCGCTGTCGGCTTGCGCATAAAATATGCGATTATAGCCACTGAAATCGGTGCGGATAATCTCGGTCGAGGTGATCTTTACGATGTCATGTTGTGGCAGCACATAGTGCAAAAACAGCCCTACGACTACAAAAACCACAACACGGAAAATAACTTTGATACGGCGCATGTCTGACCTCAATTCGCGTTTGTGTAATAGACAATGGCGATAACCACCACCGTTGGAACAATATAGACCAAACCAATCAGCTTGGGGCGGAACGATGTGTTATAGGCTTTGATCCCTTCGGCCACATAGGTATCCCGCGCCGCCATATCGGTGCTGGCGGGATTATCCTCGGCCCAAGCGTCTTCCAGCTTTTCGCGGCGCACAGAGCGCGAGTAGACCGAGATCGAAAGATATACCACGCTAAGAGCCAGAAACCCAAACAGCAGCAGTCTGATAAAACTCATTTCTTTCTCCTTCGCACAGCGCCCCAAGGGCCGACAGCATCTATCATATCACGCTTGGGCGGCTTTGGCTCTTGCAGTGGTGCATCATGGCCAAACAAGGCCTCGCGCGTGCCTGCCTTGTCCACCTGATACTCGCGATCCAGAAAGTCCACGACATAGGCACGTTTTTCGTCCGGCCACGTGGCGTAGGCTGCGTAAAACGCCTCTTTATGGCAAATAAACAACTGACGCACATCCAACGGGCACAACTGTGCCAGCAACATATTCACCAAATCTGCGTCGGCATGGTCGCGTGCCCGCAAGGTATAGAAATACGCGTCATGATCCGATGTGATCCGCGGCCAAGGCCCGTCTTCTTCTGCCCAGCGCGCAAGGGCTGCCATACCCTGCCAAGCCTCGGGTAATTTTGCGGCATAGCGTCGCCCCAACAAACGCAAATCCCGCCGCGTGGCACCGGCCAAATCTTCGCCCATTTCAGCAGCCACCGAGGCCACCACAAAATCCATCTTTTGATGCAAAATCGCCCCTGCGTCCAAACCGCGTGCCTCGACAATCGGCTCGACCAGATCGTTCAGCTTCAAAAACTTTGCAATCGCGCCACGATCATCAAAGGTAAACACATGCTCGATCGGCAACCTGCCCAAATCCGTGTCAGTGGCCGCAATCACCGCCGGGTGTTGCACACCGCGAAACACATACATGCCGCCAAAATGCGAGGTCCAGAAATTCTCCTGTGAAAACGCCATCTTCTCCAATTGGATCGGGTTGCGGGTCACATCCCCTGTCTCTTTCGCCAACCCGATCATCTGCCCGATCAGCACATCATCAAACCACGCGCCGTCTTGGGACTTGAACTGATCAATCATAGCACCCAGTTTTTTACCCGTGGCCAACGTCCCCGACGTCGTATCCGCCTCAATCGTGATCCTGCGAATATCAAACAGCTTGGCCGCCGATCCAACACTATAGACTGAATTGACCAACTCGCCCGCCACAGCGTCGCGGGTGGTCAGCGCAAACAGTTGCGCACGGTTACGCGCGATAAACTGCTTTAAAATCCCACGGCTGGTCGAGAACTTTGCATTGAGCAAAGGCGCGGTTCCCTGCTCGGTCGTCAGCAAAATAAACTGACGGTTCACGCCTTTATGGTTCAGGTATAACTCATCCTCAAGCTCCGCGCCCACCTCCGGCGAATAGCCGGAAATATCAATATGAAACTCGGTCAATTCCGTTTTCTTGCCCGTCAACGACATCAGCGCACGATTATATCGGTCGACCAAAACGGGACTATCCACCCTGATAAGATTGCCAAACATCATGCCTTTTTCGATCAATCTATGCATCAGATTACCATATCGCCTTCACCCATCCGCGCGGCAAATTCGCCACCGAAAGCACCATAATCGGAGCCCAAATCAGCCCTGCGATCAACCCAAGCTTGCCATAAAATACGACATTCGCCACCATGCCGAAATCCGCAAGTTGCGCCCAGGTTATGCCCTGCCAGACGTACAGCACCACAAAGAACCCCGCACTGATTGCGAACAAAATTACTGTCGATAAAAACGTAATTAACAACAGCGGCTTGACCCCCTCGGGCATGACCATCGACAACAGCTTTGGCACCAACCACGCAAGCATCGCCAAGGACGCCGCGGGGAGAAGTAAACTGTCGGAAATGAGGGTCACCCCTTCCCCTCCAGATACCGCCGCTTCGCCTCTTCCTGCCGGCCAAAGTCGCGGACCATCTGGTCAATCGCCACCTCATCGGACTTATCGGCATAGCGGAATTCGCTGTCGGCATAGCGGTTGATTTCTTGGATCACCATCTCGGTCGTGATCGGCTGGCGCAACTCCTCAATCATCCCCTTTTTGGTATCATAATCCTTGAACATGAACAGGTCCGGCTCTTCCATCCATTCGTCAGGCAGTTCGAAATCCATCGCACGGACCTTCACCGCATCAGTGATATTTTTGATCGCGCGTCCGGTAAAGCGCTCGTCGGCCTCTTGAATAGCCTTCAAATAGGTCCCCATCTTGGCAATCGTATCCAGATTGCCGGTCTGGTCCTGCACACGGTCAAAGACGCGCGCGAGCCCCTCTTCGTGCGGCTTCGAGTGCCCTGCAAAACTGGCCGCAACCGCCTTTTTAATCTCCTGCGCGGAAAACACATCATGTGCGCCCACGGGTATCTTGTGGTTCTCACCCATCAGCAGATACAAAATATCAATGTAATCATCCCGCGTTTGCGGCCCATCAACCAAGAACCGCGCGCCCGCCCTTTGGCGCAAGGCATCGTCGACATTTTCAGGATAATTCGAGAACATACCAAACGTGCAATTGCCGCGCACAACCGTATTCGCGCCCGCGAAACTCTCCATTAAAACAGCAGTAATCTCCAACTGACCCGTGCTTGATTGCCTATCGCCGCGCTTACCCGCCAGCTGGTCGATATCGTCAATCGTGCCAAATCCGATCACGCTCGGGTCCAGAATATTATTGATAAACGCCTTCGCATTCTGCCCCGATTTGCCCTGATAACTATCAATATTATCGGTGCTCAAGTTCTGATACTTAAACGGATATCCCGCCGTCTGGCAGTAATCATTCACCAGCCCCGCCATCATCTGGATCAGCGTTGTTTTCCCTGTGCCGGGCTTGCCATCCCCCATAAATGTAAAGATAAATCCGCCTAGTTCGGCAAACGGGTTCAGCCGGCGCTCAAAGTCATAGGCCATGACCATCTTGGCCAGTTTCATCGATTGATACTTGGCAATGTGGTTGCCCACGACCTCGTTTGGTTTTTTGAATGTCATGGTCAGCGCAGAGGATTTACCTTTGGTTGCAGGGCTAAACCCGCGCACCGCAAAATCATCTGCCTCGACCCGCCATGCCGCCTGCACAAATGGCTCTAGCCGCGGCGCCGTGCTCGCACGCGCCGCCACCTTGTCCATCAACGCTTCCGCAAACGCCAAAACAACAGCCACAACTTTATGCTCATCGGTCCCTAATGCGGCAATATCGCGGTCCAATTCCCACAGCGCGCCGTGCAAGGCCAATTGCCCGTTATCAAGCAAAACCTCTGCGACTTCGCCTATTTCCACCGTTTGCTCGGATGCATGAGACCCCAGCAAAAACGCCACAGCAGACCCAAACACATATAGCGTGACCAATGCTTCTGCCGTCAGCAATTCGGAAAATTCCGCGCGGTTGGCCTCTGCCAAACCACCCTCCAAATTCGCCCGCTTCAAATCCTTAAGCGGCGTGCGCGCGGCAAACTGATCCGCCACCGCAAGCGCAATCGCAATCGCGCGGCGCAACCCCTGCAACACATGGGCCTGCAAAGGTGACGGCAATCCATCCCCGCCAATCGCCTCGACACGTGCCGACAACTGTATCCCCTCTTTGCGCACAACCCGGCGCGTGGAAAGTCCGGGCGTCGTTGACCGGAACCGCCGCGTTGTGCCAATGCCAGACGATTTCTCCGGCATAGGTGCTGCCGCTCCCGTGGCTATGCGCGGGCTATGATCAAACCCGTCCAGCAGCCCCAAGGCCGCTGCATAATGACTGCGAATATCTTCTTCGCGCAGCTCCATCTGATCACTCGTCTCGCTCATTTCAATTCCTCTTTGGTTTCAAAATATCCCCGCCGGAGGCAAGACATCTTACTTATAACTCAACACGCGGCCATGATCAGACACCACAAATTTGCGCACATCACGAAACCCTGCCGGGTTCCGCTCGGCCAATGCCTGATAGGGGCGTTCGGGCATAATCAACGACCGCTGCATCCGCGTGGCCCCCATATCAGGCCCGCCAGTGCTAAACGGATCCAACGCGAAAATCTGCCGCTCGACACTGCCGAACCAGCCCGATTTTACATGCTCGACGCGGTCCGAAGCCAATTCCTCTTCGGTCCACACCATCGCCCAATCGTCCCCAACAGGGCTATTGGCTGCCTCCAGCACTTCGCGCAGCGGCCCGGTTTGCAGGGTGAATGCGCTCGAATACATTGGACCAATATGAAAACGGCGCAGCCGCGTGGGATGCAGACCGTCAAAATCCTCGTCAAAGCCTTTGGCAATCGTCAGCAACTTCAACCCACCCAAGGATTGCGCCATCAAATGTGCCTGCGCTTCGGGCCAGCGGCGCTCGTCTTTCGGCAGACCGACCTTGCCGGTATCCTCCACATCCATGATGTAAATCACCGGCAGATTGACCTGACTGTCATAAATCGCCCAATGCACCTGAAAATGCCGACGATCATCGTCGTTCTTGATCCAAACGGCGGATGGATCATTGCGTGCCCAAAACATGCCGCCCTTGGAAAGCTCTTCGTAGTATAACCGCTGCGATAGCGCATATTGCAACTTCGTCGGGATCTCCTGTTCGCCCACAATCGTGCGCACCATCTGATCCTTCAACGCATCCACAGACGGCATCGACGTCAAATGCCGCTCCGCCTGAAGCGCATCATTCGCCATCTCCAACAGCTCTTGGTAAACAGGAAAGCCGCTTTCAACACGGTCAAACGTCAACTGCCCCGCATGCGCATAACGGCCCGAGAAATGATACTTATGCGACAGCGCCCGAAACGTGTGGTTCAGTGCCAAAAGATAGCGCGCCAAGACATCAATGTCGCGCCGTCCTAACCGGCCCTCGGCCTCCATCGTCGCGGCCACGCGTGTCATATGCTGCGTGATACGCTCGAATTTGCCGAAATAGCGCCGCGTGATGCGGGTATCTTCGAGCTTGAAGTGGTCGAGGCTAGGAGCGTCAATCATGGAAACGTCCTTTTCGACTATCAAACCAGCCTGTGCCCGCACGCAAGACTATAGCCATCACCAGCATGAAGCCGCCGATCACGACCTCGAAAGGTAGTCCAACAATCATTGACAGCAGATCCGCACCCCAAAGGCCCGCAATCAGTGTTACAAATCCGATCATGACGTAAAGAATACGACTCACTTTGACCCTACTCAGCCCCATACTGATTGCTATCGTGCTTCTCCACGATCTTCTGGAACCTACGCACAAACCGCTCGTCGGCCTTGGCTTTCTGCTCCAGAACTTCACGGGCGAACACCATGTGATCCTCGTGCGCTTCCAACATATCAGCCATACGGGCGTTCGTGGCCGACCCAATCGCGGCCATTGCTGTCTGCGCCTCTTGGTCGGTTTTTACGCCAATCTCGTTGATCTTATGGGCCACGTCCTGCTGCTGCGCAGTCTTCAGCGACTTTGACAAAGCATCATACAAAACAACACGTTGCTTGGTATCTGTCTCAAGTTTGTTAATCAGCACCATCTGCGTCGCCGCTTGGTTTTGCAAACTATCAACCCAAGTCTTGCCCTTCTCAATGTAGCGCTCAAGCGTCTGGGATTTGGCAAGCTTGACCTGCTCCATCTGCACCATCTCGTTATACTGCGTGTTCAGCGCGGCCAACTCGGATTCCAGCTTAGTGCGCTTGGCAGCGTCCTGCTCCACAGAAATCTTGCCCTCAAGCGTGATAATCTTGGGATCAAGCGCCAGAATACGCGCGCGCACCGTTTCCAGCTCGCCCACTGTCATCTCACGCTCGTCTAGCGTGCCGGTCAGGTTGGTCTCGACCTTGGACTTCTGCTCGTTCAGCGTGGCCAACTGGCCCTGCAACAACTTGGTGATCACATCGGATTTGGAAATCAAATCCTGCAACTTGTCATCGACAGAGGCGCTGCGCATCCGCTCTTCGCGCATGCTGTCGGACTTGCCACCTGAAAACCACCCGACAATGCTTTCCATCGTAGTCTTGGACCGCATCTCGTCAAAATCCTTGGAAAACGCCGCCGTCACATCGTCCAGCCCCATAATCAGCTCGGCGATGTTGGCGTTCATCAACTCGGTATGCGCGTGCACGTCATCAAGCGTTGCATTTTCAATATCGACAGAAATATCAGTGCCCGCGGCCATTTTCTGACGCGCCGTCTCAATCCGCGACGTTAGTTCTGAAATCTTGGACTGCGCCTCGGCAACCTGTGCTTGGCTGTCCTGAATTTGTGTCTCGAAATTGGCCATTTGCGGGAGTCCCTCATTAATGTTATACGTTGTTACATAGACATGCGCAGACGGTATATCAATTCCCTCTGCACTACTTTGCTGCAATCATGCGCAAAAAACGCGACAGGTAAATGGCATTGATACGAAAAGACCCGCTCCAATCTGGGCGGGTCTTTGAAATGTTTTACAGTGGAACGTTTGATGCAATCTCTGGCAGATTGGGGTCAACCGCGTCGTAATCGGGTGGCCTGTCGTTGGCCAGCGCCTCTTCACCGTAAATGTCATCCGGATCGATCTGCTTTGCGGGCAATTCGACACCGCGCATATAGTTCTCCGGATCCACGCGCTGCGATTCCGCCTCGTCACGCACCAATACTTTCGTGCCGATCGGGATTTCTTCAAAAAGCTGAATGATGTCTTGATTGAACATCCGAATGCAACCGGCGCTACCAGAGTTGCCGATAGAGCCCAGATCGTTGGTCCCGTGAATACGATAATATGTGTCACGGCCATTGCGGAACAGATATAGCGCGCGCGACCCAAGCGGGCTACGCAATCCACCCGGAATACCGCGGCGGAAAGGTTCGTAAATTTCAGGCTCCGTGCGGATCATATTGGCGGTGGGCGTCCATCCGGGCCACTTGCGCTTCATCTGGATAATGCCCGTACCCGAAAAGCTTTTACCCGCACGCCCAACCCCGACAGGATAACGCACTGCGGTGCCGTCATCTTTGACGTGATACAAAAACTTAGCATACGGATCTACATCGATCGAGTTTGGCGGCGCTTCACCCATATAGACGCCCGACATGCGGCGATTCACTCCCCGGGTTAATTCGCGTGGAATCCCCGGAAGGTTATAGCCTGCATCGAATACCGGCTCATAGCCCTCCAAAAAGGGCAGAACGTGCGGAATTTCAGGATTGGACTCGGGCAGCGTGGTCGCACAGGCCGCCGTTGTGCCAAGCATCAGCGCACCAAACGCGCGTCGCGAATAAGTTGTCGTGATAGTCATCAGGGGTAACCGCTCCTTTTCAATCGCTTGACTTTGCATATCAGGCGTGGAGCAAGATGCAAATTCCACCGTCCACCGATCACGGGATTTTATGCGGGGGCGTGGCATCCACGCCCCCACTTATTTGTGATCATGACACAATATTGTGGGTCGGACCAAACGGATACTTGGTAATGTTATCGTGGCCGTCGTTGGTGATGAACAAGATATCATGCTCGCGGTAGCCCCCAGCACCAGATGTGCCCTCGGGAATCGTTAACATCGGCTCCATTGAAATCACCATGCCTTCCTCTAGCACCGTATCGACGTCTTCGCGTAATTCCAGCCCGGCCTCGCGCCCGTAGTAATGCGACAGCACCCCGAACGAATGGCCGTACCCGAACGTGCGGTATTGCAACAGTTGCCGCTCTTCAAAGAACGTATTGATCTTGGCGGTTACCTCCGCACATGTAGCGCCCGGCACCAGCAGGCTCATGCCATATTCATGGGCGGCGACATTTGCCTCCCAGATTTTAAGGGACGCGGGATCAACCTCTTCTACAAACATCGTGCGTTCCAGCGCCGTGTAATAGCCGCTGATCATCGGAAACGTATTCAGCGACAAGATATCGCCGCGCTGCAAAACGCGGCTTGTCACAGGATTATGCGCCCCGTCGGTGTTGATCCCGGATTGGAACCAGACCCATGTGTCGCGGTATTCAGCGTCGGGAAAGCGTTTGGCTATCTCCAGTTCCATCGCATCGCGCCCCGCCATCGCGACATCAATCTCTCGCACACCGGCACGGGCCGCATCATGGATCGCATACCCACCCACATCCGCCACCGCCGCACCATGACGGATCAAATCCAGCTCGGCGGAGCTTTTCTTCATGCGCTGCACCATCGTCGCAGGCGCAATATCAACCACCTTTGTAGGGGTCAAAAACGACTGCAGCTTCTGGCTTTGCACCAATGTCAGGTGATCGCCTTCCATGCCAATCACCGCGCCGCTGCCCGTCACTGACAGAATCGCGCGCCAGTAATTGTCACGCTCCCAATCGGTATAGGTGATGTTATCGCCAAAACACCGGCGCCACGGCTGGGCCGCATCAATGCCGGCGGAAATCGTAACGCTATCCGTGGGTGTCACTACAAGCGCATAGGGCCGCCCAAACGCGCAATAAAGAAATCCTGAATAATACGCGATATTGTGCATCGAGGTGAAGACAACTGATGCGACGCCTTTGTCAGCCATAATCTGGCGCAGACCGCCAAGCCGCGCCTCGTATTCGGCGGGCGCAAATGGCAGGACTTCAGCGCCTTGGTGGAAACGGTAAAACTGTGGACGGGTATTCATATTTCAGACCTCACATCGTGGGGGTCTGATGTGCAGACCCCGAAAGGTCCCGGCGTTCAGGACGACGGCATTTTTTGCCAAGCGGTAAGGTCTACCTGCGACGACGCCATCGTCGCTTGCTCATCCGCAGCATTAGGACCATTTCACGACCCAATCAAGCATTTCCACACCTTGGGGGTGACAGGGCGGTATTGAGGGTGCACCCTACCCACAGCCCCGCAGCAAAAACGAGACGCCCATGTCGGTTCTTCGGAAATTTATCGATTACTTCAAACGCATTCCGCAGCCCGAAACGCCTGCCGAATTGCCGGACGGAAAATTGCGCCTGCACCTGTTGTGTGGTACATTCGACAGCGCGGACGCCGCGTTGACCTATTGCTTTCAGACCGACGGGGATACACCCGAGCAAATCACCATCGATCAACCCGGCGCATATATCGACACCAGCTTTGTCGAGGTTGTGTTTCGCAACATCGAACCGCGTCTTCTAGAGTTCTTGTCGGCCGCCGAAACCGGTCGCACCATAGCCAGAATGAACGGGGCAAATACACTGGTCATCATCACCGAAAACGCGTTTGGCGGATTTCCCTATGTGCTGACCCATTCAGAACAGCTTTATTATCTGGGGCCATATATTGTTGATGTTTAGCCAAATATTGCGCACCACGGATGCGTAACCTGATCACAGATGTCGCCGGGCTTCGGGTCGGGAACGCCCATGACGCGGCACGAAAATCGGGGGTTACCGTGTTGACCGCAGACGCACCTTTCACCTGCGGCGTGCATGTGATGGGTGGCGCGCCAGGCACGCGTGAAACAGACCTGCTTGCCCCCGATAAAACCGTTGAAGCCGTCGATGCGCTGGTGCTGGCGGGCGGCAGTGCGTTCGGGCTTGATGCGGCCTCGGGTGTCACCGATGCGCTGCGCGCCGACGGGCGCGGGTTTGCCGTGGGTGCAGTAACCGTGCCGATTGTGCCTGCCGCAATCCTGTTTGATCTGCTCAACGGTGGCGATAAAAACTGGACCCAAAATCCCTATAACGCGCTGGGGCGAGACGCCTTTTCCAACGCATCGAAGAGTTTTGAAATCGGCACGGCGGGCGCGGGGTTTGGCGCCACGACCGCAAATTTGAAAGGCGGGCTCGGATCCGCATCTGTGACGTTGCCAAACGGCGTGATCATCGGCGCATTGGTGGCGGTCAACGCGCTGGGTTCTGCGACCGTCGGCGACGGGCCGCATTTTTGGGCCGCGCCCTTTGAGCAAAACGGCGAGTTCGGCAACCTTGGCCCGTCGCCCACATACCCGCAAGGTCGCCCCGCCACCAAAGGCCACACGCGCAATACCACCATCGGGATCGTGGCAACCAACGCGCGCCTGACCCAAGCACAATGCACGCGACTGGCCACTGCGGCCCACGACGGTTTTGCCCGCGCACTGGTGCCAAGCCATACACCGATGGATGGTGATTTGATCTTTGCTGCCAGTTTTGGCAATATAATCTGCGATGATTTGATCTACCTCGGCCACGCTGCCGCGACCTGCATGGCGCGGGCGATTGCGCGGGGCATCTTTGAAGCCCGCTCAACCCCTTTTGATGACCCGCCGTGCTATGCGCGCAATTTCAGCTAAACAATGCGCGGTTTATCGCGCTATCAGGATCGGCCAAAGATTCGATCACATTGAAATGATGCGCCCCCGCCGCCTGCACCAGATCACAGCGCCATAGCTTTGCAAGCGCGGTGGCCTGTTCGACGAAAACAGGGCGCTCATCGGCCCCGACCCAAACCGTCACGGGCACTTGTGGCGGGGCCATATGTAGAGGGCTTTCAGCGCGGGCGCGGGCCTGATCAAGACCTAATTGTGCATTCATGCGCGTTTGCAACAACGGCTCCAGATCGGCCACAGGCGAGATCGGCATCACCCGCCCCAACCGCCCGCCCCAGTCTTGCCCTGCAAGCCGTGCCACCAATTGCCCACCCGCCGAATGACCCGCAAACCGCAGCGGCCCCGCGACACGTGCCGCTGCAAACTGCGCCGCTCGGGTGATTTGCGCAGTGATCTCAGAAATCTGCACCTGCGGGCACAGATCATACGACGGCATCGCCACCGCGTAGCCCCGTGCCACAGCCCCTGCCGCCAAATGCGACCAGAACGATTTATCAAAGGCCAGCCAATAGCCGCCGTGCACAAACATCAACAGGCCATGGGGCGCACCCGACGGGTAAAAAATATCCATCACCTGCCGTGGACTATCCCCATAGGGGACATCGAGATTACAATGCGCCACCGTGCGAAATGCGGCGGCCTCACCTGCCCATTTATCAGGATACGCGTCGCCATCCGCGATATATGCCCCGTTCGCAAACCGATCATCCATGTCCATTTTCGCGTGCTCCCCACCCTTTGCCCTTTACCAAGCCTACCCAGACGGGTCAGATAGTGCCAACACATAGGAGACGACACATGCTCGATGCACACACAAACCTGAAGTCCATGCTCAAGAACCCT
>TARA_R110002051_G_scaffold324519_3_pt1 | contig 21198 bp, 17 predicted proteins | sample TARA_R110002051 | Tara Oceans TARA_R110002051 (sample SAMEA4397023) | marine metagenome | biome: Polar Biome; feature: [MES] marine water layer (ENVO:01000295) within the mesopelagic zone...; material: water (ENVO:00002006), including particulate matter (ENVO:01000060) such...
GGACTGGAGCACAATTGCGCTGGCGGTCATCTCGGCTTCGGCAGGCATTTGGTTCGTCTCGGTGGGATTGGTCGGCTTCTTTCGCACCCATCTGGGCAAACTCGAGCGGGTCCTGGTCGCGGCGGCGGGAATGATGTTGCTAATCCCGGCCGACATCGGACCGTTCGGGGCGTGGGTTGAGGCCGGTGGACTGGCGCTGGGGCTCGCCTGGCTGTGGCGGCGAACCTTCCAATCACAGTTCCGCCCCGCCCCCTGACGCAGGATAATTGACCAGCCGACCGCCCTAAATGTGCGCGTGCTCGTCTGCGTGGAATGACTTGGCAATCAGCACCGAAATTGCCCAGACTCGACCGTGGCGGCTCGCAATGGATCTGGCCCGGATCAGAAGTGCTTTTCCTGAGCAGTGGCGCTGACTGGACGGGACAGCAGCTTTCAGACCATGTCAGCGCAGCAACGTTCGCATTTAACGTCGGGACGGCAGCGGTAGCTTTCGAAGCGCTGCCAAACGAGCGCAATGGGCGCGCGTTGCTGACGAGCGGAATGGGGCCGGGAGCTGCCATTAATCAGCCGCAAGAAGACGCATGCAACAATCGTTAAATAGAGTCCGCCGCGAAAGAAAGCCGGCGATATAGCTGTCACCGGCTCCAGTCATGTCGATTGGTTGATTGGGAGCGCTTTCTGCTCTCGCGAACCCGCAGTCATGAACGCCGAAGCACCTGTAGTTCTCAATTAGTCTGTATTTCAGAAGCAAAAAGGCTACGCCTGCGTCACAAATTGCCGGGATTGATATCTTTCGGCGAAGTCCATGGTTGCCCTGAATTGATCCCTGATGAGGTTGCGATACTCAGCAATTGCTTTGTTGCGGTCCGTCTCCGACCACCCGAGCGCTTCCCCCAACCAGTCTGCAGTGCTTGATAGAACCGAAATCCCCATGTCTTCAGCCCACCCGTGAGACGTGCGGCGAAAAAGGATATCCTCCAAGGTCAACGCCTGTTCTTGCTCAACCATCCATCGTACATTTTCTCTCGTAAGCTCCAGCCGGCTGTGAGGCGAAGGAAGAGACCCGTACGCTTTGCGGTTCTTTTTCCAGTTGCGACCGAGCGATCGGCATATTGCCCTTGCACACTCCCTTCCCATGGAATCGTGCATCATAAGTAACCCGCCGGTGTAGACAAAATAGCCCGGGAAGCGTGTCTCATCCGGGCAATGCAACCGTGGCATCGCAGCAGGGCCGCCCGAGTGTTGATCGCGCGTGCGCGGTCTGGTGCCTGCCCAGGCAAATATAGGGTCCAGACCTTCGGCGTCCTGCGTCGGAAGATAGCGCCCGGCAATGTCCAGCAAACGTTTGAGATCGCTATCGGTCACGCGGAAGCTGTCGGAATCGCCAACTTCCATTACAGTGTTCACTGGTCCGATGTAGTGCAGGTCATTCCAAGGAACGATATAGAACGTGCCATCCTCCTCGGTCCGAACCTGCAAGCCTTGCCCGCGATAGCGCTTGGGAAGGCGGACCATAACGTTTGCGCCCTTCTCGCCGCTGTTGAGCTTTTGCACGTCGAGGCCTGAGCCCGCCGCAAGCTCACCCACCCAGGGCCCAGCACAATTGAGAACGCTTGAAGCAACAACGCCGCGGCTTTGTCCGGTCCGTCGATCCTTATAGGTAATGAGCCAACCGGTGCCGTCCCTGGACAAATTCTCTACGACCGCATAGTTGCGCACTGTGGCGCCGAAGGCTTTGGCCTCCCCGAGCACTTCGACACATACACGCTCTGGCCAGTCATACTGATAGTCGAGGTAGACGATGGCTCCGGCCAAAGGCTTCGGAGCGTCGCCCATGAAGGGCAGCTCCTTGGCTTCTTTGGCTCCAAGCAATCGCCAGGACCAGGGCGAAGCCGGATCGAGGACTGCCATCATCCTCATGGCCAGCGCCATTTTGGAGACGGAAGGCCCTTCATCGGCAAAGATGGGGATCTGGAAAGGCACGGGCCTGAGGAGATGAGGATGCGAGGACAGAAAACGTCGACGCTCGATCATCGAACGCCGAGCAAGGCGAAGAGACGTCAGAAACTGTATGGGGTGACGCACAATATCGCGAAATCGAGTGAAGCCAGCCAGATAGGCAAGGCCACAGTATTGCAACCGACTGGTCCTGCTCGTCGTGCCGCTGGCAAAATCTTTGGCCTCCAGCAACAGCACCGACAGACCTGATGCTGCAAGCTCACGAGCAGCTGCAGCCCCGCTAATCCCTCCACCGATGACGACGGTGTCAAACCTTGCGGTGTCGGAAGGCGGCAGATTATGCCCCCGACCAGCCTCGTTCTCCATATTCTCCATCATTCAGACCAGGTTGACCCGGGAGAGAAATGCCTGGGTGCGAGCGTGCTGCGGATTGGACAGGACATCCTTGGGATTACCTTCCTCGACCACGACCCCGCCATCCATGAACACGACCTTGTCGGCGACCTCTCTCGCAAACGACATTTCGTGTGTCACAACCACCATGGTCATTCCCTCTCTTGCCAGATCCTTCATGACGGCGAGAACTTCGCCGACCAGCTCTGGATCAAGCGCAGAGGTGGGCTCGTCGAACAACATGACCTTGGGCTTCATGGCCAATGATCGGGCAATGGCTACGCGCTGTTGCTGCCCTCCCGAAAGGTGCCGCGGATAATAGTCCGCTCGGTCGCGCAAGCCCACCTTGTCGAGCAATTGCATTGCCTCGTCCGTGGCCTGTGATCGTGACTGTCGCTTGACCACCATTGGGCCTTCGATAACATTTTGAAGGGCCGTCTTGTGCGGGAACAGGTGGAAGCCCTGGAAGACCATGCCCATGCTCTGACGCTGTCTCGCGAGCTGATTAAAGGTCATTTCCTTCAAAGCTCCGTCTCGGTAGTTCAAGCCCACCAAGTCGCCATCGAGAAATATGAGGCCCGAGCTGGGCTTTTCGAGGAAGTTCAGGCACCTCAGGAGCGTGCTTTTCCCCGAGCCCGAGGGCCCCACGATGCACATTACGTCTTTGGCAAACACCTCAAGATCGATGCCTGAAAGTACTTCGGTGCGTCCGAAGCTCTTGCGGAGCTTGTCGACCTTGATGACAGGATGAGAGCTGGCCATTACGCAATCTCCTCAGACGGTCGTGAGAACCGCGCCGACTGCAGAGACTTGAGAAAGCCAAGCAATGTGGGCTTGGGCGTATCGCTCAAGCGCTGTTCGACAAGCTGCACCGCCAAAGTCAGCACCGTCGTCAAGACGAGATACCAGATGGTGGCTACAATCAAGAGCGGGATGGTCTGATAGGTTCTCGAGTAGATCATCTGGGCGGAAAAAAGGAGATCTGGCAGGGCCAGGACACTCACGAGTGACGTGAACTTCAACATCGAGATCGTATCATTGCCAATGGGCGGGATTACGATGCGTAGTGCCTGTGGCAGGACCACTCGGCGCAAGGTCTGCCCCCTGGTCATGCCCAGCGTCGCGGCTGCCTCCCCCTGCCCTGAACTTACAGCCTGAATGCCAGCTCGGATCATCTCTGCCGCGTAAGCGCTTTCGGTGAAAGCCAGACCAAGAATGGCCGCCGAAAACGGTGAGATCAGATCATTGGTATCCCAAACCATCCATTGCGGGCCGAACGGAACACCCAGCGATACGTTTGGCAAGAGCAGCGCAAGATTGAACCAGAAGATCAGCTGTACAAGCGGTGGAACTCCGCGGAAAAACCAGATCCATGCCCAGCTGACCGCCTGAAAGACCTTGCTGGAGGACAGCCGCATGATCGCCAGGACCACTCCGCACGCCAGACCCACAACCATGGATAGGACCGTAAGCTGAATGGTCATCCACAGGCCGCCCAGAATCTCTGCGTCGAAAAGGTATCGACCGACGACAGACCATTGCAAATTGCTGTTTGCCGCCAGACCCTGAATAAAAAATGCGACCAGGATCAGAAGAACAACGCCTCCTGCATAGTGGCTGATTTGCAAAACGGGCCTGGGCTTCAGGCTGTGAAGTGTATCGAGTGAGACGTTCACGGCAGTATGCCTCCGTAATATGTGCAAGGCGGCGCCCCCGGGGGCGCCGCCTTCCCAGTGGCCAAGGCGCCTATTCAGCCGCAAAGTTCTCGGCGGTAATCAGGCGTGCCTGATCGATAGGGCCGTCATCTTCCAGCCCCCAGCGGGTCATGATTTCCATATAGGTTCCGTCGTCAATAATCGCCTGTATGGCATCGGTAATGATTGGGCCGAGCGGATCGCCGCGGCGAACACCCAGGCAACTCAGCACTGCCTCAACCACCAGTGTCTCGACGTCGAAGTCTCCAGTCTGCTGTGCCAGAAAGCGCAGTTTTGCCGATGCCGCCGCCGTTGAATCGGTACGACCTGAGGTCACTGACAATTCGGCAGCAGCCTGCGTGGGGAACTGCTGGATGTCTATGGGTTCGAGTTGCTGGGCCGCACACACATCCGTGTTCATGCCTTCAAGCAACTGGTGATCCCAGGAACCCGCGATAATGGCAACGCTGGTACCGCACAGGTCTTCCTCTGTGGCAAGTTCGAGATCAGAACCAGCCTTCACCGCGAACCCGGTCCCCGCATAGCGCTGCGCGATGAAATCTAGCGACTGAAGGCGTTCTTCAGTGGCGCCAAACGAAGATACGCCCAGATCATATCGTCCACCGACGAGACCGGGGATAATTCCATCAAAACCGATCGGCGCGAAATGGAATTCGACCCCAAGTCGTTCTGAAATTTCGCGCGCCAGCTCAACGCTCCACCCCTTGAGCTCGCCGTTTTCTACATACTCATCAGGTGGCCAGTCATTGAAGACGGCAACATCAATGCCATTGTCGCGATACTCCTGGGGCAACGCCGCATGCAGCTCTTCGATCACCTGACTGTGTGCCGACGAAGCCCCTCCTAGGGCCACGGCACTCGCAACGGCGGCCGCAGCAAACACTCTCCTGGTTAGTCGCATCCTTCTCTCCTTTGTCTTTCACAGCCACCGACTGCGCACCTCCACGCCGCATATGCGAACGCTCTCAGTATTGAGCCACATGTTGAATGCTCTCGTCAAGGCGGTTTCCGCGCGTTGGGCAGACCCCAGATCGAAACTGGTCACTGGACAACTGCCCGCGCGGTGGGGCAAAAGAATGGATAATAGCGCTAAATATTGTAATTGAGCCGGGGTTTGGGGCAATGAGTAGTAGACGGACGGGCGCCACCATAGCAGACGTCGCCAAATTGGCAGGCGTCAGCACGGCGACGGCCGGTCGCGTCCTCGGTGACTACGGCTACTCCAGCGGCGAAAAACGAGAAAAGGTTCTCATAGCTGCCAAGCAGCTGGGATATCGGCCAAATCTGCTCGCTCGCGGTTTGATCACCGGAAGGACCAAGACCATTGGCGTGGTGGCTGGAGACATCCAGAGCCCCTTCTACGCAAGCATCATTCGCGGCATATCGGATGTTGCCGAGCGAAACGGCATAGGGCTGATCATCACCAACAGCGACGAAAACCTGGCACATGAAATGCGGTCCGTGCGACTGCTGATGGAAAAGCAGGTCGACGGCGTCATCTTGTCTCCCTGTGAGCCGCAGGGTGGCGAGCATCTGGAGGCGCTGATAGACACTGGCATTCCGATCGTTCAAATTGACAGACAGGTGGAAAATCTTGCTGCCGATTTTGTCGGGACGGACAATCGCGCAGGAGCTCGGGAGGCTGTTGCTCGATTGCTTGATCTGGGGCACCGCCGCATCGGAATGGTCGGCGAGCTTGAACACGCCACCTGGACGATCGAGCGATTTATTGGGGCGGTTACCAACCAAGCCGTGGCTTCCGAGAAGCTTTACCCGAGCTGGCAACGGCTGCATGGCTTCATCGAAGCCCACCTCGCTGCTGGTGTAGAAATAAATCCTCGCATGGTCCGTCAGGCCGGGACCTATGCCGCAGATGCCGCTGAACGACAGACACAACTGCTTCTGGCCGGCGACCGGCCGACCGCAATATTCACCGCAGACGGCGTCATGACGGCAGGAACCATGGCAGCCATCAGCGCAAGCCAGCTCAATCTTCCAAGCGATCTGTCGATCATCTGTTTCGATGACCTCGAATGGATGAACTTTCTGCGGCCTGGCATAGACGCTGTGGCACAGCCACGCGGGGCAATGGGAGAAGCGGCGGCACAGCTGCTGCTGGATCGTATCGAGGGTTCTGGCGGGCCGCCACAGCGGATCATCATGGCGCCTCGTCTGCTCCTGCGGGGATCGGTTGCGCCGCCAAGCCACTGAAAGGCTCTCGGCTTCAATCTTTGGCACCGCTTTGCCCTGTAATGAGTCGCCCTCATTTGGTCGGGAAAACGCCGATAAGATCGAGCTTTTATGACAGTCCTTCCAGGCTGGCCAGTGGGCTACGGCAGCTCAGTGCCGTCATTTCTGACTGACGCTTGCCATGATCGCATTCATATTCGCGACAGGAGATGGCGGGCCGTGAACAAGTCGATATGTCCGCCACCCACATTCTTGTATATCGTGATTTCATCGTCGTGGGAGCGACCAGCGTGGGCACCCCGGCATAGTTCGAAGGCGTCAGCGGACACCGAACTCCAGGAAATGACGCCCTTTTCGACCGGCTGGCAAAGATCGCCAGTTCCTTCCATTCCATCGCGTGTATCGACAAAGAGGGTTCCGCGCGCAATTGCATTGTCATCGGCTTCACGCAGTGTGGGTAGGTAAGCGCCAACCAGATCGAGATGTGCACCCGGCTTAAGACAATCGCCCTTGATCAGCGGCCGATCAGACATGGTTACGCAGCTGACGATGTCGGCCACAGAGACCGCTTCATCAAGATCTTCCACGACCGTTACATCGTGGACTGGTGCCAGCCGCTTGGCCAGCGCCCTTGCACGTTCCGGCGTACGGTTCCAGATCAGAACCTGTTCGATTGTTGGTTGTGCCGCTTTGTGCGCAGCCACCATATGAGGAGCGAGCCCACCGGCTCCCACAACCAGCAACGTCCGGGCGCCGCTTCGGGCAAGCAATTTGCTGCCCAACCCGGAATCGGCGGCCGTCTTGCGAAACGTCATCTCCGCACCGTCAGCAACGAGCCTTGGCGCACCCGTCCCGGCGTCAAACACAGCCACCAGGCCTTGGACCGAGGGCTCGGGTGGTTCGCGTCTTAGATTGGAGGGAAATACGCCGACCATCTTGACAGCAATCACATCGTCCTTGGCCCATCCAACGAGTGAAATGAACTTGTTGCTTCCAAAGGACGGCTCGTCCATCACCAAATGGCGAGCCTCGGGCATTTGCCCCTTGTGCGCGTCTTCCAGCGCGGCAATCAACCCAGGATAGTCGAGCAGCTGACCAAGTGCTGTCGCGTCGAACCATTGCATTGCTCTCTCCATTTGGTAGCTGCCACCACGGGCAATCTGTATTGGCAGATTTGTGGTTTCCCAGTGCGCCTCGTAGGGACGCTCGGACACATTGCGGCGACGGCGTCGTCGCAACGGGATGGCATTCGGCTGAAAAGTCAGGCGCTGGTGGAGGCCAGTTCGGGAACCTTGGCACCTATGTCGATCGGCACACCATGTCCGACCGCTCCATAGTAGCGGCAGGTGTCGGCCGCGGCCTGCGCTGCAGCCTTGAGCGCGATGTCCGGCTCCTCACCCTTGAGCAAACCGTACAAGGTTCTCGCAGCAAACGTATCTCCCGCCCCCAGCGTATCGACAATTTCCGTGGGCACTGCAGCCACCGAGTGAACGGCACCTCCGTTCGAGAGGACCGCGCCGGACTTGCCTCGGGTGACTAACGCCCATTTGGCACCGGCGACCAACATGCTCTTTTGCAGTGCAAAAACTTCGTCCTCATCCAGCCCCCCACCCGAGCCGACGGCGAGGTAGCACAGGGGCGCGACCGCCCGAATATGGTCGATATCGCGACTGGTCGAGAAATCATAAGAGAGGCGCGTGCGGCCAGCCACGGCCTCAAGAAAACCGTCAAGCCCACTGGATCGCCCAATATGAACGGCATCAAAGCCGCCAACGAAATCCAACGCGTTCGAATCCGGGGCAAACATCGAGACCCCGAGATCGAAAGTGAGGAATACCCGGTCTCCGTCGTCGTGACCGATAACACAATATGCGGTCATGCCCTCCTTGAGCATCTGCAAATGGGAAATGTCGACTCCCTCGGCCTTGAGCGTCGATCGGATATGTCGTCCCGCTGGATCATCGGCAACACACCCCACATAAGCGGACTGCCCACCGAACCGACTGATAAAGACCGCTGCATTGAGCGTATTGCCGCCCGGATACATCTTTCCATTGGCTGCATAGCAGTCCACGACATTGTCACCCATCGCTGCGATTTTGATCATCTCACCCATACAAGTCGAATTTCAAGTTGACTTCGTGTGAGAACGTTCGCACTTTAGCTCGGCAGTTGTCAACGCGGAAGGCTTATCGTCCTCCGATCGAGATGCTTTAACCTTGCGCACTAGCTCTATGGCCAAGCGCCCGCTCCAATACACAATGCAAGAGGCTCTATGAAAACCGAACTCAACACCGACATCTCCGTGGCTCTGCGCGCCATCGAGAACCGCAAGATTGGAAATGTTTTCCTGGTAGCCTGCGGCGGATCGCTTTCTGTTATGCATCCCGGGAAGTACTTCCTGGATCGCCACTCCAAGGCCCTCAATTCTGACGTCTACAATGGCGATGAATTTGTCGCTCGCAGTCCCAGGAGGCTGGACGAGAATGCATTGGTGATCCTGTGTTCTCAGACCGGGACAACCAAGGAAACGGTTCGGGCCGCTGAGTTCGCGCGTTCGAGGGGTGCAGCCACGATCGCGATGACGCTCGATTCGAGCTCTCCCCTAGCGTCGGCCGCCGAACATATTGTCAACTATCAGGCATCCTACACGACCGGGGTTCCCATCGACGCTGAAGACTCCAACTATGGCGTCCTCTACATGCTGCTGGCTGGACTGATCAAACAGATCGAGGGCGTGGACATTATCGCCTCGTTGCTTTCCAGCCTGAACCATCTCCAGCCGGCCATCGACAAGGCGCACATTGGTCTCAAGCCCCTGTTTGACGAATACGCTCCACGGCTTGCGGCCAAAGAGGTGATCTACACCCTGGCCAGCGGCGCCGATTACGGTGCGGCTTATTCATTCTCGATTTGCGTACTCATGGAGATGCAATGGATCAATTCCCAGGCAATCCATGCCAACGAATATTTCCATGGTCCGTTCGAGGTCACTGATGAAGATGCGAGCTTCATCGTTTTGGTCGGCCTAGACGAAACCCGCCGCCTCGAAGAGAGAGCGCGTGATTTTGCTCTCCGGTTCGGTTCTGAGAAAAACGTTCTTGTATTGGACGCTGAACAGCTCGATCTGAGCGGTATCGATGAAGCGCTCCGCGGGTATCTGGTTCCACTGATTTTCTTCGATGTCCTGTGGCGTTTTGCCTATCAGCTTGCCGATATACGCGACCAACCGATGCTCGAAGGTCGGCGCTACATGAAGAAAATCAACAATTATTAACGCCTAGATCTCCCCCCTCTGGCCTGAACTCGGCAGGCTTCACTTGGATTTGAAAATCGCAGTGGTGCCATTCGCCGGGGCTTTCCAGTCTGCCGTTTCAAGACTTTTTGCACGCGGCCGGAGTTTCTCCACAAACGCGGGAGAGGATTCATGCAGCTGCCGCAAAGCTCGGCGCGGGCCAGCGCATACCAACAACAGGACTAAGTAGATGTGACCGATGGGCGCCTTTATGGCGCCCATTCGTTCGTGACAAACATGATGGCCAGAGGACAGCTTCTAGGAAAAAATCACCTCACCCTGAGTGGCTGGAATGAGAGCGCATAGACCGGACCGGAGAACACATCAGTTGCGCCCGGGCAGACAATCGCTCAGGCTGCTGGTTGTCCCGGCTAGCAGTATTTCTTTGCTTTTCCAGCGCGAACGACAAGAAATCATAAGCGCAAGAAAAAGCCGCCCGAACTCTGGGCGACCGCTGACTACCCTGCCTGCATGCAGGGGGCAAAATAGAGAAGACGCCCGGAAGTGTCGGATTCGAACCTCCGGGAGCCCCGGAAACAGGGAGAATTTGCGATAACGATTGCCCCAATGAGATTATCGTCGGCCGCAAACGTGCAGTATGCGACGTTCAGCTCGGTCATCTGCAAAAAAGGAACGCGTCTTCGATCCTCCCGATCTTTTCGCGCGCCGCGGCGCCCTCGATCGCTCCACGGAGACCCGCCTTGACAAAGATCAGATCAAGAAGCACAAAAAACCGATCCCCAAAAGGCTAGGATGGCGGACGAGAGCGAGGACCGGCCCAGACGGTCGGGGCCAATGAGCGGGCGATCACGATTTCCGGGTCGGCAGCCTCCGCTTTTAGGCTTTCGAGCTCGTCCGCCTCTGCGTCACGCCGCGTCAGAGATATCGTTCCCAGCGCGATGACCGACCGTGGTTTCAAGTCGTGCAATGATCTCATCACGCAGTTGCAGACGTTGCTCAAGTGCGCTCATGCGCTCACCATGATCGCCCCCGTTTGGGCTGCGATCTTGGTTTCCCTAAACGCGAAAAGATCATCGACCAGGATTTGAAACTGCGCATGCATGTCGCGGGTCGAAGTGGCGACATAGCTAAACCGGCATCCAGTTGATGATTTGTGCGCTTTCCAGCCGATCCAATTGTACCTGACGACACTATCCGGCACCAGTAGTCCAAAGATTCTATCGGTCGGTCAAGCGAGATGCGCGCAAGCTCACAAGACATGGATTACGCTGGATCAAGCCGGTAATCACCGATGCTCAGGATTGCGTTTGCATCCTGCAAGCGAAGCCGGCATGGACCAAGTCTTTGTCAGAGGCCGCTGAAAAGGACCTCCCGAAGTGAGTATGGCGACACCAGTCGCTGGCGCTGGAAAGCTGACATTCGCACTAGGTCTTTAAGTTCAGGCTCCCTTATTCAAATATTAACGCTGTTTCTTCAGCATGCCCACTAGCTAAGGACTTGGGGGCTCTATGAAGAAGCTTGTATTGTTGTGCGCAGGTGCGGTTCTTGCCTTGCCTGCCTATGGGAACGAAGCAGCACTTCGACCGGCATATGAAATCGACGCCAATCCGTGGTCGCGACCATACGTCGGGCTGAACCTTGGGGTGGCCAGCGGCACCACGACATTCGGTATGCGCGATGCAAGCGGATCACTCGGCGACGTGTCGTTTACCTCCGGCGGCCTCACCGGTGGCATCCGGTTGGGCTATGATCATGTGGTGTCTGGAAATGCTTTGTTGGGCGTTCGCGGCGGCTTCGATTTCACGAACGTTTCCGTGGACGGCGAAGTTGCTTACAACGGCACTACACTTGGGCGCGTCAGCCATACTCTCGACTGGCTGGGCACCCTTGGTGGTCGGATTGGGATGACGGAAAAAAACATGCTCTATTATGCGCATGCGGCCGCGGCTTTCGGCGGAGTCTCCAGCACAGTGGATGGCAACGATATCCCCGGGCTAATCGAAAATCCGCGCATGGGATACGAGGTTGGCGTCGGGCTTGAATATGCTATCGGCGAGCACGCGACATTCGCTACCGAGTACGGATACACCGACTTCGGCACGTTTGACCTCTACCACGATGGCGGGCTTACCGTTTCCGATGATCTTGCCTTCCACCGCCTGACAGCGGGAGTGACACTGCGATTTTAAAAGAGGGCGACCGCGCGGACCATTTGGAATGACCGTGTCTCAATTACATCTGACCGGCGCTCTTGCGACGGACCTGTATCTCGTTCCAACTGCGGAGGGGTGACCGAACGCCATACCAGACGGACAACGTCCGCACGTGGCGCACTCATGCAGGACAACCGATGACCGTTCGAAATCCGGTTTTTGCCACGCCCGGAAAAACATCCGCCCCAGAGTGAAATGATGTGCGACTACCCCCTCGACCCAGTGCCAAGGCGCTGGACTATACAGACTGCTGCACTCACCTTAAGTCGCTCCCTTGGTTGATCACCGGATTGATCTCTATGGCGTCTCGCCAAAAGGTTAGCCCGGGCGTCAAGGCAGGTGGCAGCCCTTCCAAGGGCTGACGACGCCATAATCAGCGGCGTAGCCGGCCCCAACACCGCCGGGGCAACCCGCACGCTCTGTCGCACACCTGCCCCGTTTTGATCCCTTTGGGGCTGGCGTCGCAAAGACCTCGCCGGGCGGCCCGGTTTTCCTTGGAATCTTTAATAACGCCGGGAGCAACAGACGCCGCAATGTCAGCAATGCGCCCCCATTTCAGCCGCTCGCGCGGACGACCAAAGGTGTCGAGCGAGAAGCGGACGTTGTCGATGATGTTGAGCCAGGGCAGCAGCACGGCTTCCTGAAACACGAACCCGATGTCCGTTCCCTTTGGCCGGTCCCGGAGCGCCACTTGAGCGTGCCACCGCTGGGCTCGATCAGTCCCGCCAGGATGCGCAGCAGCGTGGATTGCCCATCCCAATGGGCCGATCAGGCTGAGAAACTCTCCATTCTCGATTTCGAACGAGGTTGGGGCAAGCGCTTGTACCGATTGTCCGCCGCGCGATTGGAAGGTCTTGGCGACATCTGTTGCTTTGAGAAGATTCACGCAGCAGCGCTCCCGCCTGTATCAATTTTAAGAACCGCGCGCCTTTTGTCCAACTATTGCGACGGCCTTGATGCGCGCGTCATGGGTCAATTTGCAACAGCTGCACATGCATGCGGCAGAATGTCTGTGTGGCAAAGTTTTAGGCAGGCTGGCGCGCCGCCCCCATATTGGCTATTGAGCGGCCAAACGAGAGACGAGGGCGATATGGAGAAAAACAGGGGATTTGTGGCAATCTGGAATGGAATTGCCCATGGCGCCGAGGCTGATTTCAAGGCTTGGCATGCCGACGAGCATATGCCCGAGCGCCTCGCCATTCCCGGGTTTCTCTCCGGGGAGCGGTGGGGGCGGGCAGGAGAAAATGGCTACTTCACCCTCTATACCCTGGCCGATGTCGCGATTGCCGGATCGCGCGCCTATATCGACCGCCTCAACGCGCCCACCGCCTGGACGCGCCGCGTCATGGGGACCTTTACCGACAATGCTCGCTGTGTCGGCGGCTTTGTCGTCGACGACGCGTTCGGCGAGGCGTCCCGCATTGGCGTCCTGCGCCTGGATGGCAGCCGGACGGGTTTTTCCACAGACGCCACGGCTTCAGACCTCCGTCAAATTCCGGGCGTGTCTGGCGTGCGCATCGGCCTGGCCGATGCCCAGGTGTCGTCTTTGCCCAGCGCGGAGCGGCGGGGCAGGCAGGTCACAGAGCCGTGGGGGGTGGTGATCGCCGAAATCGCTGACGATGCCGAGCCCGCTCCGTTGATCGATGCGCTCGACCGCCTCGCGGCCTCGCACGGCCCGCAGGGGGCCGATATCATGGCCCTGGAATTGCGAAGGCAAACAATTGTCTAAATTATTGGAGAACTGATCACGCGAAGCCGCTTCTGGCGCGACGCGCAAAGCCAAGATGCTTTTTTCAGCCTAATGCCGCTCAATTAATCACCCAATACAGGACTGTCTATTTTTTGAGAATTGGCCTTGACAGATATTGTGACACGAGTGTCTTCTGATCTCACCGCATCTACAGGCGTCAACACAAAGGGGAACATCATGAACCGCCGTAATCTTTTGGCTTCCGCAGCCACCATCGCCGTTCTCGCCGGAGCGTTGCCGCTCTCGGCTCAGGAATTCACGGCTCGCATCGGCCACCTCGAGTCCGATCAGCAGCCGCGCCATCAGGGCCTGCAGATGGTCGCAGACCTTGTTTCCGAGCGCACCGACGGCGCCGTCGAGTTCCAGCTCTTTCCCGCCGGCCAGCTCGGCCAGGCCCGCGAGATGAACGAGGGCACCCAGCTCGGGCTGATGGAAGGCACGGTGTCCCCCGCCGCCTTCCTCGCCGGCTTTAATCCCGCAGTCTCCATCCTCGACGTGCCGTTCCTCTATCCTGCCGACCGCGAGCAGGCCAACGCGTTGCGCACCGGCCCGTTCGGTCAGGCCGTACTCGACAGCTTTGACTCCTTGGGTCTCGAGGCCATCGCCATCTGGCCGAACGGCCGCAAGTCGATGACCTCCAACCAGGACATCGCCGCCCTCGAAGACTTCACCGGCCAGAGCTTCCGCGTCATGGACAGTCAGGTCCTCATCGAGCAGTTCAATGCCGTGGGCGCCTCAGCCATCGCGCTGCCCTTCGGTGAACTCTACACGGCGCTTCAGACCGGCGTCGTCGATGGCCAGGAAAATGCCCTCGATACCATCGCCACCATGAAGTACCAGGAAGTTCAGGATTACCTTCTGATTTCCGAGCACGGCGCCAACGAAGACATCGTCATGTTCAACCAAGGCTGGTGGGATTCTCTGCCCGCCGAATACCAGACGGTGATCGAGGAAGCCTTCCAAGAAGTGCGCCCTGAAGTCGAGGCGCTTAAGGAAGCGGCTCAGGACGCGGCCCTCGAAGCCATCCGCGAAAGCGACATCACCATCACCGAACTCGACGACGAGCAGCGCGCCGCCTTCCGCGAGGCCATGTACGGCCCGGCTCGCGATGCTTATCTCGCCGGTGCCGGTGACGCCGGACAGGGCATTGTCGATACATACGAAGCGCAGTACGACGAGGTCGTTGGACAATAAGCGTCAAAAACACGCTAAAACCACGCCTGAGAGCGCTATGACCAGCAAAAGTGATACAACTTTTGCACTGGAAATTGGCGCAGCACGGCAACGGCAACATGACATGGGCGCCGGGGTTGATCACCTTGGCGCCTTCTTCGTTCAAACAGGCAGGGCTCAAAAACATGAACCCGAATAACACCTTGGCAAAGGCGATGAGCGCCCTGGCTTCCTTCGAACGCATCGCGCTCGCCATCCTGATGCTCGCTATGGTCGCGCTCTACGTCGCCGGCGTCCTCATCCGAGAAATCACCCCCCAATTTTCCCGAAACGTCGCCTGGATCGACGAAGCGGCGCGCTACATGATGGTCTGGCTGGTGTTCCTTTCCCTCGGTCTCGCGCTGGCCGAAGGCCGCCAGATCGCCATGACGAGTTTCCTCGAACGCATGGCCCCGACGATCCGGTTGTGGCTCGGACGGATTATCGATCTAGCCGGTCTGGCGCTGTCCCTTTTCATCGCATGGGTGGGCCTGGAAATGGCCCAAACCGTTGGCCGAACAGGACAAATCAGTCCCACACTCGGCGTCCCCGCAGCGCTTCTCTACTACGCCCTTCCGGCCGGTTTCCTGTTGTTGGCCCTGCGCTATGGCCTGAGCCTGTTCGGTCTCGTCGACCGCTGGTCCAACCCCGGGGGGGCCCACTGACATGGTAATCGCGGCCATTTTCGTCGGCGCCATCGCGCTGCTCTTCCTCGGTTTCGAAATGCTGATCGTCCTGGGCCTCCCGGGCATTCTGACCAAGGAAATCTTCTATTCCACAATGCCCGACATCATATACGGGCAGCGCATCGTCGGCGGCATCAACCACTCGACTTTGCTGGCAATACCGTTCTTCATCTTCGCCGCCGAGATCATGTCCAAGGGCTCAATCGCGCGCTATCTGACTGAACTCGTTGGCGCTTTTCTGGGCCATCGACGCGGCGGCATGGGCCTCACCACAGTAGCCACCGCCGCCGCTTTCGGGTCGGTTTCGGGTTCGGCCCCGGCAACCGTCGCCGCGCTCGGCGGCATTGTCTACCCCGAACTCAAGCGCCAGGGCTATTCCGAAAAGTTCTCGCTCGGTCTCATCGTCTCGTCTGCCGAAGTCGCCCTCCTCATTCCGCCCTCGATCACCCTGATCATCTATGCGTGGCTGACCGGAACCTCCGTAGCCTCGCTGTTTGCCGCGGGCCTCGTAGTCGGCGTGTTTCTCTCGCTGATCTTTTGCGGTTATGTGCTGATTTACGCCTACCGCAACGGTCTCAAGGGCGATACGCCAATGCCCTGGAACGAGCGGTTCAAAGTCATCGGCCGCAGCATCTGGGCCGTAGGCCTGCCGGTGGTGCTTCTGGGCGGCATCTATTCGGGCCTTTTCACCCCCACGGAAGCCGCCGCCGTCAGCGTCGCCTATGCGTTGCTGGTCGAAGTGGCGATTTACCGCCACATGGGCTGGAGAGATGTCATTAAAGTTGCTACGGGCGCCGCCGTCACCACCGGCAGCATCTTCGTGCTGTTAGCAATGGGCTCAATCGTGGCCTATTTCATCACGCTCGCCCAATTGCCCGCCATGGTCATCGGATTTCTGCAGGCGATAGACGCCAATTGGGTCGTCTTCCTGCTCATCGTCAACCTGCTGTTCCTCGTGGCCGGGATGTTCATCGACCCCAATTCGACAATGCTGATCCTCGTGCCGGCGCTGTTTCCGGTGGCGCAGAGTTTCGGTATCGATCCCATCCATTTCGGCATCATCGTCTGCCTCAACACCTGTATCGGGATGATCACGCCGCCCTTCGGGCTCGACATCTTCGTCGCGTCCTCGACGCTCGGGGAAAAGGTGAGCAAGATCATTTCCGGCATCACGCCATTCATTGCGATAAACCTTCTGGCACTTATGGTGATCAGCTATCTTCCTGACATCTCGATGTTCCTGCCGCGCCTTCTCGCGCCGTAGACGGCACGATGCTTAACCTCATTGCGCAAACGGCTCGATCCATGCAGGCGCATCGATCGAGCCTTGACTGCTGGCGTTACTTATTGTGGCCGGAGTTCCGGTGCCACTTGGCCTAAATTGAAGCAAGCGACCGATGGGTCGCCGCCCAGCGTAGTGCGGAGTAAGGTGGGAACGAAGCAACGTGTGGCGTAATCGCCCATCGACGCGTCGCGTCTTGAGGACTTCCAGTAAGGGTGTCAGCGTGTTTCCCTGGCAGCCCGCCGCCGCCCGGGGAGCCACTATCAGAAAGCCGATAGTGTAGCTGGGCGAGGCCAGAAGATGTTCCCCGGGGAGCATCGGACAGGGCGACCATCAATGTGGCCGGGACGACCACCGAGAAGCAATCGACAGCCTGCGGCAAAGCCTGACAGCGTCAAGGCCATCACACTACGTTCGAGCTCGCGCGCCCCTTCGGTTCGGATGGTTTCAAGGATCAGCGCTGCGCTTGGCCGACTTTGATGATCCACCGCCTCCCGCTCACCCTCGTTGAGGTCGGTCAACTCCCAAGTAGGGCCGAGGTATTTCCGGTTTCCGATGTCATGATGGTCCTGACCGACCTTGCGAAAAAAAGAGCAGGCGATCGTTGCAAAGTAAGATCTTGGCCTTGTCGGAGTTTCAGGATGACAGCCAACTGCCGACAGCCCCATTCCCTGGCGAAGGAGCAGGCCCGCAACTCATAACCATGCTGTAGCGTCAAGCCTTGGCTGCGGGCGCGAACTCGGAAATGCCGCCATGGGCCGACGACCAGCTGGCGGGATCGTTCAGGAAGCTCTCGACTTCATCGAGCGTCCTCTTGTCGAAGTGCCCCGATTCCTTGGCCGCGTCGAGCACGTCCCACCACGTGGCAAGATAGTGCAACTCCACCCCGAGTTCATTCATCAACTCGTGGCTGTTGGGAAAGATGTCATAATAGAAAACCACAAAGCAGTGGTCGACCTTCGCGCCTGCCTTACGCAGGGCGTCGGCAAACATGACCTTGGACCGTCCATCTGTCGCCAGATCTTCCACGAGCAGGGTGCGCGCACCCGTGACCACTTCGCCTTCAATCTGTGCATTGCGGCCAAATCCCTTGGCCTTCTTGCGCACGTACTGCATGGGCAACATAAGCTTATCTGAGATCCAAGCAGCGAAGGGAATGCCTGCCGTCTCACCGCCGGTGACCACGTCGATGGACTCGTATCCGATTTCGGTGGCAATCGTGTGCGCCGCCAGATCCATGAGCGCCGAACGAAGGCGCGGATAAGAAATAAGCTTGCGGCAGTCCACATAGACGGGGCTGGCCCAGCCGGAGGTGAAGACGAACGGATGATCGGCATTGAAATGGATGGCGTTGATTTCCAGCATCATGCGGGCGGTCTGCCGCGCGATGGCCTTCTTGTCGTCGCCGAGGCGCAATGTGCTCATGGAGAGGTCCCTTCAACTCTTGTCTGGCGGTCGCGCAAAATTGCGGCCGCCAGACGAAGGTCCAGCGCCGCCGAATTGGTCAAGCTCGAGTGCAACCGTCCCGCTATAACTTCGTGCTCAAAGTCCAGTCAACTCGCTCACCGCCAAATAGCGGCACAATTTCCCGGTTTTCAACCGAAACGGTCTCCGGCGCCGTCCAGTGTCGCTCTTCATAAGTTATGCGCGCGCGCGATGGGGCAAAGCCATAAAAGGCCGGACCGTTGAGAGAAGCAAAGGCTTCGAACGCATCGAGCGCGTCCTCTTCAGCAAAAACCTTGAGATAGGCCTCCACGGCCACCGGCGCCGAAAAGACCCCCGCACAGCCGCAAGCGGCCTCTTTGAGATGCTTGAGATGTGGCGCCGTGTCGGTCCCCAGAAAATAGTGGGGCGAGCCGCTCGTCGCAGCTTTCCGCAGGGCGAGCTGGTGCGTGCGGCGCTTGAGGACGGGCAGGCAGTAGTAGTGAGGACGAATTCCGCCTTCGAACAGTATGTTGCGATCATACAGCAGGTGTTGGGGCGTGATGGTGGCCGCGACCCTGTCGCCCCTGCTGGCGACGAATTGGACGCCCTGTTCGGTCGTAATATGCTCCATCACCACCTTGAGGGTCGGATGCCTGTCGAGAAGGGGAGCGAGAACATCGTCGATGAACCGCGCCTCTCTATCGAAGATGTCCACTTCGGGATGCACGAGCTCGCCATGAGTCAAGAGCGGCATGCCAGCCTCCGCCATCGCCGCAAAGACGCGATCGAGCGCTTTAACCGAGGTGACGCCATGAGAGGAATTGGTCGTGGCATGCGCGGGATAGAGCTTTGCTGCAGCGAAAATACCGTCACGATACCCGGCGATCAGATCGGCGGGATCGGTGTCGTCGGTGAGATAGCACGTCATCATCGGCGTGAAATCGACACCGTCCGGCACGGCGGCCAGAACGCGCTCTCGATAGTCGGAAGCCATCGCGGCCGTGGTCACCGGCGGCACCAGATTGGGCATGACGATGGCCCGGGCAAACTGGCGGGCGGTATAGGGCACGACCGAGCGTAAGACCGCACCGTCGCGGAAATGGACATGCAGGTCGACGGGCTTGCGGATGGTGATCGAACGCATCGGAGTGGCCTCGTCTTTCTTGGGAATCAGTTGCTTGAGGTTACGGCCTTATAGAGCACATCGGTGCCTTTGATGAGGTCGTCGACATCCATGTCTTCGTGCGGATTGTGTGAGCCGTTGGCATTGCGCACGAACACCATGCCCGAGGGGATGCCTGCGTTGGCAAAGACGGCAGCGTCGTGGCCGGCGCCTGAAGGCAGGGTCTGGGGGGCGAGGTCGCAATCGGCTGCGGCTTTGGACAGCATCTCGATGATTTTATCATTCATGCGCGCCGGCTCGGCATAGACCCGATCATCGAACTCGAACACAACTCCGCGCTGCTGGCCAACGGCGCGACATTCCGAGCGAAACAGCTCGTAAAACCCTTCGAGCGTGTCATGGCTTTGGCTGCGTACCTCGAACGAAAAGATCAATTCGCCCGGCACGCGGCTGATAGCGTGTTCGTCCGGATCCGTGCCGACGATCCCCGTCGTGACCACGAGATCGAGCCCGCGTTCGAGGAGAACGCGCCAATGCTCGTCAAGCCGTCCCACCAACTCGGCAAAGGCGAACACAGCATCCTTGCGCAGCCAGCGCGGCACCGTCCCCGAATGGCCGGCCTCACCGCGACAGATAACCTTGCGATGGCGCAGATTGCCGCGAATGCCCGAAACCACGGCAGCGGGCAGGGCACGATCCGTCATCACCGGGCCCTGTTCGATATGCAGTTCGAGATAGCTTGCGGCTTTCGCCGCATCGAAAAGTACCTGACCCTCGCGAATGGGAGCCAGATCGATGCCGCTAGCGCTCATGGCCTCGGCAAGTGTACGGCCCGTACCGCGCGACTTGGCTGCAAGATCTTTTTCATCGAGGATACCGAACAAAGAACGCGAACCGATATTGGCCCGGCCGTAGAAGGCGCTCTCTTCCCCCCGCAGCATCAGGACGCGCACCGGCGTGCCCAGCTCGCGCCCCGAGCGCTTGATACGGATGAGGCAGAGCAGCCCGGCCACGATGCCCGCCGCGCCATCGTAATTGCCGCCCTGGGGCACGGAGTCGGCGTGAGAGCCGATATAGTGCGCCGGGCGCGTGCCGTCGTCATCGGAGAAGCGCACCACAAGATTGCCGGCGGCATCGGTGTCGATCTCGAACCCGTGTGCTCGTGCAACTTCCGAAAAGATCGCCAGTGCCGCGTCTTCGCGATCCGAATAGCATTCGCGGGTGATGCCGACCCCGTCGCCGGTCTCGGCTGCAAGGCGCGCAAATATCGCATCCGCCAGGGCGTGCTCACCGACATCAAGGGCCCAATGATCCGGTCCGATCGCAGCCGCTGTGCTCATTGGGCAGCCTCCATGACATCTGGCTCACCTACACCCGTGTCGAGCGCTCCGATGAAATCGCTCATCCGCGTCACGCCTTTGCGGTCGCAATAGGCTCTGATCCCGGCGATGACTTCGGTCATGACGTCAGGCCGAATGAAGGTGGCCGTGCCCACCTGAACGGCACGGGCGCCCGCCAGCAGATATTCGACAGCGTCATTGCCAGTCGAGATGCCGCCGCATCCGATAACGGGAATGCTGACCGCGCGCGCACACTGATACGTCATGCGCAGGGTGATGGGCTTAACGGCCGGTCCAGACAATCCGCCCATCACGTTTCCCAATGTGGGGCGCATGGTTTCGATGTCGATCGACATGGCCAGAATGGTGTTGGCAACGACCAGTGCATCGGCTCCGGCCGCTTCGGCGGCACAGGCGACGGAGGCGATATCGCCGGTATTGGGCGTCAGCTTGGCCCAGAGCGGCAGATCGGTGACCTTGCGCATGGCGCTGATGGCTTGCTCCGTGGAGGCGGGGCGCATGGCAAACGCCTTGCCGTCCTCTTCGATATTGGGGCAGGAAATATTGGCTTCGATGCCCGCGACACCCTCGATGTTCAGTCGCTCGGTGGCGCGCGCAAAGTCATCGACCGTCGGCGCTGAAATCGAAACGATC